>Ga0105097_10001507_pt1 | contig 11187 bp, 8 predicted proteins | sample PPLLak12cMay2015_FD_87035 | JGI IMG/M metagenome (GOLD analysis project Ga0105097, IMG submission 87035) | Freshwater sediment microbial communities from Prairie Pothole Lake near Jamestown, North Dakota, USA - PPLs Lake P7 Core (1) Depth... | ecosystem: Environmental > Aquatic > Freshwater >... | reverse complement strand
CCCTGAGCCCCGGTGTCGTGGCGTCGTCGCGTTGCCTGTCGCGCTTTGCCGTCGTGCCGGCTGCGCTTCTGATGCTTGCCGTCGCCTTCTCCCCCGCGTCCATCGCGGTCATGGAGGCCGTGCCTTCCGTCGTGGTCGGCAGCGCCATGCTCTACATCCTCTGTGCCCAGATGGCGGCGGGGGTCATGGTGTTGATGGAGGACGAGCGGGGCGCAGGTTTCAACGGCGGCCTCGTGGTGGGGATCCCGCTACTCGTGGCCGTCGTGGTGGCCTTCCTGCCCGGCGAGGTGGTCTCGTCATACCCGGCTCTCATCCGCCCCGTGGCGGGCAACAGTTTCGTGATGGGAGTGCTGGCCGTTTTGTTTCTGGAGCACATCCTCTTCAGGCAGATCCCCTCAACGAAGAAAGGGGCGGGACAGGCGCCATGACGACCCTGCTGAGCTCCGCCGTGGTTTACGGATTGTCGGCCGGTTTCTCGCCGGGCCCCCTGCTTGCTCTCGTCATTTCCCAGACACTGCGGTACGGGGTCCGGGAGGGCGTCAAGGCGTCCATGGCGCCCCTGATCACGGATCTGCCGATCATCCTGGTGTCCGTCCTTATCCTCCGTTCGCTCTCGGACAGCCGTTTCATTCTGGGCTGCATCTCGATGGCGGGCGGACTGTTCGTGACGTACCTGGCCTATGAGTGTTTCCGGACGGTCCGGCTGGAGCTGGCCGACCTTGACGGGGGACCGCAGTCTTTGGGCAAAGGGGTGGCCGTCAACGCGCTCAACCCCCACCCCTACCTGTTCTGGCTCACGGTCGGCGGGCCTTCCGTCATCCGGGCATGGGCGGACAGCCCCCTCGGGGCCGTTGCCTTCGTCGCCGTGTTCAGCGGTAGCATCGTCGGCTCGAAGGTGATGGTTGCCGCCATGGCCGGGCAATCGAGACACGTGCTGAGCGGAAAGGGTTATGGGATCGTCATGCGGGTCCTGGGCCTGATGCTTCTCTTCTTTGCCGTTCTGCTGTTCAAGGACGGCGTGGAACTGGCGGGGTGGTGAGCGGCCGCGGATTGTGATATAGGGAAACTCCATTTCAAGGAAAGCCGGGGTACCATGAAATTCTTCCAATCGAACCGAGAGAAATACTATGACCTCTTCGAAGAGCTGGCCGACAAGCTGGAGGAGGGGGTCAAGCTTTTCACCGAGATCATCGGCAACTACGAGTACTCGGAGTTCAAGGTGGGCAAGCTCAAGGAGATCGAGCACGAGGCCGATCACATCACCCACCAGGTCTACAAGCGGATGCACAGGATGTTTCTGACCCCCATGGACCGGGAGGACATCTACCTGCTGGCCAACAAGATGGACAGCGTCCTCGACGAGATAGAGTCCGCCGCCGTGAGGATGTACCTCTACAGGATGAAAGAGCCGGCAAAGGAGCTCGTGCAGATCACGGCGATCCTCAAGGAAGCCATCGCAAAGATCCGCAAGATCATCTTCTCCGTGAGGAAAAAGCAGGATGCAGCGCTGATTTTGCAGCTGTGCGTGGAGATCAACACGCTGGAGAACGAAGCGGATCAGCTTTTCCGCTCGGCGATGGTGAGGCTATTCGAAGAGGAGAAGGACGCCATCGAGCTGATCAAGGTAAAGGACATCATCGGCCGGATCGAAACCGCCGTGGACAACTGCGAGGATGTCTCCAACGTCATCGAGGGGATCGTCCTGAAATACGGCTGATTGTCCGGGACGTTGTTAACTAATTATAATAACTCGCATTGCTGAGTCTTAGCGCAGGAGCTGCCCATTGCCGAGAAAGGCGAGATTGGACGCTGAAGGCGCAATCCATCATGTCATCATCCGTGGCATTGAGCAAAGACGGATTTTCGACGACGATGGGGACCGCAGAAATTTCGTCTCGCGAATGGCAAAAGTCGCCGTAGAGTCGGAGACTACGATCTATGCGTGGGCGCTGCTGCCCAATCACGCTCATGCGCTCATCCGGAGCGGACCGCTTGGGATCTCGAAGTTCATGAGGCGCCTTCTGACAGGGTATGCCGTTTACTACAACCGCAGGCACGACAGACAGGGTTACCTTTTCCAGAACCGGTACAAATCAATTCTTTGCGAAGAGGATGCCTATTTCAAGGAGTTGATACGTTATATCCATCTCAACCCGCTCAGGGCGGGATTGGTTGATAGTCTCGATGCTTTGGACACCTATCCTTGGTGTGGTCATGCCTTCACCATCGGTGCAGCAGACTATCCTTGGCATGATGTTCCGTTTGTCCTGTCCCGGTTTGGCAAGAAGAGCGGGGAGGCCCGAAGAAGATACCGGGAGTTTCTAGAATGCGGCATACGGAATGAAAGAGCAGGCGGAAAAAATCCCAAGTGGAGATCGGATTGGAGCCTGCTGGATTGGTTGAAAATAAGCCGGTTGGATGATCCGAAAGATCGCGAGCGAGACGGCCGCATTCTTGGCGGGGAATTGTTTGTCCGAAACATAATTCCGGATAAAAAGAAAATGAAGAGCCCGGCTACGACAGCACCTGCGGAGATGATTCGTGCGGTTTGTGAGAGGAAAGGCATAAGTGCCGAAGAACTGCTATCGGGCAGTCGCCGCGCCTGTGTGGTGATGTTGAGGCAGCAGTTAGTAAGGCAACTCATCACGCAACCAGGGATAACGCTCGCTGAGATCGGCCGTTTGGTGGGTGTATCGAATGTGGCTGTTTATAAGATTCTAGAGAAGAAGGTTTGAGTTATTATAATTAGTTAACAACGTCCCCGGACATGATATGAGGAATGCGGAGCGTCTGACACCCGTCGAGTGCGGCGGCACCCCTTACGAGATCGGCAAGCAGTGGGGGGAGGGCTGTAGGGAGAATCTGCAGCGCTCACTTGCCATGCTGTACATGGGCCTCGAACACGGGCCCTGCCGGGCAGGCAAGGGAAGTGTCTGGGATGCGGCGGTGAGGTTTCTGGGCGCCGTCCGCAACTTCGACCCCTACGGCTTCGAGATGCTCCGCGGGCAGGCCGAGGGCGCCGGGATGGTTCTCGAGGAGGCCCTGGCCCTGCAGTGCACCCTCGAGATCGCCTTCAACTACGGCAAAATCATGGGGCTGTGCACGTCCTTTGCCGCGGCGGGGAAGGCCACTCAAGGCGGCAGGGCGATCCTCGGACAGAACGTGGACTGGCACCCCGCCTCGACGCTCGATTTGCTGCTGATCCGCCACGACAGCGGCATCCGCGAGTTCGTGCTCTGCCTCTCGGGGAGCCCCTACTATCACCTGAGCTCCGCCGGGATCGGCAACGTCGCGAACCTTACCCTGGGCCCGCTGGGCGACATGAGGCAGCAGGTGCCCCTTTCCTTCTACATCTCCAGAGCCATGCGCCAGCCGCGGATCGGCTTTGCCCTCGGGATCCTCCGCAGGCAGGCGCGCGGGCTGGCCTACTTCCACCTGGCCGATTCCGCAGGCAGCATGACGGGCATCGAAGCGGTTGCCGATGACCTCAACCTGATCCTCCCCGAGAAGGATGTCCTTGTCCACGCCAACCACTATGAGACGGAGCGGTTCAAGGCCGTTGACGGGACACCCCAACTCATCCCCGATACCTGTGCCCGGGCCGGGCGGATGCGCGGGCTCATCGAGAGCGCTTACGGAAAGATCACCCCGGAGATCATGATGGGGATCCTTGCCGATCACGAAGGGCACCCCAACTCGATCTGCCGACATGTGGATCCGGCCAAGCCGCCGGAGCTGGCCTCCACGTCGAGGGCCTCCTTCGTCATGGTCCCCGCCGAGGGGCTGATGTACATCGCCGCAGGGCCGCCCTGCGAGTTTCAATTCATGGAGTACAGGCTGTGAGGGTCATAGTCCGGATATTCGTGATCGGCCTGCTCTGCCTTGCTCCCATTCTGAGTGCGTCCGCTGCCGACGTGCCGAAGTGCCTTCAGAGGGATCCCTCGGACTCGATCGAGTTCGTCGCGGCAAAGGCAAAGCTTTCCCAGAAGGAGCTTCTGGCGAGGCTGGTCTATGCCGAGGCGCTCTCCACAGGCATCGGCGACGATCCCCTCGTCCACGAGGCGATCGCCTGGGGGGTGATGAACCGCATGCGGCTGGCCGAGCGCTCCGAGAGCATGAAGAAGTCTTACGGCAGCGGCATCCAGGGCGTCGTCTTCAAGAAGGGCCAGTTCAACCCCGCCGTCTCGCCGAAATCAATCTTCTCGAAAGATTTCCTCTGCCCGAAGGAGCGTGCCATCTGGCGGCTGTCCCTGGAGGCGGCCGGAAAGGCCATGGCCGGAGATAGGAACCCCTTCATCCAGATCCCCTGGGAACAGGAGAACAACCTCTCGCTGGTCGTAAACTTCTACTACCCGAAGTCGATCCAGGCCAAGGGCCCCTATCCCCCCTGGGAAAATGGCGGGGGCCTGGAGTTCATCGGCGACGTCATGATCGGCGACAAGCTGCTGCCCGCCGAGCATATCCGCTTCTACCGCCTCGCCCGCCCGCCTGCGGATCTGCGTCCGGCGAAGTGAAGAGGGGAGGATATCCATACGGGGTTATCAAAAAGCGGTAATATGCCGATATAATAATAAGATAAGTAATAGCCGCGTCGGGAACCTCATGACAGACATGGATCACGATGACAGAGAAAAACCGGGGGAGGTGCATGGGACGGTAGAATTCCTCATGCGGCGTATGCGGCATAAAGGCGATCTGCCGGCCTTCTCCGAGCACATCACCGAAATCAACAGCAAGCTCTCTTCCCTCACCGCGATCAACTATTCCTCCGTGGGGGATCTGGCAAAAATCATCCTGAAGGACTTCTCCCTGACAAATAAGCTTCTCCGGGTCGTGAACTCCGCGCTTTACGGGACACTGTCGGGCAAGGTGACAACCATTTCCAAGGCGGTATTTCTTCTCGGTTTTGACAAGGTACGGATGATCTCCGCCGCGCTGATGGTTTATGATCACCTCCAGAACAAAACGCAGGCTGCGGAGTTGAAAGAGATGGCCTTCGCTTCCTTCATGAGCGGTGTGATGGCCATGAGCGTGGCCGAGACGATCAAGCGCGGTGAGAGGGAAGAGGCCTTCATCTGCGCCATGCTCCACAACCTGGGAAAGATGCTGGTCGTCTGCTACCTGCCCGAGGAGTACGAAGAGATCAAAACGCATCTCGCCCGCGAGGGGGCGGACGAGGGCAGGGCCTCGAAGGCGGTCCTGGGGGTCAGCTACAGCGAGTTGGGGATGGCCGTGTCGCGGTCCTGGAACTTTCCCGATAAAATCGTCCGGAGCATGGAATATCCTCCTGCGGGGGTCCTGTCGGCGCCGAAGACGGAGCAGGAGATCCTGCGAAACATATCGAGCTACTCCAACGAGCTGCTGGATGCGGTTTTGGAAGCACGGGACGCAGAACGTAGCGACGTCCTGTCCGATCTGTCAAAGCGCTATCGCAACAGTATTACCCTGCCCGTGGAACAGATGGAGACCCTCATCGATGAGACGGTGAAACGGGTCGACGATTTTTCCGGCGTCGTCCGGGCGGATCGGACGATAGAGACCCTCAAGAAAAAATTAGTCCGGGCCCGGCAGGATCAAACCCCGGAATCGCTCGAAGCCGCAGGCACGGAACAGCCGCATGGCCGGCCTTTTGCGGCAGGATCGGGTCCCGCCGCTTCCGGGCCGCCCGGCCCCTCCGGGGAACAGCAGATCGCCATCCTTGCCAGCGGCATTCATGAGATCCATGAGGTCATAAAAAGCGGGCGCAACTTGAGCGACGTGATCTACATGATCATCGAAACGATGTACCGGGGTTGCGATTTCACCCGCGTGATCTTCTGCCTGAGGGATGCAGCGAAGACGAAGATGACGGGTCGTTTCGGGCTTGGCGAGCAGGCCGACGAGCTGGTCAGGCACTTCGAGTTCCGGATCGGAAAGTCCACCGACATTTTCAACATCGCGATCTCCCAGGCAAAGGGAATCGTCATCGACGATGCGACGGCTCCCACGATCCTGAGAAATCTTCCCGAATGGTACCGATCCAGGATTTCCGCACATTCGTTTCTCATCTATCCCCTGGTTTTCAAGGGCGATTGCATCGGTCTGTTCTACGCTGACAGGAAAGAGAAGGGGTCCATGCTGACGGAGGCCCAGAGGAGCCACATGGAGGAATTACGCAGCATGGCCGTCGATGCGATCGCGCAAAAAAAACGCTAGCCCCGGTGTCAGGCGTTGAGTCTGCCTTGCATCGGGATATGAAAAAGGCAGGGCTTGCGGCCGAGCAGTTACACAAAGGTGTGGAAAATATATTCGGTTCTGTCGAGCATCCCCAACCGGCCTTCGGTTGGGGATTTTCCCTTCCCGGCAGGATTTCTTGCCAAGTCCTGCGATGCCACGTCTCTCTGGTGTTTCCTGAAGTCAATTAAATTTGATTACAATCGATAATCGCCAGAAATGCAATAGGCAGAGCCAAGCGACTCTGCCTTCTCTTATCAAATAATATCTATCAGATTCCTGAACCCCCTAATCCCGAATATCGTTACTGGCCTGAGGTCCTGCCAAAGCTCTCGGCGAAGATCGTGATGTCGAGCAGACCTGGGTTGGCGATCAACATTGCAATGTCTGACCCATCAACATCTGAGTCATGGTCAAGATCGCCCTCTGCCGTATTGCCGGTGTATTCCCAGAAGTCTTTATAAAAAGAACCATCGTATCCCGTTCCGATGTAGCCCTTGCTCCCGATGGAAAAGCCGACGGCATAACCTCGCGCTGTTCCCCCGAAGTCCGCCTTCTGTGCCCAAGTATTTGCGGCAGGGTCGTACTCCCAGAAGTCTTTGTGATACATTAAATCGCCGGACAACCCCGTCCCGATGTATCCCTTGTTCCCGATGGTGAAGCCGACGGCATAACTTCGCCCTGTCCCTCCGAAATCAGCCTTCTGTGTCCAGGTATTGGCGGCAGGGTCGTACTCCCAGAAGTCTTTTTGATAGATGAAATCGCCGGACAACCCCGTCCCGATGTAACCCTTGTTCGCGATCGAGAAGCCGACCGCTGAATCTCGAGCTGTCCCCCCGAAATCGGCCTTCTGTGTCCAGGTATTGGCGGCAGGGTCGTACTCCCAGAAGTCTTTCTTGAAAGATGCACCCATGGATCCCGTCCCGATGTAACCCTTGTTCCCGATGGAGAAGCAAACCGCTAATTCTCGCCATGTCCCTCCGAAATCGGCCTTCTGTGTCCAGGTATTGGCGGCAGGGTCGTACTCCCAGAATTCTTGAGAATCAGGATAGGGACCTTTCCCGATGTAGCCCTTGCTCCCGATGGAGAAACTGGGCGCTAATGCTAGCGGTGTTCCCCCAAAATCGGCCTTCCGTGTCCAGGTATCGGCGACCGCATGTAGTATGTTAACGACGAGAATACTGAAGAGCATTGCAATGATTACTAATATAGATTTCTTCATAGGGGCCCCTCCCCATCTTCTATTTTCACATCGTCTTTTCTGCAATGTCTTCTCATCTCAGTACACCCATAGTGTTCAAATCCTCGATTGTCACTGTGGGTGGCATCTCGTTATTTCTGATCTTCTTCACTACAAATTCGGCTACTGTACGCGCCCTTTCCCTGGTGTTAAAACCTTCATTCCCAGGCAGTGTCGGTATATTGGGCTGATGCACTAACGGCCTTCCACATATGAGAATGTCATATCCGTAAGTTTTATTAGCAGAAGGAATTATCTTGATGGTTATTTCTGCATTGACGTAAGGATTCGTCTGTTGTTGAGTTCCTTTGTCGGCGGCTTTATCGGCAGAGATAGATGTCCCGGGAAGGCCGACAAAGATGAACAGCATGAACAGAACTGCAAGGAAGTATGATACCGAATTCCATTGGAATGCAGGCAAGAAAGACGTGAGTTTTCAACGGTCCCCCCGATACCATTTCGACCACGTTCAATAGGCAGGATTATACGCGGAAAAGAAAGACTGTCGCCAAACTACAGGAGACCCGGGAACGCGTCAAGTATGATTCTTAATACGAAAATAATATTAGGCGGGATGAATCTTTCTGGTGGTATCGACGATCTTTCATTACGATGAGCGTGACGAGTTGTAGGTGCAATGGTTGACGACGTATAACATATTGATATTATGTGATAATCTGTCGTCGTCCGATTATTCCCTTTTTCTATAACCATGCCCTGATATCCTCGTAAAAACACCTCTTCATTACCAAGTGAACGCCTCAGGTGCTACGTCTTGGAAAGCCCGTCAGGCAAAGGATTCGGGATCGGCAACTTGAAGATTACGGCATGGAAGGTTTCATTTTGAGTGCTGAAAAATGGCTCTTCAGGTGGCGTATGGAAGGATCAATCGGACCGGCACCGCGTATAGCTTCCTGTAGTCATTGGAAAACGAAATCGGTGTCATGCGGAATATTTCAATCAGCAATCCCTAACTCGAAGAAAAAGGCAGGATCAATATGACCCTGCCTTTCAATCATCTCATATCTTTTCTTTTTCTCAAGGGCAGCCCGTGGCGACTTTCGTGTTTTCTCCAAGAGAAAGATTGTCACTAATCTTGATATTCACAGACACGGTAGCTCCACCGGTTGAAGAAGTATTGTATCCAATGAGATATTGATGAGACAAAATTGTCGATATTTTTGAGTAAATAGCCTGCATGTCGGCGCTCGTTGAAGCCACGAATGCCTCCCCGCCAGTCGATTGAGCTAATTGCTGCATGATCTCCGGTTTCGGCATAAACGAATTCATATGCGTAATTGTGAATACCGGAATGCCTTTTTCAATAGAGCGCTCAATAACGGCATTCAATGTAATGGCGGACTCTTCATCATAGCCATCGGAAAGGATAATGATCGCACGGCGATCATTGTTACGTGTTGACGTGACATCGATAGCTGCAAATGCAGCTTCGTATAAGACAGTTCCGCCTATTGCCTCCGGGTATGGTGCATCGATAGCGGTGTATAGCGCATCTTGGTCTGACGTGAAAGGAGTCGTGGAACCGATTGTAAGGGCAAACTTAATGATCGCGGCTTCGTCTATATTTGTCTGCAGTAAAGAAATAAACGACTTCGAAGCTGTTTCCATGGCGTCTTGTTCCGATGACGCCAGACTCATGCTGTAGTCCAACACCAAAGCGACGGAAACGGGTGAGTTTACAATCGGATGCGTGAGATTGGTGATTGCCTTCTGAACGCCATTTTCAAAAATCGTAAAATTAGAGTCTGTCAGGGCATCTATCGGGGTGCCCGAACTATCTGTTACAGAGACCAGAAGATTCAGCACTTTCGGGTTGATCCCGCATCCATCTGTTTTTACCTCGTTAATATTTACATTGTACGCTCTTCCCTTCCCGCGCAGATTCACTCTCAAGGGATTACGCACGGTGTCGCTCGATGGGATGATGAGAAAATCGCTGTAATCAGTCTGGTCGGCAGGCGTTAATTTTGTCGCTAACGTGCACGAAATCGATGGTGCCAGTCTTGTCCCGGAACAAGAATCGGAGATAATGCTAAAAGCCGAATTGATCTGTTCCAAATCGATTTGTCCAATGTCGAGGTTTGCGGTGCCGATATTCTTGATTGATAGCTGTCGCGATGAAGAACTGCCTAGAATAGCCACACTGTGGTCCAAAGCAGTCTGAGCTGAAATTTCGGGAGATGGGGTGGCGATGGGGGATTGCGGGGAGGATGAGGCTCCCTCTCCTCCGCCGCTGCATGCTGCAACAAACATCAGGCCGACTACGATGAGCTGAGCAAATATTTTTCTTTTCATCTTCCACTCCTTAATGAAGATTTGTATTTTTCATGATCGTTCTATTTATAAATAGTGTCCCAATAACTCGTATCGGATGATTGCCCTTTGTGGATATATTCCTTGTCTCCTCTGTCACCTGATTTCCTTGACTCGTCAGCTAATGCATAAAGAACAAAGCAGATAGCCGTTGTTCGTGATGCACCAGTAGATTCTCTTCCATGCATCTGCATCGCGCGGTCATCACAAACGAAGGGTCCTTGAAGGGGTCTCCTTCGGTCTGAGAAGCATCGTGTCACACCGCTTGTGAGCGTATTGATCTCTTGCCGGGGCATCAAACGTACCAAGCAGATGACGATACCAATGGTCTGTTAAATCAGTGAGATAGGGAAATCAGTGGGTGATTGACACCTAATGAAACTGTGCCAATCCGGAGTGGAGATTTTGAATTGATCAGAATATCAGGGAGTTAGTTTATATAGTCGATTTTGGAATCATTCATTTTGAGACATGATAAACTTTGACAAATGTCGCTAACCGACCGATGGAATTGAAGCCACTGTTAGTAAATGCGATTCGTAGATGTCTGCCAGAAGGAGATAAGGATCCGCCGAGGCAGGCTTCGCCGCATTCGCAGGTGTCATTCTTCTGGGCCGGCGTGAACTTCTACCAGCTGATGATCTTCAGATCCGCCGGGACCGTCCCCTCGGGGGCCTCGGCACAGACCCGGTTGTGCTCTTCGCTGGGCCCGTGGCAGTGGTTCTATTTGTTCGGGGATAGGAATAGTGGGGACGAAGCGATGGGTTGAGGATCTTAGAACAAGCCGCCCAGGCTGCCGGTGTAGCCTGTCATCTCGACGTAGCCTTCGCAGGTGACCTGCCGGCCCGACGATGAGTCTTTGCCTCCACGGCGCCTTCCCAGTAGGTGACGCCTGTGAACCCGCCGTGATCAATTCCTGGGTCGCTACGAGCGGCGCAATCTGAAGATCGTGGCCCGCCACGGGAATGCGGATCCGCCAGCAGCTGGGGAATCCAGGTAAGTATTCAGAGGAGAAAAAAATGAGTCGGAGGATTATTTCCATCCGACTCGTCCAGGTGAAGGGTTGATTACCAGCCCAGAATACCGAAGAACAGCACGCAGGCCAGGGCGCCGACGACGGACATGGAAAGCCCCCAGATCAGCAGTTTCCTGAAGAGCTTTGTCTTGTCCTCGTGCTCACCGGCGCAGGCGATGCAGAGCGCGCCCAATGTCGACAGCGGCGAGGTGTCGACAAGATGGGAACCGATGTTGATGGATGAAATCATGGCGATCACGTCCGCACTGGGCACTTCCTTGGCAAGGCCGGGCACCAGGGGCAGAAACATGGGCATCACGACTCCCGAGGAGCTGGAGTAGGCCGAGAGGATGCCGGTCATGAGGCCGAGCCAGAAGTTGACCGT
>Ga0105097_10001506_pt1 | contig 11188 bp, 7 predicted proteins | sample PPLLak12cMay2015_FD_87035 | JGI IMG/M metagenome (GOLD analysis project Ga0105097, IMG submission 87035) | Freshwater sediment microbial communities from Prairie Pothole Lake near Jamestown, North Dakota, USA - PPLs Lake P7 Core (1) Depth... | ecosystem: Environmental > Aquatic > Freshwater >... | reverse complement strand
CCGCCCTTTGGTTATTGAGAGGTCTTTGTGTTAAAACGTCATAATGTGCAAAGAAGTTGGCCTCATCAGAAATCGGGAACGAGAATGCAATCCTGGGCATCACACTTATCTGGGGTTCATAATCCTTAAATGCTTTGGAATTTACACTGTTTTGGCTGGGATCAACCAACAAAGGAGATACTCCTGAGCCTCTGTCGAGCGTGAAGGGATCCTGTATTTCAACACCCGCAGCATTGTACCAGGTATATTCATTCCGGTAACCTGTAATTTCAGTAGGACTGGTAACATTGTCAACATATACAACATAATCATCACCCATATTACCCGGATGTGTTACCGGATTTCCACCAACATAGGAAACATCTTTAACCGAATAGGCAGGATAAAACAAAAAAGGATCCTTTAAAACTGGCTGGTTGGCATCAAACCGGTCAACCCTTAACCCGACATTGAAAATAAGGTCTTTAAAGGCAAATTTATCCTGAATATAACCAGCCATATAAATCGGCTCATAGGCAGGAATTGGTCGTGCAAAATCTCCGTTTTCATCCAGTTTTGTGAAGAAGTCCTCAAAACTTGGTTTGGTTTTCAAACGGTTACCCTTATAATCGTAACCATAATAAAAGGCGGTATACTGACCATCATTAAGCAATTCATCAGCGCTGAACATATCAATCGAATATAAATTGCCTTCAACTTTTGTTGAATGCAGGTAACCGTCTTTATCGTAATATTGGATTGACCCGTCATTAAAATCATAAGAGTCAACCAAAATGAAGTCCAAACCCTTTTCGTCCAATCCAAGTTTCTTCCTCAAATTTTTATCGAAAGTAAATTGCGAAACTTCATCATATTTGCGATAGTAATAAATGGAATCGTTTGCAATCTTATCCATTTGCGGATTGTCAACATCCAGCTGTAAAATATGATTATTTGTTAACCCACGCATTCTTGTCCATAATGCCGAGGAATTATAACTATATCCGCGTTCAATCCGCTGATCGTAAATAAAACCAAACCGCAATTCGTGGTTCCCGAGGTCGGCTGATGCTGAGGCATTAAAAGAAATCTGGCTATTGTCATTCACTCCGTACCTGGTCTGGATGGTTCCGGGAGCTGCCCACAATCCATAGAAGCCATTTGGTCCCTGTCCGTTTAATAAACCTCCGCGAAGTTGAAGCTGGTCAGAATTACTCCAGTTTCCAACCCCAAAAGGATAGTTCTCCCAGTTGGTTGGGAACAGTTCATAAATTTGTTCTGTGTATCTGGCAACAATAGGATTGTAATCGGCAGCCTGAAATACATAAGCAGTATCAAAATCCCAGCTGTTGAGAACTCTAACATTTTCATAAACAACATTATCGATCTCAATTTCATCAACCAATTGGTAGGTTGGAAGTTTATAGGTCGTGTATTTGCCTAAATATCCATACTTGAAAATATCATCTCTGTGATCCGGATCCATTGACCTGGAATTTTCCTGAGAATAATCGAGCTGGAGGCTATAAAAAACGTTTTTAACAAAGGAAGAACTTTCACTGCTGTTGGCAAACCGTTGTGTGAATCGGCCAAACACCCTCCAGGATTGATTCAATTGCAAAAAATTCTTATCTGAGTTAAACATTGTTTGATTGTAATTATAGACGTTGCCATTGTCATAATTGTATTGACCACCTATAGTAAAATTGGTCGAATTGCTTGGCTTTATATCAATTTTCCCTGAAAGATTGACTCCATACCTGCTGACATTTGGATTTGTTTTATTGAGATCAAGATCGGAATTCCGGACAAATTCACCACTGCTGTAAGTACCGCCACCAGCTAATCCGGAGGGGGTGAGTGGATTTTGCTCAATGGAGTTTTGTGTTTCATCGTTTGCCACGTAAACTCCATTGGCAGTAGGTCTGCTGTCTTTATTATAATATGCATCTCCTGATATGAAGTATCCCAGGATGGAATTTGAAGATTCTTTTTTACTCTTCAAAATAGGACCCTGAAGGTTAAATCCAAGCCGGCTGTGACCGAAACCGTCGACCGATTGTTCAAGTTCGACTCCAGCACCAAATGTACCAGAAGGGCCTTTTGTGGTCACGTTTATGACACCACCTCTTGCATCACCATAAAGAGCAGGTAATCCACCAAGGTAAACAGCAACCTGTTCGATTGAAGACTGTGGTAAGGAAGTTGATCCCAGTACCTTAATACCATCAATGTACATAACGGTTTGATCGGACCTGGCACCTCTGACATTACCCCTTTCACCATCTTCCGAGAAAACCCCTCCGACAGTAGTTGCAATTGCATTCGCACTTCTGTTGGGCATCTTCTTGATTTGTTCTGCTGTTATCTGGCCACCGGATACCGTTTCATCCTGATTGATCAGTGGAACAGCATAATCGGTTACTACGATTTCCGGAAGCTGTTCAGCGGTGGATTCCATAATAATATCATAGAACCTGATCTGGTCGGAATTGATTATCATACCCCTCACCAAAACCGTATTATAACCAATATAGGTGGCTTTCAGGTCATACGATCCCGGAGCAATCGGTTTTATGATATAGTTACCGTCAAAATCAGAGGTAGCCCCACCTTTTTGAGCCCCACCTAATTCAATTACAACATTTGCAAATGCAATTGGTTCTTTGGTTTCCTTGTCTAATATTTTACCCTTCAGGGTTCCGGATTGTGAAAAAACAAACACATTTGCCGCTAAAACAAATCCAATTGTTAATAGTAAATTTCTTACCATACCGTAAAATTTAATGTCAGATAATACACCGTGCTTTTAAAAAGGGGGTAAAGTTAATACTAAAAAAATGTAACCTCCAAAATTTTTTCCCCCTCAAAATAAAATTTATCCTTATTTATAATCAATGTAAGGAGTATTTAAAACTTCAGAATAAATAACTGCTTTCCGAAGATCAAAATCTATTTCTCCAAACACTTCATCATGTTCATGCAAAATCTCTTCTATCGTTTTATCATGGCTGAAAAACTCGCTAACCGACTGTCCTTCCTGAACAAAGCCTGCCAACTCTTCATTTAAAAATGGGCTAGGAGATTTCTTTATATTTGTTTTTATTTTTATTGGCCGGGCAATCGGCTCGGGTTCTTTCGGTTGAGAATAATCTGCGTAAGGCTGTGGCTGCTTTATTTCCTCCCCCAACAGGATTTGTTCGAAAATTGAAAGGGGCTTTTTTTGCGGTATTTCAGCATCATGGGGTTGCCTTACGACATTTTTCTTCTTTCCTTTATTATAAAGGGTATAGGCAACCCAGATAATACCAATTAAAATAGGTAAAAGATTTTCCATATCATTTTTTTGTCCTGTGCGCTTTTTTCAAAAGAGCGGGTAAATATACAGCAAAAAAAATTATATAAAAGAAAAAATCAGTTTACGGCAGCATTAAATCAGTTTACGGCAATTTGTGCTATTTCAGGATCATAGCCTATTATTATGTCCTGTTCTTTTTACTAATCCTGAAATTGTAAATTATTGATGATATCAATTGTTGCTTCTTTCTTCCGCCTCGACACCGGTATATTTGTTCCATCGGTCATAATAATATATCCTCCGTCCTGTTTTAAAAAGCCTTTGATATATTTAGTGTTAACAAGGTGTGATTTATGAGGCCGTATAAAGTGATGATCTTTTAGTAGTTCTTCATTTTCTTTTAGTGTTTTTGAAACAAGTAATTTTTGTCCATTGGTAAAATAAAACATTGTGTAGTAATTATCTGATGCACACCGAAGAATATCATCGACTTTAACCACATTGATTTTTTCAGCAGTTGAAAGAATGATTTTAGGAGGTTCGTTTACAGATTTCTTCAGGTTTTCCAAAAGAACATCGACGTGTTCATTTCTGTCTATTTTCTCTTTGTTATCTTCCGCCTTTTTAACCGCTCTGACAAGATCATCCTGATAAATGGGTTTTAGGAGATAGTCCAAAGCACTAAATTTTATAGCCTGAATGGCATACTGATCATATGCGGTTGTAAAAATAATATCAAAATTGATCTGACCGATTTCTTCTAAAAGCTTAAATCCGCTGCCATCGGGCATTTGGATATCAAGAAAGACAATGTCTGGTTTTTCTTTACGGATCAGGTCAATTCCCTCTTTCACATTTTCAGCCTCCCCAACAACCTCCACATTTTTACAAAACAATTTTAACATGCCTGTCAATGTCTGACGCGATCTTAATTCATCCTCTACAACGATTGCTCGTAACATCTTGATGTAATTTAAAATTTATTATTCCTCTTTATAATGGATAATGAGTTCGACTTTTGTCCCCGCCGGGTTTCCTGATTCATCTTTTAAATCAATTACCTTCACCGAAAATTCATCATTGCTCTGCCTGTTAAGGATCTCCAGCCGTGCCTGGGTGATCAGCATGCCTCTCGATTTCTTTTTCATTCCGGATTGTTTTGCAATTTCCATTGAGCGCTGACGACCCACCCCATCATCCTCCACCGTGCAAATAAGTTTTTCTTCATCTTGCTTGAACGTTATGTCAATTTTCCCTTTGGTTGGTTTATGAAGCAATCCATGAATGATAGCATTTTCGATATAGGGCTGAATGATCATAGGAGGAATTTCAATGAATTCCTCATCCATATCTTTGTCAAGGTTAATGGTGTAATCAAATTTGTTTTCAAACCTGAGTTTTTCCAGATCGAGATAGTAGGTGATGGATTTCAGCTCCTCTTTGAGTGAAATAGATTTGTTGGCAGAATTGGTAAGAATAAGCCGCATTAACTGAGAAAACTTGCCAAGATAAAGCACTGCCTTTTCAGCATCATTCGAAAGAATATAGCTTTGAATGGAATTTAGAGAGTTGAAAATAAAATGCGGATTCATTTGCAACCGGAGCGCCTTTTGCTCCAGGTCAAACTTTTGTTTCTCAATTTCAAGCATTTTCTTTTCAATTTCATTTTTTCTCCTGATCCTTCTGATTCTTCTGTAGAAAAATGCTCCGATCATTACAATGAGGGTCAGCGAAATGAGAATCCAGAACCACCAGGTTGACCACCATGGCGGAGCGATGATGATAGTCAGTGAAACACCCCGGTCATCCCAAACTCCATCGTTATTCGAACCAACCGCGTTAAAATAATAAGTTCCGGGCCGCACTTTCTTGTATTCAGCCAGCCGCCTGTTGGCATCAGCCACTATCCAGTCATTGTCGACACTCTGAAGGCGATACCTGTATTTGTTCTTTGCAGGATTAGTATAATCGAGGGCTGAAATCTCTATCGAAAAAAAGTTGTCATCATGTTTAAGCCGGACGGTATCACCATTCGAATATTCTGCTGATTGAATTTCATTGAACTTTCTGAAAGCAGATACAACTGTTATCGGTTTATTAGGATTGTATTTTATTTTGCCAGGATCAAAAACATTGTAACCATTCATACCTCCAAAATAGAGTTTGCCATCCTTTCCTTTATAATATGCGCCCAGATTAAACTCATTGCTCTGGATTCCATCTTTAACATCATAATTTACAAATCTTCCGCTATCGACATATAACTTGGATATCCCCAGGTTTGTGCTGACCCAGATATTGCCATCATCGTCTTCCTCTATTCCGTAAGCAATATTATTTGGAAGGCCATTCGCTGTTGAATAAGAAAAAAACTGACCGGTTTCCGGATTTAACCGGTTCAGGCCGCCCCCTGAAGTCCCGACCCAGATGGTTCCTTTCCGGTCTTCATTTATGCAGAAAATGGTATTATGGCTAAGGCTATTTGGATTGCCGGGTACATTGAGGTAGCGGGTGAATTTATTCCTGGATATATTAAGTTTATTTAAACCTTCATTTGTCCCTATCCATATATTGCCACGACTATCTTCAAAAAGACAAATAGAAATATCATAGCTAATGGTGTTGGTGTCTTCATTTGAGTGACGGAAATTTTCAATGTGGCCGGTCACAGGATCAAGACGGTTTAATCCCCTCCCGGTGGCCACCCATAGTGCCCCGCTTTTATCTTTTATTATATCGTTCACATAATCATCACTAAAACTGGTTTTAACCGGATCGTGCCTGTAATGAGTAATTGTTTTGCTCTTCAAATCATATTTATCCAATCCTGAACCCCAGTTTCCGAGCCAAATACAATTGTATTCTGGGGTGAATAATATTGTGCGTATATCATTGCCTGCAAGTGAACCGGGATTCCCGGGATCGTTTGTCATGTAATCAAATTGTCCGGTTTGTTTGTTCATTATGTTAACACCAGAAGAAGTTCCAATCCAAAGGTTGTTTTGATCGTCCTCTTCAAAAGCCCAGATGATATTATCATTCAAGCTCCGGTTATCATTGCTGGTCCTTTGACAATGCTCAAAGTTATTGTAATATTTGTCTATTTTATTAACCCCGTTATAGGTCCCTATCCAAAGATTTCCGGTGTTGTCCTCGAAAATCGAATAAACCCTGTTGTTGCTGAGGCTGCTTTTATTATTTAAAACATTTTGATAGCGGATAAATCGGTCATTAACCTTGTCATACAAGTTCAATCCGCCACTTTCAGTGCCAATCCATATCTGACCGCTTCGATCTTCATAAATTACCCGAATCCAGTTGTCGCTGATGCTTGTCGGATGATTCTTATTATAGAAAAATTGTCTGATGGTTTGGGTGGTGGTGTCAAAATAATTCAAACCGGATCGTGTGCCTATCCAAAAATTTCCGGCCCGCTCCTGACAAACGAAGCGAACATTGTTATGGCTAAGGCCTGATTTGTCTCCGGGCACCTGGTAATACCTGGCAGACCTTTTTGTTCTCGGATCAAATTTGACCAGCCCATAAGTAGTCGACACCCATATGATACCTTTGTCGTCTTCCAAAAGGTTCAGAATGTAATTACTTCTCGGGCTGTAGTATTCCTGTCCAGTTCCAAGGTAGATAGAAAAGACTTCCGTTTTCTTATCGAATTCATATAATCCGGCACCAGTTCCCAGCCAGATTTTTCCATCCTTTGTTTGGATGAGAGCGTGTATATGGTTGTAAAACAAATTTGATGAGTCTCCCGGAAGATTGGTATACTTTGTAAAAACTTGTTTTTTGCGATCAAATTTGTTTAATCCTTTAGTGGTTCCAAGCCAGAGAAATCCTTCATCATCTTCCAAAATGCAATTGATGGTATGGTCGCTCAAACCATCCTGCACATTGTAAATGGTATAGTTATAGCCGTCGTATTTGTTTAATCCCTCCCAGGTGCCAAACCACATGTAACCATATTGGTCCTGGTGAATGGCATAAATCCAGTTTTGCGAGAGACCTTTGACGAATTTAATATTTTCAGAGAAAAGCCGGTCAAACCTGATGTTTTCCCTATCCTGATTCATACTTACCTGTCCATGACCAGCATAGTTTAAAAGTAAACAAACCAGTAAAACATATCGATGAAATGAAGCTGTTCTCATAACGCCTAAATCAGGAACATTTCCATTTTGATTTACCCTTTTTTCGTTTAAAATCCTTACTGACTTTGTTTAGATTCTTATTCATCCGTTTTCGCGTTTCTTTCGTTTGCATTTTATAATGTTCCTTCACATCAGCCTGATAAGCTTTTTTATTTTTTTTGTTTTCCTTTTCCTGTTGTTTATGAGCCTTTTTTTCAGGATTGTTAAACCGGAGAAGACTGCAGCCTGAAAGGGAAACCAGGAATAATAAGGCAAGGATAAAAGCAATGCTTTTATATATTTTTGCGACGGCAGCCCGATTTTTTAGAAGACCATTCAATATTTTAAATCGTATCTTCGTTGTTTAATTGCCGAAATTACGAAATATTAAATTAGTACAATCGAAAAGTGATGTTAGTGCAAAAAAATACAATTCGTTCTATTATTCTGATTATGGTATTCGTTCTTATTTTGGTGGATTGCAAAGATAAAAACGACAATCCCGGAACTGAGATACCGAATGTTTATGTCAACTTCTATCTTCAGCCGGACGGGATTGATTTTATCCCGATGGGTAACTGGAAATATTATAACGATGAAGGGTACAGAGGTATCATTATATACAGGGTAGACCAGTTTAATTTTAATGCATATGAGAGAACCTGCCCTTATGACGCTCAGAAAGATTGTGCCAGGGTTGAAGTAGATAATTCAGGAATACTGATGGTAGATTCCTGTTGCATGTCATATTACAGCATCCTCGACGGAATGCCGGCCGGTGGCCCCACCACCTTGCCTTTAAAACAATATTCTACTGAATATGATGGGAGCACATTGCTAGTTTACAATGCTCCCTGATCGTTTCAGGGCTTATGAATGGAAAAGGTAACTACCCCCCAAATCTGAAAATCCATTTCTTCATTTATTTCAATGGGCTTGAAGTCTTCGTTTTCCGGAGCTAAAAAAAGTTTCTTCCCTTTTTTGTTGATCCTTTTCACTGTAAACTCACCATTTAAAACTCCAAGAACAATTTTGCCGTCTCTGGCTTCTATCGACCGATCAATGATTAAAAGATCGCCATCGAATATACCGGCATTTATCATCGAATTTCCTTTGACCCGAACCAGAAAAGTTGATGCCTGGTTTTTGATAAGGTAATCATTAAGGTCGAGGCGTTTTTCCATAAAATCCTCTGCAGGTGAAGGGAAACCTGCTGGAATATGCGAAGTGTAGAGGTTTAAAAACTTCTTATCGTTTATTTCTGGAAGAATAATCTCAGACGAAACTGGTTTTTTCGGCTTATCGTTATCTTTTAACTTCATTTTACAGAATTAATTCATGGCAAAGTTAATTTTAAAAAACAAAAAAGGTCCCGTTTTGGTTCGGGACCCTTAAAGCACGTGGACAAATCCAACATTAAACCTTTATGGTAGTAAAAGATTGAAGAGGATGTTCAGTGTTAGCACAAAGCTTTCATGGTTTAAATTTGTCTGATAAGTAATCCCCGAACATCATGCCAGAAGATTTATCGGCTTATTAAACAGGGATTTAATATAATACTAATGAAGAATTTATGCTACTTGATCGTTCAGTTTATCGCACTGGTTGTTCGTTCGCGAACACAATTTTATGTTCTGTTACCAACGATGATTACGATTTCGCCCTGAACTTTTTTGTTGTTGAAATATTCCAATAACTCCAACAATGTACCTCTTTTATTTTCCTCGTGAATTTTTGTTAATTCACGCGAAACTGAGGCCTGGCGATCGCTACCAAAATATTCAACAAACTGTTCAAGCGTTTTAACCAGCCGAAATGGAGATTCATAGAATACCAGTGTATGCGGGTATTGGGCAAGAATTTCCAACCTGGATTTGCGGCCTTTCTTATGAGGAAGAAAGCCTTCGAAAAAAAACCTGTCGGAAGCAAGACCAGAATTGATCAGCGCTGGAACAAAAGCCGTAGGACCTGGCAGGCATTCCACGTCCAAACCATTTCTGACACATTCTCTCACCAAAATAAATCCCGGATCAGAAATGCCCGGTGTGCCGGCATCGCTTATCAATGCAATCTTCTCACCCGATGTAATCCGGCTAACAATTCCCTGCAACGTTTTATGTTCATTGTATTGATGAAACGATTGCATCCTCGTCTCAATCTGGTAATGTTTTAACAGTTTAGCTGAGTTGCGGGTGTCTTCAGCAAGGATAAGATCAACCTCTTTTAAAATACGGATTGCTCTGTGAGTCATATCCTCAAGGTTGCCAATAGGTGTAGGGATTATATAAAGTTTTGACATGTTCGCTTATTTTATTTCCTTTTCCAGTTGCCTTTCAAAATCAACCAGCAACCTAAAAACATCATTATACTCTGTCAATGGAACATTGCCGGAAACATCATAAATATTATGGTATTCTTTGCATTCGTCTCCTAATGTGTAAATGAAAAAAGCCGGCACCCCTGCAGCATAAAAAGGATAATGGTCACTATTCGGAGATTCACCTCTTTCGTTTACTTTTAATATGTATTCATTCTTTGAGTTGATTTTTACCAGCCTGTCGAACTCTTCTTTAAAAACCGTTCCATTAACGACCTTGATCCCCTGACTTCCCGAACCTACCATGTCAAGATTGACAAGGAACCGGATATTTTTTAATGGGAATAAGGGATGACTGGCATAATAATCCGAGCCAAAAAGTCCCACCTCCTCTGCGCTGAATGCCATAAAAACAACAGAAATGTCCGGTTTGTTTTCGGGTTGTGAATAATGTCTTGCCAGATCAAGCAACATGGCGGTGCCACTCGCATTGTCGTTGGCTCCCGGAAAAAAAGTTTCTGACCCCATCCGTCCCAGATGATCATAGTGGGCAGTAAAAACAAAAAAACTATCCGGATCATTTCTGCCCGGAATATAGCCGATTACATTTTGAGTCTGATAATTTTCAAAGTAACGATTGCGTGCATGTATGGTTATTGTTTTGGCACTGTCGGGAATTTTGTTTTTGAGTATCTGGAGCTGGAAATAATCTTTTACCTTTTTCCCGTTCGAAACATGCCACCATACTTTATCTTTCATTAAAAAGATGATCCCTTTCGAACCCAGGGCATTTTCTTTTTCAAATTCTTTTTGGTTGCGATCGGTAATCACAACCTTATCAGCAAAATCAGTTAAACTGTCCAAGTAAATTCCTGCTGAATCATTGAGCGACCAGGCCAGATCGAATGTTCCCCAAACAGAAGGCGAAGAAGAGAAAATCACAAAATCTTGTCCCGGAATCAATTTCAGATCATCAATATACACCTCAATGGTGTCAGGGAATGTGTTTATCGGAATTTCAAAAGGCTGAAAATAATTTTCCCCAAAGCTTAGTAATCCGCACTTAAAAAATTCATTACTGATAAACGCCGCTACCATTTTATCGCCGTCATTCACATAGCCACGTCCATGCATTGCCGGTGAAGTAAGCGTATCGATAATTTCCCTGGCATATTTTACATTTTGACCATTAATGTAAGAAACACAGAGAAGAAATAATATTATAGTATAAACTCTTTTCAAGAGTGAAGACTAATTAAATTTTCGTTCAACAAAACCCAATAACATTACGTAAGCCTCATTCGATTTATCCCAGCCATTATTTTCTATAAGTGTTTTGAGGCATTCAACCGCCCTGGCATAGCTTTCGCACTGATCTAATTCATCAATTGCTTTTTTATATTCTTTCATATTTCCCTCGAACAATTCATTGATAAAGAAAAACTTCTCGTT
>Ga0105097_10001502_pt1 | contig 11202 bp, 10 predicted proteins | sample PPLLak12cMay2015_FD_87035 | JGI IMG/M metagenome (GOLD analysis project Ga0105097, IMG submission 87035) | Freshwater sediment microbial communities from Prairie Pothole Lake near Jamestown, North Dakota, USA - PPLs Lake P7 Core (1) Depth... | ecosystem: Environmental > Aquatic > Freshwater >... | reverse complement strand
TTTGTTGTTCTCCGTGGCGGCTTTGGGCGTCAGCGCCCAACCAGGCCCGACAGGTAAGGCCAAAGCTGCCAGCTCAGCAAGGCAAAGACGCCGAGCACCATGACTAGCGCATACCAGTAGATGAATCCCGTCTGCAGTAGCCGCACGGCCGCGCCCAGGCCGCCGACCGCGCGCGCCGAACCGTTGATCAGCCCGTCGATCAGCGCCTGGTCGCCGCCTTTCCACAAGCCCTGGCCCATGCCGCGCGCCAGCACCGCAAGCACCTTCTCGTTGAACCAGTCGAAGTAGTACTTGTTGTCGAGCACGCGGTAGACGAAGTCGAAGCGCGATCGGATCGCAGCCGGCACCTCCGGCTTCAGGATGTACAGAACATAGGCCACCAGCACGCCGGCCACCATCAGCCAGAACGGCAGCGTGCTGACCGAATGCATCGCCATGCCCCAGGCACCGCGGAATTCGCGCGCCATCTCGCCCATGGCCGGGTGGGCAGCCAGCACGACGATCGAGTCCTTGAAGAAACCGCCGTAGATCATCGGCTGGATCATCAGGTAGCCGATGCCCGCCGAGGCGATGGCCAGCAGCACCAGCGGCACCGTCACCACGGCCGGTGATTCATGAGGCTCGTGGACATGCACGTGGCCATATTCGTCGGGGTGATCGTGCTCGCCCGGGAAGGGTTTGTGGCGGAAACGCTCCGGTCCATGGAAGACCAGGAAGTACATGCGGAAGCTGTACAGCGCGGTGACGAAGACGCTGGCCACCACGGCGAAGTAGGCGAAGCCCGAGCCCGGCAGGTGGCTGAAGTGCACCGCCTCGATGATGCTGTCCTTGGAATAGAAGCCGGCGAAGAACGGCACCGCGATCAGCGCCATCGAGCCCAGCAGCGAGGTGATCCAGGTGATGGGCATGTACTTGCGCAGCCCGCCCATGTTGCGGATGTCCTGGTCATGGTGCATGCCGAGGATGACCGAGCCCGCGCCCAGGAACAGCAGCGCCTTGAAGAAGGCGTGGGTCATCAGGTGGAAAACCGCCACCGAATACGCCGATGCGCCGAGCGCCACCGTCATGTAGCCCAGCTGCGACAGCGTCGAATAGGCGACCACGCGCTTGATGTCGTTCTGGATCACACCCAGGAAGCCCATGAACAGCGCGGTGATCGCTCCGATGACCAGCACCAGGTTCAGCGCGGTGTCCGACAGCTCGAACAGCGGCGACATTCGCGCCACCATGAAGATGCCGGCCGTCACCATGGTGGCGGCGTGGATCAGCGCCGAGATCGGCGTCGGGCCCTCCATCGAATCGGGCAGCCAGACATGCAGCGGCACCTGCGCGCTCTTGCCCATGGCGCCGATGAACAGGCAGATGCAGATCACCGTGATCAGCATCCAGTCGTTGCCCGGGAAGCTTAGGCGCCCCAGCTCGCCGGCCTTGGCAAAGGTCTCGCCGTAGTTCAGCGTGCCGGCGTAGGCGGCAATCAAGCCGATGCCGAGGATGAAGCCGAAGTCGCCGACGCGGTTGACCAGGAAGGCCTTCATGTTAGCGAAGATCGCCGTCGGCTTCTGGTAGTAGTAGCCGATCAGCAGGTAGGACACCAGGCCCACCGCTTCCCAGCCGAAGAACAGCTGCAGGAAGTTGTTGCTCATCACCAGCATCAGCATGCTGAAGGTGAACAGCGAGATGTAGCTGAAGAAACGCTGGTAGCCGCCCGGCGAGGTGTCGTCGTCGGCCATGTAGCCGATGGTGTAGATGTGCACCATCAGCGAGACGAAGGTGACGACGCACATCATCATCGCGGACAGGCCGTCGATGAGGAAGCCGATCTCCATCTTCAGGCCGCCGACGACCATCCACTCGTAGACCGTGGCATTGAAGCGCGCGCCGTGGTTGGCCACGTCGTTGAGCACCAGCGCCGAACCGATGAAGGACACCAGCACGCCGACGATGGTGACCCAGTGCGCGCCGGCGCGGCCGACCTTCGAGCCGGCCAGGCCGGCGACCATCGAGCCGGCCAGCGGCGCCAGCGCGATCAGCAGCAACAGGTTCGGATTCAATGTGGCCGCCATGTCAGCCCTTCAGCGCGTCGAGCTCGTCGACATTGATGGTGGCCCGGTTGCGGAACAGCACCACCAGGATGGCCAGCCCGATGGCCGATTCGGCCGCGGCGACGGTGAGGATGAAGAAAACGAACACCTGCCCGCCCATGTCGCCGAGGAAATGCGAGAAGGCGATGAAGTTCAGGTTCACCGCCAGCAGCATCAGCTCGATGGCCATCAGCAGCACGATCAGGTTGCGCCGGTTGAGGAAGATGCCCACCACCGACAACGCGAACAGGATGCCGCCCAGCGACAGGTAGTGGCCGAGCGTGATGGTGCCTAGGCTCATGCTTTCCTCTGCTCGCCTTCCCGCGCGGCCGGCGCCTCGACTGTCGGGCGCATCGACACGATGCGCAGCCGATCGGCCTTCTTGACCTTGACCTGCTCGCTCGGGTCCATGTGGCGGCTGTCCTTGCGCTGGCGCAGCGTCAGTGCGATGGCGGCGATGATGGCCACCAGCAGCAACACCGCGGCCACCTGCAGCGGGTAGAGGTAATGGGTGTAGATCTCGATGCCGAGCATCTTGCTGTTGCCCAGCTTCAGCTCCAACGGATCCGTCGGCGGCGCCTCGACCAGGCGGAAGCCGCCCATCAGCACCAGCGCCATCTCCAGCGCAATCAACGCGCCAATGAAGCCGGCCAGAGGGAAATGCTTCCAGAAACCCTGGCGCACCGCGTCGGCATCGACGTCGAGCATCATCACGACGAACAGGAACAGCACCATCACCGCGCCGACGTAGACCAGCACCAGCGCGATCGCCAGGAACTCGGCGCGCAGCAGCATCCACACGCAGGACGCGGTGCCGAAGGCCAGCACCAGGAACAGCGCCGCATGCACGGTGCTGCGCGCGGTGATGACGCGGAAGGCCGCGAACAGCAGCACGAAGGAGAAGAAGTAGAACAGCGCGCTCGTCATGTTGTTGGGTGGCGCCGGAAGGCCCGCCAGAGGTCAGCGGTACTTGGCGTCTGCCTCCTTTGCGGCAGCGATTTCCTTTTCGTAGCGGTCGCCCACGGCGAGCAGCATGTCCTTGGTGAAGTACAGGTCGCCGCGCTTCTCGCCGTGGTACTCGAGGATGTGGGTCTCGACGATCGAATCGACCGGGCAGCTCTCCTCGCAGAAGCCGCAGAAGATGCACTTGGTCAGATCGATGTCGTAGCGCGTGGTGCGGCGCGAGCCGTCGGCGCGCACGTCGGATTCGATGGTGATGGCCATCGCCGGGCAAACCGCCTCGCATAGCTTGCAGGCGATGCAGCGCTCCTCGCCGTTTTCGTAGCGACGCAGCGCGTGCAGACCGCGGAAACGCGGCGACAGCGGCGTCTTCTCTTCCGGGAACTGGATGGTGATCTTGCGCGCCAGGAAGTACTTCCCCGTGATGCGCAGGCCCTTGAACAGCTCGGCCAGCATGAAGCTGGACATCAGGTCCTTGAACGAGGTTACGGCTGACATGTTGCGTGCGCTCCTCCGTCACCAGATGTTGAAGGGCGACTGGATCCAAAGCCCCACCACCACCAGCCAAACCAGCGTGATCGGAATGAAGATCTTCCAGCCCAGGCGCATGATCTGGTCGTAGCGATAGCGCGGGAATGTGGCGCGCACCCACAGGAACATCGTCACCACCACGAAGGTCTTCAAGATCAGCCAGCCCCAGCCGGGCAACCAGTTGAAGGGCGCCATGTCGATCGGTGACAGCCAGCCACCGAGGAACATGATCACGGCCAGCATCGACACCAGGATCATGTTGGCGTACTCGGCCAGGAAGAACATGGCGAAGGACATGCCCGAGTACTCGATCATGTGGCCGGCCACGATCTCGGATTCGCCCTCGACCACGTCGAAGGGATGACGGTTGGTTTCCGCCAGCCCGGAGATGAAATAGACGACGAAGATCGGCAGCAGCGGCAGCCAGTTCCAGGACAGGAAGTTCAGCCCCATGTCGGCGAAGCGGCCCTTGTCCTGCGCCAGCACGATGTCGCTCATGTTCAGGCTGGCCGAGACCATCAGCACCACCACCAGGGCGAAACCCATCGCGATCTCGTAGGAGACCATCTGCGCCGACGCGCGCAGTGCGCCGAGGAAGGCGTACTTCGAGTTGCTGGCCCAGCCGGCGATGATCACGCCATAGACCTCGAGCGAGGTGATGGCCATCAGGAACAGCAGGCCGGCGTTGATGTTGGCCAGCGCCACCTCGGGGCCGAACGGGATCACCACCCAGGCGGCGAGCGCCGGCATGATCGTCATCACCGGGCCGAGGAAGAACAGCGGCTTGTTCGCGGCGGTGGGGCGGATGATCTCCTTGAAGATCAGCTTCACCGCGTCGGCGATCGGCGTCAGCAGGCCATAGGGGCCGACGCGGTTCGGGCCTGGACGCAGCTGCGTGAAGCCGATGCCCTTTCGCTCCCACAGCGTCAGATAGGCCACGCAGCCCATCAGCGGCAGCAGCAGCGCGACGATCTTGATCAGGCTCCAGGCCACGGCCCACAGCGTGGGGCCCATCAGCGACACGCCGAATTGGTTGACGGTATCGAGCATGATGCGTCCTCAGGCCCGGCTGACGCCGATGGCGCCGAACATCGAGCCGAGTGTGGCCGTGTCGGCATGGCCGGCGGGAATGCGGACGACGCCGGGGCCCAGGCTGGGTTCTTCGACGGCGGCGATGATCAGCACCTGTTCGCCCTGGCTCACACGCACCGGGTCGCCGGGCTTCAGGCCGAGCTCGGCGAACAGTGTGCTGGGCAGGCTGGCCACCGGTGCACGGGCATCGGCCGTCAGCTGCAGCGATTCGGCCCGGCGCACCAGCGCATCGGCCGCGTAGATCGGCACGTCGGCAATGCGCTGCAGTGCCGGCGCATCGTCGCCCAGCGACGACGGCAGCGCGGCAGCGCGGTTGTCGAGCCTTGCGGCGAGGCCGGAGGCATCGCCCAGCGCCTCGCCGCGCACCTGCTCGGCGCTTTCCTGGCCGAAGCCGGGCAGGCCCAGCAGGTTGCCCAGCACGCGCAGCACCTTCCAGGCCGGACGCGTGTCGCCCAGTGGCGGAACCACGCCGGTGAAGCTCTGCAGCCGGCCTTCGGCATTGACGAAGCTTCCGGCCGTCTCGGTGAATGGGGCAATCGGCAGCAGCACGTCGGCGTTCTCGACGGCCGCGTCCTTGAAGGACGTCAGCGCGACCACCAAGCCGCTGCGCTGCAGCGCGGCTCGCGCCGCCGGCGGATCGGCCGCATCCAGCTCGGGCTCGACGTTCAGCAGCAGCAGCGCCTGCATGCCCTGCGTCAGCATCTGCCCGGCATGCAGCCCGCCGGGTCCGGGCATTGCGCCGACCAGCTGCGCGCCGACGCTGTTGGCGGCCTCGGTGAGGTAACCGACGCTGGCGCCGGTGTGCTCGGCGATCCATTGGGCCAAAGCCAGCAATGCGCCGGCCTGCGGGTGCTGAGCAGCCGCATTGCCCAGCAGCACAGCCGTGCGTTCCGTGTTGAGCAGCGATTGGGCGATGGCAACGGCTTCGGCGCCAGGCGTGGCCGGCAGCGGCGCGGCAATACCCTTCCCCGTGGCCACGGCCGCCGCCACGTCGGCCAGCGCCTGCAGCCAGGCGCTCGGCGCGGCGATCAGGCTGCTGCCCATGGGCATGGCCCAGTCGTCTTCCAGCGCATGCAGGCGGTGCACCACCGCACCCTTGCGTACCGCCTGGCGCAGCCGTTGCGCGAACAGCGGATGGTCCTTGCGCAGGAATGAGCCGACCACGAAGGCCGACTGCAGCGTCGAGAGGCTGGCGATCGAGTTGCCGAGCCAACGTGCTGAACCGGCCTGCGCGGTGTTGGCGAAATCGGCGTGGCGGGTGCGGAAGTCGATGTTCTCGCTGCCCAGAGCGCGCACCAGCTTGGCCAGCAGGTGCAGCTCTTCCACCGTGCTGTGCGGCGTGGCCAGCGCGCCGATGCCCTGCGCGCCGAACTCGGCCTTGATGCGCTTCAAGCCGTCAGCGACGTAGCCGAGGGCGGTGTTCCAGTCCACTGACTGCCAATGCCCGCCCTGCTTGATCATCGGCGTGCTCAGGCGTGCGGGGCCGTTCAGCGCCTCATAGGAGAAGCGGTCGCGGTCGGCGATCCAACACTCGTTGACGTCCTCGTTCTCCAGCGGCACCACACGCAGCACCTTGCTGCCCTTGGTCTGCGCGATCAGGTTGGCGCCGGCGGAGTCGTGCGGGCTGATGCTGCGGCGGCGTGCCAGCTCCCAGGTGCGCGCGCTATAGCGGAAAGGCTTGCTGGTCAGCGCGCCGACCGGGCAGATGTCGATCATGTTGCCCGACAGCTCGGAATCGACGGTGCGGCCGGCGACGGTGGTGATCTCGGAATGCTCGCCGCGGTGGATCATGCCCAGTTCCATCACCCCGGCCACCTCCTGGCCGAAGCGCACGCAGCGTGTGCAATGGATGCATCGGCTCATCTCCTGCATGGAAATGAGCGGGCCGACGTCCTTGTGGAAGACGACGCGTTTTTCTTCGGTGTAGCGCGAGGCCGAACCGCCGTAGCCCACCGCGAGGTCCTGCAACTGGCATTCGCCACCCTGGTCGCAGATCGGGCAGTCGAGCGGGTGGTTGATCAGCAGGAACTCCATCACCGACTGCTGCGCCTTGACCGCCTTCTCGCTCTTGGTATGCACCACCATGCCCTGCGCCACCGGCGTGGCACAGGCCGGCATGGGCTTGGGCGCCTTCTCGATGTCGACCAGGCACATGCGGCAGTTGGCCGCGATGCTGAGCTTCTTGTGATAGCAGAAGTGCGGCACGTAGACGCCGGCGGCATCGGCCGCATGCATCACCATGCTGCCTGGCGCGACGCTGACCGGCTTGCCGTCGAGCTGGATTTCGATCATGAGTGACCCACCGCCGTGCCGACGACGCAGCGCTTGTGCTCGACGTGGTACACGAATTCGTCGCGGAAGTGCTTGATCATCCCGCGCACCGGCATGGCCGCGGCATCGCCCAGCGCGCAGATGGTGCGGCCCATGATGTTGTCGGCGACCGAGCCGAGCAGCTCGATGTCTTCCATTCGGCCCTTGCCGTGCTCGATGCGGTCCACCATGCGCCACAGCCAGCCGGTGCCCTCGCGGCAGGGCGTGCACTGGCCGCAGCTTTCGTGCTGGTAGAAGTAGCTCAGGCGCAGCAGGCTCTTGACCATGCAGCGCGTGTCGTTCATGACGATGACAGCGCCCGAGCCCAGCATCGAGCCGGCCTTGGCAATGGCGTCGTAGTCCATCGTGATGTCCATCATGAGCTTCGCCGGCAACACGGGGGCTGAAGAGCCGCCCGGGATGACCGCCTTCAGCGCCCCGCCCTTCACGCCACCGGCCAACTCAAGCAGTTTCGCGAAGGGCGTGCCCAGCGGGATCTCGTAGTTTCCGGGCGCGTTGACGTCGCCCACGACCGAGAAGATCTTGGTGCCGCCGTTGTTCGGCTTGCCGATCTCGAGGTACGGCGCGCCGCCGTTGCGGATGATCCAGGGCACCGCGGCGAAGGTCTCGGTGTTGTTGATGGTCGTTGGCTTACCGTACACGCCGAAGCTCGCCGGGAACGGTGGCTTGAAGCGCGGCTGGCCCTTCTTGCCCTCCAGCGATTCGAGCAGCGCGGTCTCTTCGCCGCAGATGTAGGCACCGAAGCCGTGGAAGGCATGCAACTGGAAGCTGAAGCCGCTGCCGAGGATGCGGTCACCGAGGTAGCCGGCGGCACGCGCCTCGTCCAGCGCCTCCTCGAAGCGCTGGTAGACCTCGAAGATCTCGCCGTGGATGTAGTTGTAGGCGGTGGCCACGCCCATCGCATAGGCGGCAATGGCCATGCCCTCGATGACGATGTGCGGGTTGTAGGCCAGGATGTCGCGGTCCTTGCAGGTGCCGGGCTCGCCTTCGTCGGAATTGCAGACCAGGTACTTCGGGCCGTTGAAGTTCTTCGGCATGAAGCTCCACTTCAGGCCGGTCGGGAAGCCCGCACCGCCACGGCCGCGCAGGCCCGAAGCCTTGACCTCGGCCACCACCTGGTCAGGCGTCATGCCGGCCCCGCCGTCCTGGCCGAGGATCTTGCGCAGCGCCTGGTAGCCGCCGCGCGCCACATACTCCTTGAGCCGCCAGTTGCTGCCGTCCAGGCCGTCGTAGATCTGGGCGCCGATGTGGCGGCCGTGGAAGCAGGTTTCGCGGCCGGTGGCCTGGAACTTCGACAGGTCGATCATGCCGCGGCCTTCTTCAGCGTGGCCAGCAGTTCGTCCAGCCGCTCCGGGCCCATGAAGCTGAGCATCTGCCGGTCGTTGACCAGCATCACCGGCGCGTCGGCGCAGGCGCCCAGGCACTCGCTGGGCTGCACGGTGAACACGCCGTCTTCGGTGCTGCCGTAGGGCTCGACACCCAGGCGCTTGCAGACGTGGTCCAGTGCCGTCTGCCCGTCGCGCAACTGGCACGGCAGGTTGGTGCAGACGTTGAGCTTGAATTGGCCCACCGGCTGCTGGTTGTACATGTTGTAGAAGGTGGTGACCTCATGCACCGCGATCGGCGCCATGCCCAGGTAGGCAGCCACCGCGTTCTCGGCCTCGGCCGAGACGTGACCCTGCTCGTGCTGCACGATGGCCAGGCAGGCCATCACAGCAGACTGCTTCTGCTCGGGTGGGTACTTGGCCACTTCGCGCGCAAAGAGCGCCAGCGTGTCGTCGCTGAAGTTCATCGGTCAATTTCTCCGAACACGATGTCCATCGTGCCGATGATCGCGACGGCGTCAGCAATCATGTGGCCGCGCGCCATCTCGTCCAGCGCCGCCAGATGCGGGAAGCCGGGCGGGCGGATCTTCAGCCGGTAGGGCTTGTTGGCACCGTCGCTGATCAGGTAGATGCCGAACTCGCCCTTCGGGTGCTCGACCGCCGCGTAGGCCTCACCCTCGGGCACGTGGAAGCCTTCGGTGAAGAGCTTGAAGTGGTGGATCAGCTCTTCCATGTGAGCCTTCATGTCCACGCGCGACGGCGCCGCCACCTTGTGGTTGTCGGTGATGACCGGGCCGGGGTTGACGCGCAGCCAGTCGACGCACTGCTTGATGATGCGGTTGCTCTGGCGCATCTCCTCGATTCGCACCAGGTAGCGATCGTAGGTGTCGCCGTTGGTGCCGACGGGGATGTCGAAGTCCATGCGACCGTAGACGTCGTAGGGCTGCTTCTTGCGCAGGTCCCATTCGATGCCCGAGCCACGCAGCATCGGACCGCTGAAACCCAGGTTCATCGCCCGTTCGGGCGAGACCACGCCGATGCCCACGGTGCGCTGCTTCCAGATGCGGTTGTCGGTGAGCAAGGTCTCGTACTCGTCGACGTAGCCAGGAAAGCGCTGCGTGAAGGAATCGATGAAGTCGAGAAGGCTGCCGCTGCGTGTGGCGTTGAGTGCGTCGATGGCCTTCTGGTTCTTGATGCGCGACACCTTGTACTGCGGCATCGAATCGGGCAGGTCGCGGTACACGCCGCCCGGGCGGAAATAGGCGGCGTGCATGCGCGCGCCGGACACCGCCTCGTACATGTCGAACAGGTCTTCGCGTTCGCGGAAGCAGTAGATGAGGATGTTCATCGCACCGCAGTCGATGCCGTGCGCACCCAGCCAAAGCAGGTGGTTCAGCAGGCGTGTGATCTCGGCAAACATCACGCGGATGTACTGTGCGCGCTCCGGCACCTCGACGCCAAGCAGCTTCTCTATCGCCAGGCAGTACGCATGCTCGTTGCACATCATCGACACGTAGTCGAGCCGGTCCATGTAGGGCAGCGACTGGATGAAGGTCTTGCTCTCGGCCAGCTTCTCGGTGGCGCGGTGCAGCAGGCCGATATGCGGATCGGCACGCTGGATGACCTCGCCGTCGAGTTCGAGCACCAGTCGCAGCACGCCATGCGCGGCCGGGTGCTGCGGCCCGAAGTTCAGGGTGTAGTTCTTGATCTCGGCCATGGTGACTAGCCCCCCGCCGAAGCGGCTGCGCCGCCCCCCCCCAGGGGGGGGACGCCAGCAGCCCGGCCGAGCCGGTTGTGCCACGTCCGCTCGAAGGTCGCGCCGGTATTCATTGCAGACCCCCGTAGTTGTCCTCACGCACGACACGCGGCGTGATTTCGCGCGGCTCGATGGTCACCGGCTGGTAGATCACGCGCTGGGCCTGCGCGTCGTAGCGCATCTCGACATGCCCCGTCGTCGGGAAGTCCTTGCGCATCGGGTGGCCGATGAAGCCGTAGTCGGTGAGGATGCGGCGCAGGTCGACGTGACCGTCGAAGATGATGCCGTACAGGTCGAAGGCCTCGCGCTCGAACCAGTTGGCTGCGGACCAGATGTCGCACACCGAGGCCACCACGGGCATGTCGTTTTCCGGCGCGAAGACCTTCAGGCGCACGCGCCAGTTGTGGGTCAACGAAAGCAGGTGGCTGACCACAGCGTAGCGCGCACCGTCCCAAGGCATGTTCTTGTAGCCGGAGAAGTCCACGCCGCACAGGTCCATCAGCTGCTCGAACTTGAGCGCCGGATGCTCGTGCAAGAGGCGGGCCACGTCGAGGTAGCGTGCCGCAACGACAGTGATGCTGATTTCGCCGCGTTCGCGAGTCAGAGTGGTGATGCCATCACCGAGCGTGGACTCGAGCGCGGCCTGCAGTTGATCGAGCTTCAGGGTCATCGTCTGAGGGCGCAGCATCAGCGCGCGATGGTGTTCTCGCGCCGGATCTTGTTCTGCAGTTGCAGGATGCCGTAGAGCAGCGCTTCCGCCGTCGGCGGGCAGCCGGGCACGTAGACGTCCACCGGCACGATGCGGTCACAGCCCCGCACCACCGAATAGCTGTAGTGATAGTAGCCGCCGCCGTTGGCGCAGGAGCCCATGCTCAGCACCCAGCGCGGCTCGGCCATCTGGTCGTAAACCTTGCGCAGGGCGGGTGCCATCTTGTTGCACAGCGTGCCGGCAACGATCATCAGATCACTCTGCCGGGGGCTGGGGCGAAACAGCATGCCGAAGCGGTCGATGTCGTAGCGCGCCGCACCGGCATGCATCATCTCCACCGCACAGCATGCGAGACCGAAGGTCATGGGCCACAGCGAACCCGTCTTCGACCAGTTGATCAGCGCGTCGACACTGGTA
>Ga0105097_10001501_pt1 | contig 11206 bp, 15 predicted proteins | sample PPLLak12cMay2015_FD_87035 | JGI IMG/M metagenome (GOLD analysis project Ga0105097, IMG submission 87035) | Freshwater sediment microbial communities from Prairie Pothole Lake near Jamestown, North Dakota, USA - PPLs Lake P7 Core (1) Depth... | ecosystem: Environmental > Aquatic > Freshwater >... | reverse complement strand
TATTGACTTCCTCAAGTTCAAGATGGGTGTGTGATGATCGGAATGGGCAACGACGACGACTTTACTCCAGTTTTCCTCACCGCCTCACGCCCCGTAGTGACGCCGCTGGGTCCTGCCGATCTTGAGGTGTTGGATGAACTCCTGCGAAACAACGGTGACTGCGACGATGCCGAGGCCTTTGCGGACCACGTGAAGGCTATCATGGTCGCCTACGAAAGACTCTACCTCTCTCTCTAACATGGCTCTCATTCAGTTCAAGCGCATCGCAATCCGCCCGCTCACTCCGACTCCGACCGTCGCGGACATCGTGTCGGACGCGCCGACATTCACGATCAAGAAGATCGAGGTCACGGACATCGGTGGGCAGAAGTCCACGGTGACCGTTCCGATCCCGTTCTATCCCCCGAAGACCGCCATTCTCGGCAATGACGAACCCGGTCCCGTGACGCTGCTCTACAATGACAGCGACACGGGCATCGGCTACAAAGAGTGGGCGATCTGGCGACAGGGGCTTTCGCTCGTTGTCTCATGGGGGCGGTGCGGGAGCAAGCTACAGCGGAACTATTCGCTGTTCAAGTCAGTTCATGAAGCAGAACGCACGATGGAAGCGCGGGTCGCACAAAAGCGGGCGCGTGGCTATCGGAACAACCCCTAAGCCGGTCCCCCTAAATACGGGCATGAGTGATATGATTCTTCATGCCGTTGATCGGGTATGGATTCGGATAGAATGCTCCGACGCGATAGCGCGTGAGTTGTCCGACTATTTCACGTTTCAAAGTCCCGGCAGCCAATTCATGCGGCGTCAGTCCCGCTTCAAAGGGTGGGACGGCCGTGTGCGTCTGTTCAAACTACGGACGCACACCATCTATCGTGGGCTGCTCACGCGGCTGCTAGAGTTTGCAGAACAGCGCGAGTATACGGTCGACAATCAAGTGCCTGTCGATGAACCGTGTGTGTATGGTGACGATGTGCAGGCGTGGATCGCGGAGCAGACGCTTCCCTTCCCCGTGCGCGAGTATCAAGCGGACGCATTGCGTATCTGCTTGAACGCCCAGCGCGGGATCATCGTGAGCCCGACAGGCAGCGGCAAGTCCTACATCATCTGGCTACTCACGCAGGCGCTGGTGGTCCCGCAGACGCTCGTTATCGTGCCCACGATTGGGCTGGTAACGCAGATGGCCGGCGACTTCATCAGCTACGGATGCGACCCGGACGCTATCCACACGATACAGGGCGGCTGTGCGAAAGAGACCTCCCGCCCGTATGTCATCAGCACGTGGCAGAGCATCTACGACCTCCCCGCGAGCTACTTTGACAAGTTCCAGATGGTCGTGTGCGATGAGGTGCACCTCGCGAAAGCCAAGAGCCTGACCGGACTGATGGAAAAGTGCATACACGCACCTTACCGGTTCGGCTTTACAGGGACTATTACAGACACGCAGGCTCACCGGCTCATTCTGGAAGGCCTGTTTGGGGATGTCTCAAAAGTCACGACCACAACTGCGCTGGTCAAACGGGAAGAACTCGCCCCACTCCATGTCAAGATGGTCGTGCTAGAGTATCCCGAACAGACGCGCAAGAACCTCCGTCACACCCAGTACCAAGATGAAGTGGACTTCATCGTTGGAGACCTCGCCCGGTCTGAGTTTATCGCGCAGACTGTTGCCAAACTGAAGGGGAACACGCTGGTGTTGTTCACCCTCATCGATAAGCATGGGAAGTATTTGTATGAGCGCATCAGAGAACTCTGTCCGAACAAAGCCGTTCACTTCGTTACCGGAAGTGTGGGAGCAGATGGGCGCGAGGAAGTTAGACAGACAGTGGAGAACACAGAAGACACGGAGCAAGTCATTGTTGCCAGTTTTGGGGTCTTCTCTACTGGCGTCAATCTTCGTCGCTTACACAATCTCGTCTTTGCGTCAGCGGGCAAGTCGAAAATCCGCACACTCCAGTCGATAGGCCGCGGATTACGCACTCATGCGTCGAAAACGAAGATTACCATTTACGACATCGTGGATGACTTCCGAATCGGCAAACGAGAGAACTACGCTTGGAAACATGCTCAGTTACGTGCTGAGTTATACGCGCAGGAGAAGTTCCCGGTGACGCTTCACCGCATCAACATGGAACACTACGCCCAAGCATCGCAGGCGGGACGCCTTCCCGTCTAGGTTCAACGAACGCAAGTGAGGATGAAGTCCGATGGGGGCGAGTGTGAAAAGCGTTTATAGGAGCAGTATGTTAGTTCTACCATTTCTTGTGTGTGTGCTAATCGTGTTACTCTGCCAGGCAGGTGACTATTGGACCACGATGGAAGCGTTCAAGCGTGGATATGGGGAAGCCAACCCGCTAGTCCGGTGGACGGGTGTGCTGCCCGCGAAGATCGGCGCGTCTATCCTTTGGATCATCGTTGCGGCGTGGCTCACCTGGTACCGGCAGGACATCCGTTTGCTCCTCATTGCGACGACACTTATTACGACGGTGTATACCGCGGTCATTCTTCGTTCACTCTCACTCATCTCGTAGCGCGAGCGAAGCGAGCGGGACGCGAAGCGTCCCACCGGCAAAACGAGGTAGAGGCCTAGACCTAACCTTGATAAGACCTTACTCAGGCCACTAAGACCTAAAACCTAGGCCTACCGGGCCAAAACCCTCTAAAGAGATGCGGCACAATGAAGCATATTCCTGTTCACTCTATCAGCACGAAAGACAAGATCCGCATACGGGCTAAAGGACTTGCAAGTGTGATGCCCGTCATGGACACGTTCTACATTGACAAGATCGAATTGGCGCCAGACGGCGCCAAAGTGATCTGGGTGACACTCAAGACTCCAACAGACTCAGACTAAATTTACGTCCGAGTCTAAATACAGACATGCTCACTTTCCAGCAGTTCAATGAGTCGCTTGACACACCGGTACAAGTTGTGATTGGACCCGCCGTTCAAGCACAAGTCAAGGCGGTATTTCGCTTTGACGGGCTAGTGTATCTCATGGACTTCTACATGGATCACAAAGAAGAAAAGGTGTTCTTCGGGGCGCCTGATGTTCCCGGTGACCGCTACTGGTCCTGCGACTTTCGCCCCTCTACGGAAACGATGCGGTCGTTTAAGAAGCCCTATGGATGGGAATATGGCGTGCTGGGCAGCGGCAACGAATTCAAATTGTTTGCAGGGGCCGTGCAGACATTCAAACAGTTCGTGGCCAAGTATCACCCGGATTGCGTCACGTTTTCCGGTGAGGAAGAAAGCCGGAAGCGGCTGTATCGTCGTTTCGTCAAGTCCGTCAAGTCGGTGCTGCCCGGCTATGAGGGTACCGAAATCGACAACGGCGTGTTTGCGATCTACAAGAAATAACGCTTGACATTCGCCCGTGAACATAGTATACTAACATCATCCGTTGAATAGCGGGCACTTACGCCCAGCAAAGGACAAAGTGAAGAAAAAGCCTGAACACTACGTAGACAATGCTGCCTTCCTTGCGTCACTCAGAGAGTGGCGTACCGATTGTCATGCCGCCCGTGAAGCTGGCCAGCCGACCCCGCACATCCCCGACTACGTGGGGGAGTGCATCCTGAAGATTGCCAAGCACCTCAGCTATAAGCCGAACTTCGTCAACTATACCTTTCGTGAGGACATGATCTCCGATGGTATAGAGAACTGCTTGGTCTACATCCACAACTTCGACCCCGACAAGAGTAGCAACCCCTTCGGCTACTTCACGCAAATCATCTACTATGCGTTCATCCGACGCATTCAAAAAGAGAAGAAGCACACGTATATCCGCTACAAGCTCATGCAGCAGCAGATGGTGGAGGGCGGCGCGTCCACACCAGGTCAGGACGGACGCCAGACCCCTGTAGACGGGACGATGCTCAACTTCGACAACGTGAAGGACTTTATCAACCGGTTTGACACCTACACCCACAAGCGTAGGGAGCGCCGGCGTGAGACCAAGGGCAAGGGAGAACTCCCGAATGAGTAAGGTGATGTTGAAGACGGGGGATAGCCTCGTTGTGATGAAAACGCTCCCCGACAACTCTCTTGACAGTATTGTGACGGACCCCCCATATCACTTGACTACTGGTAAGAAAGGTGGAAGCGGAGAAGCCTCGGCGTCTGACGCGACACCCTACGGTCGTCATAAAATTACGACAGGTTTCATGGGAAAAGCGTGGGACGGTGGTGACGTTGCGTTTCGCGTAGAACTTTGGAAAGAAGTGTATCGTATCGCGAAGCCCGGCGCGCATCTGCTTGCATTTGGGGGCACACGCACCTACCACCGACTAGCGTGCGCCATAGAGGATGCGGGGTGGGAAATCCGCGACTGTATCATGTGGGTGTATGGCAGCGGGTTCCCGAAAAGTTTGAACGTGGGCGCCGGCTGGGGTACCGCGCTGAAACCTGCGTGGGAGCCCATCATCGTCGCTCGCAAGCCTTTGACGCAAACCGTCGCCAAGAACATACAGGAGTATGGGACTGGCGCACTTAACATCGACGCTTGCCGTGTGTCTGGTGAAGCGGTCCCCATCAATAAGCTTGACGGGTGGAGTGGATTCGGGGAATTGAAGCAGCCCGACTACACGCAGGAAATCAACGACAAAGGCCGTTGGCCCGCGAACCTCATTCACGATGGGAGTGATGAAGTCACACAGTTGTTCCCCGACACCGGGAAGTCGACCGGCGGCCGCATTGGAAAGAAAGAGAACAGTTATGTTGACAACGCCCCGACAGGACAGTATGAAAAGGGAGACCCCGGTTATGGAGATAGTGGAAGCGCCGCACGGTTCTTCTACTGCGCGAAAGTATCACGACGCGAACGTGAGGCTGGATGCGACACACTACCCGCAAAGACGGCTGGTGAAGCGACCGGCGGCCGACAAGAAGGCTCAGCGGGGCTCCAAAGCCCACGCGCAGGTGCTTCACGGACCTCCGCAGGTGTCCACAACGACCATCCAACTGTCAAACCGATTGCGCTCATGCGATACCTCATACGGCTCGTCACTCCGCGGCATGGCACCGTTCTGGACCTCTTTATGGGTAGCGGAACAACTGGATGTGCCGCAGTCCTAGAAGGTGCAAACTTCGTCGGTATTGACCTTGAACAGCATCATGTGGATATCGCCGAGGCGCGTATCGCGTATTGGCAGACCCATCCGTATGAGGATGCCAACGAGAAGAAACCTCTTGACAGCGCCCCGACATGTGCGCTACCATTAGACTAGGAGTATCGATGAGTTTTACTGAACAGAAGATATGGGAAATTGCTGCCGTGTGCCACGAAGCGAACCGCGCGTTCTGCAAACAGCACGGCGATTACTCACATAAGACATGGGGTGAGACCCCGAAGCACATACAGCTATCCACCGTTGCGGGTGTGAAAACGGCGATGAACGAGCCTGAAGCGAATGGCTATACCATGCACAAGGCGTGGGTGGAACGCAAGCTCAAAGAGGGCTGGACGTTCGGCACCGTCAAGGACCTGGAGCGTCTAACGCACCCGAACTTGCGGCCGTATATCGAACTCCCCGCCTACGAACGCTTCAAGGACCATCTGTTCCTGGCGATTGTGGATGCGTATGACAGCTTCGCGGTGCAGGAGAACGACGACGGTGAGTAGCACCTCCAAAATGCTAAATACACTTTGGAGGTAACTGATGGCGAACCAATACCCAAGCGTATCAAATGAGAACCGGCAACTTGCGAAACATCGGGGGGATAAGACCTACACAAGTGGGACCCCCTGCAAACTCTGTGGGAGTTACGAAAAGTATGTGTCAAGCATGGGATGTGTGCCCTGCAACATCGCACGGAACCGTCCTAAACTTGATGTGCTTATCGCTGCACGAAAAGCGCCAGCATACAACCCAGAGAAGCGCCGACGGAACCTGCTGCGTCACGGATACAACATCAGCGTTCCGCAATACGAGGCGCTGTTAGCAGAACAGCATGGGTGTTGTGCTATCTGTGGAACTGACGCATGTGCTACGGGCCGACACTTTGCGGTGGACCACGACCACACGACCGGACGCATTCGGGGGTTGTTGTGTGTGAACTGCAACCAGGGAATAGGTAAGTTCAAGGAACAGACGGACATTATGAAGAGAGCAATAGAGTATTTGACACGGGAGCGCCTGTGAGCAAGATAGCAGTTCTGACGGATAGTCACTTCGGCGCGAGAGGCGACAGCCTCCCGATGCAGGCCTCAATGGAACGCTTCTACAACGAGGTGTTCTTCCCCACGCTCGACAAGCACAACTGTCAAGTGATGCTCCATGCGGGCGACTATGGGGACCGACGCAAGTATGTCAACATGGGCACCGCCAACTTCGTGGAGCGGGTGTATCAGCGTCCGTTGGCCAAGCGTGGTATCAAGCAGCATGTTCTCGCAGGGAACCACGACATCTTCTATCGTTACACCAACGAGGTGAACACGATTGAGGAGTTGTGCCGACACAACGATGATGTGTATGTCTATACTATGCCGTCTGAGATTACTATTGCAGGCCTTGACATCCTCATGCTCCCGTGGATTGTGGATAACAACCGCGCACAGACCATGACGATGCTTCAGTCCACCAAGTGCCCTATTGTGCTAGGACACATTGAGATTGCGGGCTACCAGATGTTCAAGGGCATCCCCAACCATGAGGGACTGGATGAAGCCCTGTTTCAGCGTTTCGAGCTAGTGATGTCTGGGCACTATCATCACCGCACCGTGCGCGACCCGATTGTGTATCTGGGCGCACCGTATCCGATGATCTGGAGCGACTACAACGACCCGCGTGGGTTCCATTTGCTCGACACCGAGACACGGCAGCTTGAATACATCCCGAACCCCTACTCGCTGTTTGTCAAGATTACCTACGATGACAAGGGCAAGGGCCACGATTACATCACGGGATTGGTGCAAAGCATCATGGCGCCGAACAGCCCGCATCATGATGCGTATGTCAAAGTGATCGTCAAGAGCCGTGAACAGCCCTACTGGTACGACTTGATGATGGACGCACTCTACAAAGTGAACGCCCAAGATGTGCTAGTCGTAGACGATATCACGGTCAACGATGAGAACGAGACCGATGAGCTTGAAGAGGACCCGGATGTGGATACGCTCACGCTCATGAAAGAGTTTGTGGATAGCCTCTCTATTAGCTGCGACAAGGATGAATTGTTTGCGTATCTCCAAGCTAAGTATCATGAAGCTATCGCCGCGTCCCAATCAGCACGGGTATTGTAATGATTGTTTTTCAGAAGGTCAAGTATCAGAACTTCCTAGCGTCCGGCAATGCGCCGATTGAGATTGCGTTGAATGAGCATCCCGCGACCCTCATCGTGGGGGTGAACGGGACCGGGAAGTCCACGCTGAGTGAAGCGATATGCTTTGCGCTGTTTGGACGACCACTCCGCAACATCAATAAGCCGAAGCTTGTCAATAGCATCAATGGGCGTGACTGCTTGGTGGAGCTTGACTTCACGACCAGCAGTTCATCCTATAAGATCAAGCGTGGGATCAAGCCGACCGTATTCGAGATTCTGGAAAATGGAACGCTCATCCCATCCCCGGCCTCGGTACAGGACTACCAGACGCTCTTAGAACAGCACATCTTAAAGCTGAATTACAAGAGCTTCATGCAGGTCGTGGTGCTAGGCAGCGCCAGCTATGTGCCGTTCATGCGGCTGACCACATCGTCCCGCCGGGAGATTATTGAGGACCTATTGGACATCGAGGTCTTCGGTGCGATGAACGCCTTGACCAAGGAAGAACTCACCGAACTCCGCGTGGAACTCGACAAGCTGACCCAAGCCAAAGACCTGGTCAGCGAACAGGTCCGTATGGCGCAGAGTTTCACCGAGCATATTGAGGACCAGCGCCAGCAGCAGTTAGCGACGATTGATGCGACCCTTGCGGGCGTCGAAACAACCGTCGCCAAGCTTGAAGAGGACATCACAGACCTCACTAACGACTTGGCGCCGTATGACGCGGTGCAAGCGGCCTATGATACCGCCTTCGCCAAACAACAGGAGTATGAGAAGCTGTTTGCGTCGATCACTTCGCGAGACAAGAAGGTCAAGAAAGAGCGTAGCTTCTACGATGAGCATGATACCTGCCCAACGTGCGAGCAGGATATCTCTGCGGACTTCAAACAGGGGCGCTATGCGGTGCTGACCAAGACGGAGGCTGACGCTGCCAAAGCGATTGCCCAATGTCAGGCGCTCATCACCAAGTATCGCGCACAGGTGGATACGCTCGACGGCGAACTCGACAAGGCTGCGGTGATACGCAAGAGCATCGACGCCATTACTGCGAAGATCCCCGTGCATCAAGCGCGTGTGCGTGAGCTTCACGCGGAACGCAAGCGCACGGAGCAAGCACCTATGGCCCCCGTGCGAACGGTGGACGTAGAGGCCTTGCAGAAGCAGCTTACGGACCTCCAGACACGGCATGAAGAACTCTCGCGCAAGCGTGTAATTATCGATGCTGCGAGCATGTTACTGCGTGACAACGGCATCAAGGCCAAGGTCATTCGTCATTACATCCCCATTATCAACCGGAGCATCAACCATTACTTGACCGCGATGGACTTCCCCATCCTGTTCAACTTGGATGATGAGTTTGCAGAGACCATCAAGAGCCGCTACCGGGATGACTTCTCGTATGATAGCTTCAGCGAAGGCGAGAAGAAGCGTATTGACCTTGCGTTGCTGCTCACTTGGCGGGCTGTGGCGCGGCTGAAGAATAGCGCAAGCACCAACCTGCTCATCCTAGACGAGGTGTTTGATAGCTCGTTGGATGCCAACGGTACCGAAGAGTTCCTGAAGATCATTGCCGCACTCGAAAGCGATACCAACATCTTCGTCATCAGCCATAAGACCGACCAGCTTGTGGACAAGTTTGCCCACACACTGGTATTCGAAAAGGTCCGCGGCTTCTCTCAACTTCGTCCTTGACATGCGCCTGTGAGTGTGCTATACTAGCTCTATGAATCCGAATAGTCATATCTGGACATCAACCGACTTCGGACTAGACGACATTGGGTCACCAAGTGCGCCTCCCGTCGGTCGTATAGAGTATAGTCAAGAATACGTGATACCCCGTATCACCACAGACGAACTTCGGCGAGTGTATGAGGAAGAACGGCAACGTGTGTGGAAGGCTGCCGAAGAAGCCGTCAAAGCACACAACGATATGCACCTGAATACCGTGGAGAACTTGACTGACCAGATCGTGGCACTTCGGCTACGTGTGGCAGAGCTTGAACAGGAGCTTTCCGGGCTCTACACGGAGGCGCTACATGAATCCTGACCGTCGTGAAGAAGTCGCTTACACCATGTGTGTCACCGACCAAGAAATGCGATACCGCGAATCGTGGGAACGCGATGCGATGCGGAACGAGTGGCGCTACACCGCCCGGCGGGCGATGAACGACTACGAATCCACACTCCATGAAGAGAACCGCGCACTCCGCGACCGTATTGCCGAGCTTGAAGACCAACTTGAGAACTTTTACCAGGACCTCCTAGGCGACTAATGCCATTCAACATCTGTGGGCTGAACCCCATCGTAGACGACCCGTCAATTAACCGCACGTATGACGACATCCTAGCGATGAACGATACGTCTTTCCTAGCGTATGTTCAGCACATGCGCGGCAACATCCGGCACATATGGGATGAGCGGGGGATTGCGCCGGCCCGTGGGTGGTCAGAGTGGGATGTGCGCGAAGACTTCAAGAAGCTCGCGGACTTCCCGGTGCATGAGTTCTGGCGCACGGATACGCTGACCGGCCGGCGGTGTATCCATAACACCTACAGCGTGGGGAACAGTGTGAATGCGTGGAACCTCTCGCAGATGTTGAAGACCCGTATCAACTATACGGAGAAAGACAACGGCCGGAGTATCTACGATTTCTTCAGCAAAGATGAGTTGTTCAAGCGATATCTCCCCTATGCACGCCGGCACTTCCTGCGGGATAGCTTCTATTTCTTTGCACAAACCGTGCATGTCGGCGACTCGCTCCCCCATTTCCCTGAGATTGCGCCCGCCAGCGCGCCAGCGTATCTCCAGGCGTTCGCGGACAAAGAGCGTGTCTATGGGACGCATGAAGTCCTGATTGAAGCCAAGCCGAAGGGCAAGGGCTACTCCGGCTATGCTGCCCATTTGCATGAGACTACGTTCATGGTGCTGTCCTACGATGAACTCATTGCCGCGGTGAAGCACAAAACGTTACCGAAGGTGTGTATTCGTGTCATTCAAGCGCACAAAGAGCTTGACCGTGAGCATGAATACCACGTGCGGCTCTACGAAAAGGGCCAGCACATCTTCCCCAACATGTTCAAGAGCTTTCGGGTTTCAATGTGTCAGTATGCGGTGAACTTTCCCCCGCTGACCGCGAAGCTCATCTATGACACGTTTCTAAAGCATGTGCCCGGCAAGGCGCTGGTGTGGGACCCGTCTGCGGGCTGGGCGGGACGCTTGCTCGGTGCGATGGCCTCCAATCACGACTTGCACTACATCGGGACTGACCCGAACCCGGCCTTCTACGATGAGACTGGGAGCATGTATGCGAGTGTCAGGGACTTCTATAACAACGTGCGGAGCGGCCAGTCGCTCTTTGGCGAACACAACACCGCGGAAGTGCATCAGCACGGAAGCGAGGACTTCGATGATATTCTACCTGCCACCGCTGATTTGGTTTTTACCTCTCCCCCCTATTTCAACCGAGAGGCTTACTCCGACGATGAGCGGCAGTCCTACAAGCGATTCGGCGCCTACGACTCATGGCGGGACGGATTCCTACGCCCAACCATCACTCGCGCCTGGCATGCACTTCGCGGACATCGCTTCTTTCTATGGAACATCGCGGACCTCAAGGTCGGGAAGTCCTACCTCCCTTTGGAGCGGGATTCTATGGACATCGCGGCCTCGCTTGGATTCGAATACAAGGAAACCATCCTCATGACGCTGAAGGGGATGCCGGGCGCGAACCGCATGGACGCAGAGGGCACAGCGACAGCTAAGAACTTCTGCAAGGTGGATGGACGCACCTTAAAGTATGAGCCGGTGCACGTTTTCTACAAACCCGGCGTCTAAATACGAGTGACGGGGGCGGACAGTATGTCAAGATTACCACTCAAACTTGAATTTGTTGAGACAAGCAGCCAATCAGACCTTACGACAGAACTCCGCCGCCTCTTCGCAGATAC
>Ga0105097_10001498_pt1 | contig 11210 bp, 14 predicted proteins | sample PPLLak12cMay2015_FD_87035 | JGI IMG/M metagenome (GOLD analysis project Ga0105097, IMG submission 87035) | Freshwater sediment microbial communities from Prairie Pothole Lake near Jamestown, North Dakota, USA - PPLs Lake P7 Core (1) Depth... | ecosystem: Environmental > Aquatic > Freshwater >... | reverse complement strand
GCTTACATAAGTTTAATGTAAGTGATATTTATGAATCGGTTATGTTATTGAATGATTGGATGTTTGAGAAGTATGGTGCTAGTGTAACATATAAGATATACAGAGGTAATTCGTTTAAGGATAGTAATGAATTGAATGTTGATGATAAGGATTCGGTAACAGAAATATTAATAAAATATAATTGGGATGAGAAAGATAAGTAGTTTTAAAATGTTTGAGACGGTTGATTATCATAGTATATACAATAACATTGATGATATATTAATTGAGTTAAAAGACGCTGGATTTGTTTGTAACACTACAATAAATCAAGGTATGAAAGAGATTGAAGTTGAAGTAAGTATTGGTGATATTTATCAATATGAAGATGGTGATGAAATGTTTGAAGGTGATGAAACATTTAAGGTGAAAGATGTTTATGAATATTTCATGATGTTGATTGATTTTGTTGAGTTAAAGTTTCCTACTACAAAGACTAGTTTTACTATGTATTGTATAGATATTGAAAATAAATATCTTGATAGTAGTGAGTTTGATTCATATAAGAAGAGATATACACAGAAAGCATTTGAAAAACTTAAAGATTCTAATATGTTGGTTGGTTATGTAAGTGCAAAATTTAAATATTAAGATGAGAAAGATAAAGAGTTTTAAATTATTTGAGAACGTGAGTAATATACCAACTGAAGATGAGGTGAAGTATAGTTTAATTGATTTATATGATTTGGGGTATGATATTGATATTTCTTTTGTTGAAACAAACATTTGCATTGAAATTTATAAGAATTCAACAACACAAGTGGAATATCCAGATTTTAAAGTTTTTGATATTGTAGATTGTATTATTACTATAATTGACTTTTTTAATTTGAAGTATGATGGTTTCAGTTATAATCTTTTGTACTTTAAAAGAGCTAACCCTAACGAAAATGGTCGTTATATAAACATAGAAGGTGATTTAGATTTATTTTTTGAAAATAATAAAGATTTGACTACAACAGGTGTTCTTTTATATTTAAATTTTTAATTCACCAGTTTAATAACCGGTGAATTAAAAAGATTTGTATTAAGAGATACTATCTAATAAATCATTTATCTTCATATCTCTTTGATAAGCAACATTACCTGTATATAAACCCATAAGTTCTTTCATAGTATATTTTTGAGACCTATATTTATTGGCAACTTCTAGTTGTTCATTAGTTTCTAATGAATTCCACCAATGTTTATTTTGAACACATTGTGAAAATGTTTTTAAAAATCTTTCTTTAGCTCTTCTTTCTTCACGAGTTTCATTACCCCAAGAGTACCAATTTGAATCCGAAACAGATTCTTTCTTTTCTTGATGTTTATTAATTTGTGATAAAGTATTCTTATCTTTGTATTGTGGTTTATGTTTCATTTAATATAGTATTTAATTTATATTGTCTTTCAAATTGTATATAATCATTTATAGGATAATCATTATAAAATGCACTAAATGTTTTATAATCATTCCAGAAGTGTATTCTTATATAATCCTCGTCTTTATAACTTATATTATTAAAGCTACTAATTTCTTGTTTAATCTCTTTATAGATAACAAACTCTTTAATAATATCTACATTCATATACCTAATTTTTCTAATATATTATTTCTTTTAATTGAAGTAAGATTAGAATAAAATTCAAGGAATCCGATATTTTCTATACTTTCTACCATATCATCGGTGATTACAATATCATATTCTTTTTCAATTTCCATAATCATTTCGATAAAATCCAATTCATCCATAAAATCATACCAATTCTTTGAAGTTATATCAAATGTATTATCATAAAACATTTCTTTTAAGAACTTAATAAGAAAGTCTGGTTGTATAATCTTATACAATTCACTTATATCTTTTATAACTCGCATAATATTTTTTCAATTTTTCTATTTCTAATATGACTTAGATATTCATCTAAGTCATAATCAACAAAATCATATCCATTTTTTGATGTAGGTGACTTACTTTCATAAAATACTCTTAGGTATATCTTACCATCTATATTTTGTACGATATGACCCCACTTTCTTTGAAGTGGATAAATTTTAGGTGGAACAACGGTATGTGGATTTCTATTCTCCCACTTATAGTAAACGAATTCTTCTACTTCTTCTCTTATTATATTATATTCATATTTTTCCATTATGATTTTACCATATAAGTTGCTAAGTTTTCCCAAGTATCTGGAAATGATTTACATATCTTTGCCACCATAATAAGAGTTCTTAAATTAATATCAACTTCATTTTTAATTTTTTCTAAAAAGTTAAGTGATAATTGTTTAGTAACTAAATCATAGTCAGGTAATATATTTTCTAAAATATGTCTCATTCTTTCAATCTTTTCATCGGCAGTCATTGTTAAATCAACGGTAAGACTTCTTGAAAGAATCGCACCATCCATTTTTTCTCTTGATTTATTAGAGATAAATATAATTCTACCTGTAAAGTCAAATTGATTTGGGTAAACATCATTTTTATTCATCTTAGACATCCAAGATATAGTTCTTTTTTCGTAAGAGTCTAGTGCAGATTTAAGAATGTTTATTGCAATTTTATCTTCTAATACATTATCACAATCATCAAATACAATTAGTTTACCATTATTATCATATAGTGTATTATAAAGTCCTCTTGCAGTTGAGTAACCTTTGAAGAATACAAATTCATTTTCACTAAGTTGATTGTCGGTAATTGTTTGATTAACAGAGTGAGTTTTTCCTAGGCCACCATCACCCGTAACCAAGAGAGATGGTGTGGTGTTATTAACAACCATTGTAGTTAAATCTTGTAGAAAATCAAATTTTTGGTTTATAGTAAAATTATCACTTGTCATATATCTTTTTTTTGTTGAGTACAAAGATAGTTAAATTTATTGAAAATTATCAATTTTGTATTTAAATATTTTTATATATAGATTATAATAATATAATAATATATGGCATTAGATTTACTAAGATATAGAAGATTTGGAGAACCAATATCATTTGCGGATATTAATGAAGTTCTTGGTTTATCAAGAACTTCATTAAAAGGTTTGCAAACTTTAAATAATTCTGCTTATATTGATTCAGTTCCTTTTATTAACAGAGAGTCACCTAAAGTAAGTGATTGGTATGAATATTACAGACCTTCTGCCTGGAGAGGTGTAAATCCTACTTGTGTTATTGAAGGTACTACTACATTGAATGCTTTTAATTATATGGTAATTAAATATAAATGGGGACTTGGTGCTGGAAAAGATTTAGATACATTTACTGGAGTAATAGGTTCAGGTACTGAATTAGATAATAACTTTGTTGGTTATAATCAAGGTTCAATTAGTGTTCCTGATTCAACAACAATTGATAATGCGTATTTATTTTGGGCAGGTGATAATCAACAAGATAATGGATATGAATCTATATTAGTAAACTTCAATAGTATCACAAATGATTTTCCAACATTATCAAGTATTGTTATTAAGATGTCTGCTATATGGTATATCAGTAAAAATACTGGAAATATTGATATAGAGGTAAAAACATATTCCGGTGGAACAATGGGTAAAACAGGATTTGATATTACAAATACTGGTGGAACAGTAGTACAAACATTAAATTTTTCAAAAAATATCGCTAACCTAGGTACGTCAGCAACAATAGTTACATCAAATGATGTTGGTTTTATAACCTATACTAAGAGTTCAACCACTGGTCAAATAACTATAACTTATTAAAATGCCAGGAAATACAGGATTTAAGAAATTTGCAGAGTTAGAACTTTACTATCTAGATGATAATAGTTCATTAGGTGTAACAAAACCTAATGTTGACACCGACCCTGATTATATAGCACCTACTTATGATTCAGCCAATTGTACGGCAAGTACAAGATATTACAATACTATTAGATCAATAGTAGGTGTTAAGAATGATTGTGGTAGTTATATAGCAGGTACAGTAAGTCTTACTGTTGTTGCAAATCAATTCGTTTCACTTATTAGTTTAGAAGATGCGAATTCATTAGCAGATACTTGGTTAAGTCAAAATATACAAGATTATGCAAATACAAATGGTACTTGTACTTATACAGAACCTTGTGGAAATTGGACTAGTTATATTAATCCACTTGGTACAGATTATGGAGAAAATCTAATATCGGGATATTTAGACTTTGGATCAATTAGTTTACCTGGTGAAACAATAGATCCAACGACTAATATTAGGTTAGTATCTTATTTTACAGCAGATGGTCTAAGTGTTGGAATACCATCATCATTTTATCAAGAAAATACATATCCAAATCTTGGATATGATTTCCAAATTGGTTTTGAAATATCTTTTAATCAAGGTGATTTATCTGCAGCATATAGTTTAAAATTTGTTGGTACTATAGTAACAAATCTTAGAGAAATACCTATAGATATTGAAAGTTATGCCGCAGATTCTCAATCAGGTTCAGGGTACTCTAGTAAAAATAATTGTAATATAGTAACGACTACACCAATATTAACAATACGTAGGAGAACACAAGGTGTCTATACTGGTGTACCGGAACATGCATATGTAGTAAGTAATACGGGATATAATACTAATTATACATTTACTTATGTTGGTGTAAATGGTACTAATTATGGACCATATGCAAACGTACCACCAATTAATGTAGGTGATTATACTGTGGTTGCAACTAACGGATTTTCTCAAGGATTCAATGCGGCAACATCAAATATAGTTTCTTTTTCTATACTAAGAGGATATCCTAATTTATACATACCACAACTAGAATATACATATAATGGAACTCCACAAGGACCAACTATTGCAGACAAACAATTAAGTTATACTTATAATACTTATTTAGCAAACGGTACTGCAGTCAGTCACTATGAAGTCATACCAACCAATTATATTTATACGTTTACTTACTCAAGTTATCCATTAACTCAGTGGCTTAGTAGTAATTTGACATTGACATACAATCCGACTTCAAGTCGACCAACAATGCCTGGAACTTATAAAGTAACTGCATACGTGGCTGCACATGGAAACTTCAATTCTGCAACTACTCAACAAGACTTTAAAATAAAAAAACTAATACCTGTAGTAACACCAACAATAGGTACTTATGTATATAATGGAACTCCACAAGGACCAACTACTGCAACAAATACAGGAACGGGAACAAAATATGATGCCTGGGGTCCTTATTATAATGGTATCAATGGAACTAATTGGGGACTAGGTTATGGTGGACAATACAGCAAACCAACCAATGTAGGAAATTATAAAGTAGATATTTTTGTTTATCCTAGTAATGATGGAATATGGGATATAGGTAAAGGTACTGCCAATTTTGATATAATACCAGGACTTAGAGTTCAAATATATCCAGATGGTTCTACGACTCAAGATTACAGATATGTCAATTACTTTAAAGTTGTGGTACTTACTACAAATAATAGTAGTCCAATTAATATTAAAATTACAAACCCATTTAATGGTCAAACAATATACAATTCAGCACTTAATAATGCACCAGTAATTGATACTTCGTACACTAATACTGTCGTGTATAAATTTACAAGTAATGAACTTGGATATCTTTTTGCAACTGTATATTATGATCTTATTGTTTCACAGGGTAATAATTCACCCTCATCAGTAACACGTACTATTCTACCATTAAGTGGCACAAGTAATAATAATGGATAATCAAAAATAATAGTTAGTAAAAATTATTGAACAAATTATTACAATTGATGAGAATTATTAATATATGAATAGACTAAAAGTTGATTTTTGTGTAGTACGGTGTGAATTAAATTTTATCGAGTTACAAATTTTATATATAGATTGTAAAAATAAATATATATGATATGTCAGTAAATACAGGATTTAAGAAATTTGCAAATTTACAACTTTATTACCCAGATAATGGTGAATCATTAGGTGTAACAAAAGTCAATGTTAGTACTGATCCAGATTATATAGCACCAGTTTATGATATAATAAGTTGTCCTGTTGGTACACCAGGGTTTGGTAATGGATTTAACTCAGTTGTTTATTGTATAGAGGTACTTTCAATGATGATGGTTCAGGATAATGATGATAAACTAGTAATTGGAGGTTCGTTTACTACATATCAAGGATTAACTCAAAATAAAATTGTCAGACTGAATAGAGATGGTAGTAAAGATACTTCATTTGATATAGGAACAGGATTCGACGGTGGTCACGTATATGACACAGCTACTCTACCAGATGGTACAATATATGTTGTAGGTTCTTTTACTACATATAAAGGAGTTAGTGAAAATGGGATAATAAAACTTTTAGCTAACGGTACTAAAGATACTAGTTTTAATACAGGAACTGGATTTAACGCATATGGAGGTAGTACAGTTACAATACAACCTGATGGTAAATTAATTGTAACTGGAAGTTTCACTACATATCAAGGATCCAGTTATTCTAAAATTATAAGACTAAATACTAACGGAACTATAGATACTTCATTTGTGGTAGGAACTGGATTCAATATAAATAATGTTTCAAGTGTAGTACTTCGAACTGATGGATCGTTGATATGTGGTGGGGCATTTACTATTTATAATGGGATATCCGCTAATAGAGTAGTAGTATTAACAAGTCTAGGTGCAATAGATACTTCATTTGTGTATGGGAGCGGATTTAATAGTTCATCAAGTGCTGCTCTAGATGGCACTAATATATTCTTTGCAGGTTCATTTAATACTTATAAAAGTGTAACTTCAAACTTTGTAGTGAAGACAAACTCAGTAGGTACAGTAGATACATCATTCAATATAGGCACTGGATTCGATAACTCTGTTTACCAATTATACCCTCAAAATGATGGAAATGTGTTGGCAATAGGTTACTTCACAACATATAAAGGTGTTAGTGAACCAAAGATTATGAGATTACTAGCAAACGGAAATAAAGATTCAACGTTTATTCCAGGAAACGGGTTCAATAACACTGCACATAAAGTAGTACGTCAGTCAATTGGATCCAATGCGGGAAAGTACGTGATAATAGGAGAATTCACAACATATAATGGAATTATATCTAATAGGATAGTTAGATTAAATAGCGATGGATCTAGAGATATTTAGATAAATATGTAGTTAATAATTAATAATGAAAATTTAGATCAGTACGAAATATAGAATAAATTATGAGATATATAAAATTATTTGAAGTATTTAATGAAAGAATTATTTTTATCAGAACAAAAAACTTTGATAACACTGGTACTATACGAAAGTTACCATATGATGGTATTCAATGTTGGTGTATATCAGAAGATGATTTAGATAAATATATTGAAGAACTTGAATTGTGGGGTGGTAATAGAAATAATGTTGAAATTATTAACCCAACTGGTTATGATATATATGCAATCAATTATCCTGAAACACATAAATATGTTATGGGTGAGATTGATAAATTGCCTGAATTGGAAATGTTTGATGAGAAAAAACATAGAATGAAATATCTTGAAAGAGGTGTTAAAAGTATTCTTAAATATGTTTCAGAATTAGGTGCAAATGAATTGTGTTACCAAATTATTTTAAAAAGTATATAAATAATGAGAAATATAAAACTATTTGAAAACTATAAACCGTGGTCTATACTAAAAGGAGATATAGAATCAATATTTGTTGAATTGAAAGACTTAGGTTATCAAATATATGTTGCTCAATTAAGTGATTGTTTTTTAGTGAAATTATCAACACCTCCTGGTATTGATATGGGTTCGTATGATAAAGTAAATTTAGTTAAAGAATGTATTTTAATGTATAATGATTATATAAGAGATTATTTTGATAATTATAATGTTGATATTAGTTATGAATATCACATTATATCTAGAATTGGTACTAAGGTTGAGAAAAGAAGAAGGTTAGATTTCTCACAATTAAATGGTCCAGTTACAAAGATTGGTATAATAGTAAAAACAACAGAAAAGTAATGGGATATATAAAATTATTTGAAGATTTTCAAGAAGAACTTGATCGAAATAAAATAGAATCAGACCTACAAGATATATTTGTTGAATTAAAAGATAATTCATTTGATATTAGTGTAGGTTGGATGGGAAATAATCTAAATCCAACCTTAACTATTACTATTGAACCAATTACTAGTATTACACAAAAAGTCAACAACCTTAGAAATTTTGGTGTGGCCAATGGAACATTTAAAGCAGGTGATATTTACGAACAATGTTTAATGGCAGAAGATTATATTAAAACCTTCTGGCAAAAATGTAAAATTATGTACACTGCAGGTGGTACTCCGAAAATGTCTTTAACAAAAGACTGGGAAGTACCTTATATACAATTAGTTGCTTGGAATTAATTGTTTTACTACATCAAATACCATATCAGGTGATATTGTTTTACTACATTCAAATTGTTTACTCGTACCTTTGTTAACTGGACACCATAACCAGTCACCTGGATTGAAACGATATAGACTCGGTTTATTAAAACAACCATTACAAACAGATTTATTTATAACTCTATAATTGTTTATTAAAAACTCATTATCTTCTAAAGTAGTACCAGAAATCATTACAACTTTCTTACCTAAACCATATGATAGCCAAGATAATCCACTACTAACTCCAATAAAGAATTCTGAATGTTCAATATAGTTTATTACTTCATCAAATCCTAACCCAGTTCTATCAACTGCGGATCTTGGTACTGTATTCCAATGACCTTCAATTCCAAATTGACTATATAAATCAATTACAACCGGTGTCAAACCTTCTTTTCTTAACATTTTACATAAGACTTCCCAACCACCTGGATAGTTCCAATACTTACATTGTGATGTTGTTTGAACACCAATACAAACATATTTACCTTTAATTGGTCTTGTTTGATTTTTCTTTTTAATATTAGGAACTATCTCTTCATAATCAAAATTAAATTGGTCTGAATAACCTTTTTGAAGAGGTTCATCAAATATAAATTCAAATATATTTAAATCAGTATAATTATTATTATTTACTAATTTTCTATCTAAAATATTTAGATTAGGATATGATACTTCATCGAATATTTTTGAATGACTTATGGCAACATCAACAATTTTATCATTTAACCTGGCCCACTTTTGAACATAAGGTATAAAACTAATTGTATCACCGAGTGCACCTGATGAAAGAGTAAATAATTCTTTATCTTCTATTATTTCTTTATTATTAAAATAATCTAACAATTGATTATTATTTAATGTAAAATAAAACTCTTCTGGGTTAGCATTTACATCATTACAACAATTATCTACATTGATATTAGAATTTATTGTTAAATAGCATTCAGTTATATTAATAAAATCTTTTATTGATTCTTTATTTGGTAATGTATTATCTATTGTTAAAAGAACTCTTTTATTCTTTAATTGTAAATCTTCTGAATAGAGTTCTTTTACACCTTGTTTTACTTTAACTGACCAATCTTTAAATTCAAAATCCCCTGTATTTACATAGGCCCATTGACCAGGTTGTTTTCCAATCTCTGCATGATAAATGATTCTATTAGTTCTTTTATCTTTAATAATAGTGTGTAATCCCTCTGAAAATAAAGAGGTTTTAACAAAAACTTTATTAGATTTGAATGAAACTTCTATACCAGATTTGTCTTGTTTTTTATTATATTTTGGTACAATATTTTTGTAATTATGAGTTAATTGATATTTCTCAGAAATTTTAAAGGAGTATTTATAGTTCTGTAACATTTTAGATACAATAATATCCCAAGATAATAAATATCTATAATTTTCCATATCGGAAACTAAACTATCATACTTATTAATACATAGTTTAATACCTTCTATGAAGTCATTTACACTTCTTTCTACACGAACTAGTCCCTTCATATCAATATTAGAAGTTCCTACAACAGGAATACCCATTGCAAGTGATTCAGTTATTGTTAAATTAGGATGTCCTGCTTCTAAGTTTGATGGATGTAAAAATATATCAAATTGGTTTAATGTATCAATCGATTTTTGATAATCTAAGTCATAAAGTATTTCTAATTTATCATAGTTGGGTTTGTGATGGTCAAAGAAAACTTTATTACCACTAGGACACATTATTGTGATTGGTAAGTTTAATTGTTTTGCTGCTTCAATACCGATTAGGAATCCTTTTCTATCAGAAAGTGGATCACCACCAATACCATTGTTTGCCATCATTATAAGTTTTGTCTCATCTTTTCTAATAAGATTACTTCTATCAATAAATTTATAATCTTTAAGATTAGCACCGTGTGGTAAATAAACTATCTGTGGTAAGTTATCAAAAAATTCTATAAGATGTTTTGAATGGACAAATGTTAGTTTAGAATTCTTAATGGCCTGGTAATTTTCTTTATAGCATAAAGAATCTTTACCATAAAATTCTGTATGATGATCGTGTAAAGAAAAAACATATTCAATACCTCTACTATGTAATAGATTTGCAAGATTTCCCATATGTACGTGTACAATTTGGTTATCTTTTTTTTCTACATCATCTGCATAAAGTATATCGGTTTTGTATCCTATTTTATCTAAGGAAAGTTTATATTCCCAAATTATTTTCTCAACTGCACCCCAACCATTTGGTGGGATAGGTATACTCCCAGGTGTTATTTGTATTACTCTCATATTTTTATTTAAATATTATATAACTTTCTATTTTTTGGTTTAATTCTTCATATAAAAAAACATTATTTTCATAAACTTTAATACTGTCAAAGTCAGAATCTATTACATTATATGACCAGCCATCATTACAAAAAACTTTTTGTTCAATTGAATATAAAACCGATTTATTTTTTATAATTTCTATCACTCTAACAGTTTCTTTATCTAGAGAACTATTAGTTAATATAACAATATCTGTTGAATTTTGTTTTCGATATATTGTTGTTGTTACTCCTTTATATTTAGAATCTGAATTACTATCTGAAACAATTGTATTCCAAATAGTGTCCGGAAAGTCAGATAACATTTTAGTACCATCTTTTATTAGAATTTCAGAATCTCCATTATTTTTAAGATTTCTATATACATATTCTTCTACTATCATAAAATCAAGATTACCTCTTTGTTTAAATAAGAAATTTTTATAATCCTCTTCCGATTTAATTGATTCTACTTTATTCAAAAAG
>Ga0105097_10001496_pt1 | contig 11212 bp, 8 predicted proteins | sample PPLLak12cMay2015_FD_87035 | JGI IMG/M metagenome (GOLD analysis project Ga0105097, IMG submission 87035) | Freshwater sediment microbial communities from Prairie Pothole Lake near Jamestown, North Dakota, USA - PPLs Lake P7 Core (1) Depth... | ecosystem: Environmental > Aquatic > Freshwater >... | reverse complement strand
TATCATATGAAGTTCTTGGAGTTAAATCTTTAATTGAGGTATCAATGATTTGTGGTAACCCGCTAACCTCACCACTATAAATACTCTCAACTTCCTCATTCAAAACAGGGTCAAAACCTACAGCTGTTGCAACAAAATAACGCCGAATACCAGAAGCCAAGGCCACTCCAGTGCTCGGATCAATTGTCTGCGTAAAAGCATAGTAAATTCTTGTTTGAAGCTGATATGTCTGCGTAACTTTCTTAATAGTACCAGCTTGCTCAATCTTTTCTGTTAATAAATTTTCAAGTTGTTCTGAACGATATGGCGTTGATATTAAATCTACATTTAACTTAATATAACCAGATGCACCACCCCCTGGTTCAGCACTCCCATAAAGATTGTAACCAACAACCTGAGGTTCTGGATTTTGAACCCACTGAACAAGTACAGAATCCTTCTTTGATTCTGTAAAAATGCCTGTAGGAGGACTAACAACTAAGGAGAGATCACTATCTTCTAATAGGGTGATAACTATAGTATCTGCCAAACTTTCTTCTAGAGCAACGTTTAAAGCAGTGACGCTAAAAGTATTTGCATTTGAAACTAAAGTTCTATTTGGAAAAGACCAAACAGTACTTCCAGGTGTATATGCTACGCCAACTGGGCTGCCATTAACTCTAATCTCAAAAGTTGTAGCATCTGTTGTCCCAGAGATAGATTGTAGTGCAATATTCGTTGAAAAGTCAACACCATTATTCGGAAGAGTAATAATAGGTGCAGGAGGTGCTGCCATTTAGTTTTTTCCTTATTATGTAACAACTTGTGATGGGCCAGAATAGTTAGTATCACCTGGTGTTCCTCTTGGGTCGCCATATAATAAGTTCTGGGCACCAGGTACATTAACAGTTTGCTCAACCTCTGTCGTCTCACCTGCCTTATTTACAGCAACAACTAGAATATTAAAAACTGATGGGTCAATCTCGCTTTGTTTTGCATTTACTAAAATTACACGATAAATGAACTCACGATCAGTAACTTCCTGAATAGTTTGTTGCTGAATCTGCAAACTTTTAAGGTTCTCAAGAGTATCTACAATCTCTTCTGTTAAGGTAACTTCAACAAAGCCAGAATCTGTTATTTTTGTTCCAATCATTTCGGCAATTGCAGTTCCAATATATGGATGAAAACGATTTGAGGCTCTTGTAGTAATAACAAATTTTCGCATATCCTGTATTAACTTTTGTTCTTGCTCAACTGTTACAACTAAACCTAGAGGGTTGAAGAAGAAATCATCCTCTAAACGCAAACTAGCACATCTGCGACAATTTTGTGCTGTCGTATTATAAGATAACTCAAATAAATCTCCGGTAGATTTTAGGGCATGATTAAAATAAATCTTCTTACCCCCATCAACCCGCAATGGGTCTTGAATTAGATTATAACCCCAAATAGCGTTATCTTTAGCAACTGAATACCCATTAACCCATAGTTGAACACTTTCATTTGCTGGTGGTCTTAAAGGTCTTAAACTCCTGCGATCAGATTCTATTGTAAGGCGTTCTTGCTGAACACGATGCGGACAAACATGCGCTAGCGAAAAGTCAAAGGACACGTCTATTAACCTCCTGAAAAACCATAACCCTTTGTAGAAGGAGTATTTGCATTATTTTTAGTTACAGCAGCTGATGCTTCTTGATCTATAATACTCTGAGACTTAACAGGTGCTCCAATTTCGGCAGAAGAGACTGTTGACGGAAGCTTTGGAAAAGTTCTAAAATCTTCTGCTGTCTCAAATAATGAAGAATTTTTATAATTTGGATTCATGAATCTGCCTTCAATTGTTCTAATTCTAGAATCTAAATAATCACTTGTCCTAGGAATCTGTACTGCAGTTAGAAGCTGTTTTTCATACTCAATTTGTTCAATAGCATCATTAACCTTCTTTAGTTTATATTCCATATATTCTTTTCTACGCTTAATTTGTTCATAAATCCAAGCCTTTAAATCTTCAACCACAATACCATTTGAAGAATCATCTACACCTTGATCTGAAATAACTAATTTATTAAAGACGAGTGGTGTATCTTGCCAAGGGCGGTCACCGCCACAAACAGTTGGAACTTGTGTTCCATAATTTGTAGGGTTTGGTAATTGGCCAATTAAAGCATTGGCCGCCGTTGTTCCCTCACTTGTCACAATGCTTGTGTCCCCAGCATTACCTGTAAGAGAAGTGCCTCCAAGAGCATTATCTGCTAACATCAATTTATCACGCAAACTCTCAAGACGAGTTTGCATTTGTGTTAAATGTATTAGACGATAGGCAACATCAGTTTTCTCTTTTAAAACAAAAGCTCGCAGAACATTCCACTGTGCTCGTGTAAATGTTCCCTGATAATCAAACATTTTAACCTCAAGCTAAAACATGAATATGCCCAGCACCAGCCATTGGAAGCATCATAGAATTATTCTTTATCTCAGTTAAAAAACTCTTCGACAACTCCATAGCAAAACCATGAAATTCTGAAAGAGGTTCACTTGGTTTAAATTTTGTAGCACCATGTTTTAAAATTAAACAATTCTCCATATTTGTGGTAATTGTTGTTGCTAAAGCCTGTATCTGAGCAGGAGTGCTTAAAGTTGCCCAATGTGTATTATTTGGTGGCGGTGGGATAATCACTGTTCGATGATCGTGAGCAATAGCACCATCTGCCACATTTGAAGTTAACTGAACACTGTCTACAACTTTCATTAATTCTTGTGCCCAGCATTGCGTAAAAAATAAAAGAGAAGTTTGACCTGGAGGCTGTGGCGGTACTTGAAAGCCGCTACCAGGTATAGAGGTTATTGCAAAGATAGCCATTTGATAAGTATTTGTAAGGGCAATCAAATTCACCCCTAAAAAGGAATGAGCATGTGGATAAACTCCTGCAGGTGGGGGCCCTGTTCCAGGTGCTAGTTCTACTGACATAGACATCCAAACAGGAACAAATGCTTGACAAATTGCCCCAATCAAATTATATGTTGGATCTCCTGCAGCTATAGTAAACTTACCTGTTGCATTTAAAGCAGCAACAATATTTGTCTGCATTACTGCTGGAACTAAGGGCATTAACCTGAAGCCTCTACTTCCATCGAACCTTGAGGATGTGGCGCTCCTGTATAAGCACACACATGATTTGTTGTAACAATCTTACCCAAAGGAAATGGTACACCAGCCCCTTGTAATTGAATTTTAGTACCAGGTAACGTTGTTTTTATTACAACGTTTTTAGTCGCTGCTTCAATATTAACCTGACCTGATTGACTTGTTACATCAACCTGACCAGAAGAACCATCAAGCTTAACTGAATTTTGAGCCGTCTTAAGTTCAATAGTACCAGTACCAGTATTATTAAGTACAACATTACCGCTTTGAACAGTTATTTTTAAAGCATCGCCAGCAGAAGCAGCTTGCTGTATTGTTATATTAATACCACCTTTAGTTGTAATATTTATGGATTCACCAAGAGTAGTATCAGTACCAAGAGACGCTTTGACTTTACCAGTAGTCTCTAAATTAAGAGATTCTTCTTCAGTTGTAGTTCTCCCCATATATACTTTACTACCACCAAGAATCGCCCCTTCAAGACTTCTTCCTTCCCCTAACGGATCTGTAACTGAAGAAGGACTCAAAACAAAAGAAAGTTTACCTTCCTTATTAATATCAAAAGTTGTAGCGTCATTTTGAGTACCAGCAAGCGGGTCTGTTGCCTGCCCTGATCTTCTTGTTTTAGGTAATAGAAGATGAACTAAACTAGCAAGTTTATTTTCCTCATCCGGAGAAAGAGTTGCCAAATATGCTAAATTTGGTGAGGTATCTGAATGCGTTAAAAAGATCTGGCGTTTAAGGACTTTACCATAATCTGTACCTAGAATACCATTCAAACCGCCAACAGATAACGAAGAAGAAAGAGGATTATAACCAACTAAAGTTCCAAGTACATAAACAGCAATTAAATTATCTTTAAGAGTACCTGTTTGATCTTTCCTTTCAGATGCATATGGAGAATCAAGATCTAAATCCCCATTTTCTTCTAGAACTGGTGTGATCAAATCACTTGTTTCTGTTAATTCAAACTTATATTCGTTCCAAGCAAGCCCCCCTAAATCTGGATTTAAAAGAGAAGAGCTTGTTGTAACAACCCAAAGTCTCTTACCATTTGGGAGAACAATTGGTTGAATATTTCCAATTTTAGCAGTGGTTGGGTTTATACCTGGTTCATCTGAAATATTTGCAATCAGGGCGGAAGGAGTCGGAAATGTCGTTGGTAAAAACTGTGTAGTTAAAACATCATTGCGAATAATTGGTCCACAAGCCGTACGTCCAGCACTCGTAAGTATATAATTTGAAATAGAACTTTGTCGAATTGATTGATCTACAGAACGAATCTCAAATTCATCAAGCATAGAATCAGAAATATAAACATCCCTTGATAATAAAATATCACTACCTTGTTTTGAAGAAAAATAGCCCTCTCCTTGATAAATTTTACGCTTCTTACGGCGAATTTCTGGCCGTCCTACACCGCCATCTAAAAGATCATAATTAAGCCCAACTTTCCAACCAGAAGGAAGATATGTTACAATAGCAGGTCTCGCGGATCTCTGAGAATGCCTAAAAAAATGACAAAGAACTAAAGCATTTTCTTCTGGCATTACCCCAATAAAGCCCCGTGGACCATCATACGGATTTGTAAGTTGAATATTAGATGCACCGCCTGGGCCATCAAGCCATTCAATATCAACAAGCCATCTTTCAGGGTCAACTCTAGTGATTTTAGCCGGACGCAGCATAAAATAGCGATTTGCTGCACTTAAAGAAAGATCAGGCGGTTCTATATAAAGAGGGCGTACCATTTAACCTCCGTACATTGTCAGTTTTGCTCCAAGTGCATTTACATAATCAGCGTCTGTCTGCCAACACTGACAAGCATTATCTCTATCAAATTTACCGGTTTTAATCTCTTTAACAAACCGTGCAATGAATTCTTTTTTCAATTGATTAATAGCCAACTTTTCATGATCTATTTGATAGTTAAGTATAGCTTCCTGAGTAAAAGAACTTGCAGCCATCCCAGCTATAAGAAAGGCAGCATTTCCAGTGGCTCTTAAAGCAAGCTCGAGTGCAGATATAGAACCAATTAATTTCGTCTGTTGTGTGTTGCTAACTTTTTGAGAGAGTGAGCTTACAGATTTAAAAGAAACATTGCCCCGAATATCAATCCGCATATTCCGTCCATATGGAAACATTCCAATTAAATCATACCCATCTTCATCTGTTATTGGAATAACTGTACTGTAACTAAAACTTGGTTGAAATTGATATGTTGAAAACCCGAAATTCTTTGACTTAACTTCTACTCGCTGAAAATCTTTAGTCTGAATAATTCGCGTAAAATACTCTCCAGACTTAACTTCGTAAACGTATGTTCCAAAAGATGAACCAAACTCGGTTATATCAAAAGATGCGGTCGAACGCTCGATTGCATGCGTAGGCACTGTTTCGATCAAAGCATCTGTAACCTGACCGCTAATTGGATCTTTCTTAAAAATAGCCCGTTTTTGGCGAGCACTGTCACTAGACGAGCTTAATATAACATTTGGTGTACCATTTTTAAATTCTAAAGAATTACGGAGCTCTGCCAAACCCTCTTTTGATGCAGTATATGGCTGTGCGATATGTGGCGGAGTAAATTTTCTTCGTACACCTTGCACTTTAATCGTTGTAGTAAAGGTTGAGCCAACACTTAATGAATGCGAAATTGATTCAACATAATAGTAGGCATCTCGCGGGGCAACATAGATCGGATAGCCAAGTCGCAATTCTGGCCTTCCAGGTATTGTAATTGTGCCATTCACTCTCATTGCATTTGTGCGATCAAGCCAGCCTAAAGCGTATAAATGACATGCTCTTGCATCATTTAACCAATTAACCTGAAGAACTTTTTGGCGAATGCCATATTGCCTTGCAAGTTTTTGATCCACTGCCCATCCGAGTGGTTTTACAGCAGGCTCAAATTCTCCAGCTGGAAATAAATTTCCATAAACATCACAACGAGTATAAACCTGGGATTCATCTTCTGTAATTGTCCAACCTATAATATCTTGATCTTGAATGTTTAAAATCGGATTTGGGCGCACATCTAAATTATAAAACGGAGGTTTAAAAATAATTTCTCCAGTAAAGTCCATGTAGAACTCATAATCAATAAACTCTGTAACTTCTTTAGCAATCGCTAATTTTGTTCTATACTCACTCTCAACAGCACCAATAGATGCTTGAAAATTTGGATATGGAGTTACTTTTGAAACATAGTCACTAATATTTGCACGATCAACATCAAAAGGTAGAGTTCCTTGAAAAGCTCGCTGGTCCGAAAGTTCAGAATTTCTTAAAGCAATGTCATCCTTACCATTTATTAAAACACCATCCAAACCGAACATTCTTAATGCTTTACCAATTTGATTAAAGCGCTTTTGCCAATAAACCATTAAGTCAGCAGTACGCTCTTTTGTAACTTCAGTTGATGCACGGGTATCTTCAGGAGTATTAAAATCTTTATCAAGAGATGCTTCAGGTCTTTTTTGATTAAAAGATGTACCCAAATTCAACCCCTGGGGATATTGTAAAGAGCCCATAGTCTGTGCAAGAGCATAAATAATTGAATACGGATTATGATTAAAAAATTTAGCAGGTTTTCCAACTCCAGGTTGTTCTCGTGCAAAATATTGCTGTGCGAGAGCCGCCGGATGAACGTTAATTACCATTAGATCCCACCAACGTAAAATATCTCTACAATCTACAGATATAGTATGCACGCCATCATTGTAACTTTCTGAGAAAGATGAGACTAAACCCCAAAATACCTGATAATACTTTGGTTCTGGATTAGTGCATGAAATGAATCTTCCCTTCATAAAAATTTCGACTTCAGACATTGGTCCAAAAACAGGTTCACCATTTTTGACATAAACGTTTATTCCATGTCGTGGAGTAGCAAGATCAAATGAGGCCGTCCCAGAACCTGGATGCACACTTAAAGAAACACTCACGTTAGTGATATCATCATTAATATTACCCCGACGCCCACAATCTCTACAAATTGGAACAGTTAATTCACCATTAATAAAAACAAGAAAGTCGGGCGCTAATTCTGTAACATTTTTCTGGTGATATGTCTGCGTATATGGAAATCTAAACATTATGGCACCATACCAAAAAGAGTTCCAAGTTGTGACATCAAAGCCGCTGTTTGCATACCCCTTTGCCACTTAGTAACAATAAACTCAAAACTATATGAGAATGAAAATGGCATCTCAGCATCTTCGAGTATTCTAAAACTTTTAAAGGTCCCAGTATATGTAACAAAATCGTAATAGAGTTTTACTTTACCAACTGAATTGATTCTTCGCTTATCAAATTGCTTTTCAAAATTATAACCATTATTTTTATATATTAAATATAAAGCCATAAGATTTTGATATGCTGCACTATTTCGAGCATTAATTCGTGTAAGACCAGCCTTATTTTCAAAGAGAACATTACCGGTATAAAAACCACCTGTACGTCCTTCAACATTAAGACGATCTAATTCCTCACCCCAATGCTCTACAACCCAACCCCCTTTTGCATAGGTCGGATTAACAACTTTTGTGGCACTAAAATTAACATCTGAGGGATTGACAAATAAAGTTAGTGGCGGAACATAAAATCGCTTTTTAGGCCTAAAAGCTGCAGCTACAGCACTTGAAGCATTTCGAATGCCTAACCCAGAAGAAGCATTCCCAGGCAAAGCAAGGGCTGACGTTGCTGCTCTAGGACCTTGTGGATTTGGATCTGTATCATAAATATCAATTGAAAAAACCATTGGTGAGAAATTTGGTTTTGAACCAACTACTGGAAACCCCCCTGGTACTGGAAAAATCTTTGCTTCATATTCTTGTGGCATATGAGCAACAAGAGAAGCATAGTTTGCAATCGTTGTGAGCTTTGTAATTTGATTGCCAACAAAGTTGCCCAAAAATTGATAAATATTTTGTGACATTAATAAGGACTCCCTGGAGAAAGTGTTGCAAACGTTTTTTGTACTTTAAAGCTAAAATCTACATTAAATCTATAAGGGATTTTATCAGATTCTTGAAAATTAAAACTCTCAAAATATCCGTTATAATATGTGCAGTCATAAAATAAGCGAATCGTACCAGCCCTCACAGGAACACCATTCTCATTCCATAAAAGGCCATTACTGCGATATAATTCCATTAAGCTTAAAAAATTCATATAACCCACAGTAACTGTGCGATTTATAAGAGGTTTTGAAGAACCAGAGGCTAAACCCCCATAAGGCAAAATAAAAGATGCCGTTGCACCAGCAGCCGTCAATGTATCAAGATCATCTCCCCAATGATACATAACCCAACCACCACGAGTCTTTTGTGTTGTAATAATTTTTGAACTAGATCTTTCAAAAGTTTTTGGATTTATAAGCATTACAAGTGGTGGAACCCAACGCCTTTTTCCAATGCCTTGAATATCAAACATCATTGCAATGCGAGTTGATAAATTTACGCCTAAACCAATATCTCTAAATAATGAGTTAATCCAAGTCATTACTGAGCACTCTTACTCGCTATGCCGTACCGAGTTATCAACTCTTGTTTTATTTTCTGTGCAGCTTCTTCACTATCCCTTGTGTTAATCGTTTGATTTAAGTTTATGACAGTTGTTTGAGCACCCGCCCCGCCAACTGGAACAGTTGCTTTACCAAGACCCTTAATATCCGGAAAAAGATAATCAGCAAAACTCTTTCCCCAAGAAACTGGGAGTGCCCCGCCAGCTATAGCTGTAGCAACTTCCACGCCTGTCTTACCAAGATTTATAGAAGCTTGAGTGTCTTCCAATATACCTGCCGCCTTTAATAGAGCTCGTTCATCTTCTTCTCCAATTTGTCTTAACTTTTTAGTATAGGCAAGACGATCGAATTTTTGTTCTTTTAATGTAGATAACCTTGTTAAAACATCTCGTTGTGACCAAGACAAATCATTATTTTCTTTTAAAAGCATATTTGCGGCTTCTGCTGTAGCTGCTCTCTTTTCCTCATCTTTCTTGGCATTAGTTAAAAGAATTCTAACAGCCTTCATTTGGCGAGCTTGTACACTCCCAGAGCCAAAAGCTTTATCAACAAGATTCATTAAATAATCTGTAGCCATTTGAACATATGGAGCAACTTCATTCATCACAACAAAGAGCAAATTCTCTAACATGTTAGCTATGCGATCTTGTGTTAATTCACGCATTCTCTCTGCTTTTTGAGCATCAGTCTCCATTTGTTTGGTTATTTCTTCAGCGTTACTCTGTAAGTAATCAATAAATTGTTCGCGTGTTGTTATACCCTCAGAGCCGGCTGTCGCCGCCATTTTCTTTAAAATCTCTAAATGTTGTTCGCTTATACCCGCGCGCTCTAATGCTTTTGCTGCTAAAAATCTCTGCTCCCCAGATAAATTTATTAACTGATCCAACGAAGTAATTTGCATGCCTAAAAACTTCTCAGGTAAACTTAATATCATCTCCATTGCGCCGGCTGACCCAACGCGTTTCATTGCTTCACCCATTGCAATGAAACTACCTTCAGAAGCTGATGCCAAATCGCGCTGAAGTTCTGATAACTCCATCTGTTTAACCATATATTCTTTACTATCAGCATTAAGTTTCCCCATATCCCCCTTTAAGCGTTCAATATTATCACGAATTATTTCAACCATTTTATCTTGACCGACAAGAGCAGCAATTTCAATTCTTCTCTCTGCATTAAGATCCTTAATACCGGTTGTAAGTGCTGTGATTGAAGACTGCGCCTGCTTCATTGAAATAACACCAGATTTTCCCATAAATTGTAACAAACGGCTTACTTCATTAATTGAACCCCCATAGTAACTCATTGTTGGAACAGTTTGCTGCACTATATTCAAAAAATTTCTTGTACCATATCGTGCTTTTACAGATGCATTAAAAATCTCACTAAAAGCCTCAGCGCCCATATCACCAGAAATATTAAGCTCTCGCGTAAACTCACCTATGATCTTTGCCATTTCTTCTGTACCGATTGTAAATAAAGTTCCATAGCGTATCGCAAGAGCCGTAGCATCTCCTAAGGTTCTAAACTTATCCGCAGTATTTGTAACAATCAAGCCAGCTGTCTGATAGCCCTTCAACGCAGCAAGATGATCTTTTACACTAGCAGTAACAAAACTTGTACGCAAACCTGTTCGGTCAAGATCTCCTCCGAATTTAGTTAATGAAACACCAACATCTTGAGTAGAAGTATCTAAAAAAGCAAAGGCATCTCCTGTTTCGAAGATTCTACGATTTTGTGATAGAGTTTCTTTATATAACCTCTTAAGGCCTTCCCAAAGAGCCCCCACGCCTGCTTGCACTGCAGCTAACTGTGGAACAGCCGCTGTTAAACCACCTGCTAAACTAGTCAAAGATCTTAAGTTGCCACCAAAAGCACTACCTAATTTATTAAAAACGCGAGTAGTCTGTTCTACAGTAGTCTTCTCTTTCTTATTTTCGGCACCTTGTTTTTTAGAAGCATCTGTAACAGCCTTTTGTTTGCCCGCCAAGGCAGTCAAAGATTTATTTAAAGCCTGAATAGATTTATCGAGATTTTTAAATGTTTCTTCTGCACCCTTAACTGATATTGTTACTTCTTTATCAGCCATTTACTATAACTTTAAAATGCTTCTCTTACGCAACTTTCTAACTAGATCTTGATACTCAGCACTTCCAGGTTCAACCTTTAATAGTTGATTATTAATTTCCTCATCGGATAACTTTACAGAAGAATCCACAAAAAAGTCATCTTCTAGGTCTTTTTCTTGTTGTTTAGCAGCATGCTCTTGTGTTAATCGCTGAATAGTCTCTGGGTCCAAATTTGCCATTTGTGCAGATAACTTTTCTGCAAGATCAGGCATTTTTGATTTGGCTGCTGGCATTCCACGAGGCTTTAAAAGTTTTTGTACTTCTTCCTCAGTAGCCGCCCGAGCCTCTCCAACAATATCTCCGTCATCCTCTAGATTGAATTCATGTTTGAATCTCTCGCGCAGAGCCTTTAATTCAAGATCACGTTTGAATGCTTGTTCTTTTAGTTGTTTTTCATAATTAGCAATAAACAAATCATGTTCATCTTTT
>Ga0105097_10001494_pt1 | contig 11216 bp, 12 predicted proteins | sample PPLLak12cMay2015_FD_87035 | JGI IMG/M metagenome (GOLD analysis project Ga0105097, IMG submission 87035) | Freshwater sediment microbial communities from Prairie Pothole Lake near Jamestown, North Dakota, USA - PPLs Lake P7 Core (1) Depth... | ecosystem: Environmental > Aquatic > Freshwater >... | reverse complement strand
TGATCCAGGCCGGGATAATCAACATTAAACTGTGAGGGATTCCCTTCTCCGAAAATATATATATCGACACTGTCGGTTGTACTTCCAAAATGGTACGCCCTAAAGGTCAGAATATCCATAAGAATAGGGATACCAAAGGAATTATTCACATCAATCTGCAGGTTTACACTACCCGGGCCAAAAGTAAAATTCCCTTCTTCATTCACATCAAAAATATCCATCTCTATCGTATCCTGCATTTCGATGATCTGGTGACCAATATATCCAAAGCTTCTTGTAAAACCAAGATTGGTATATGAATTTTTAAGCTCCATCGAATAAGGGGAATTATTTGGATTATTGTCACCATAAGCAGTCACAAGAGCTTCAATCACCAGTTCGTTTGAATGTCCGGGACTATTATTGAAAACTAGTGTATACCCGGCCATGTCAATGGTCTTTTTCTTAACAATCCAGCCGCCACCGAGAGGGTAACCTAAATCAAATGTAAACTCGACGGGATTCCCTGAAGCAGTTTCAATTAACCCCGGAAGCGTAAGCTGAACGGATGCGTTTTCTTTATTAAGGTTGGTGGTTAGAACCAGTGTATAATATCCTGCTTTCAGATTGCAACTATCTATCCGGGTTCCCGGTTCATCCGTTTCGAGTTCGGATAAAAATGAAACAGGTACTTCAGCGGAATTTCCAGGTAATAAATCCGGAACTATAAAATTTTCACCGAGTATTTTTTCCTGGTTTGGAATAAAGGGAATATCCTCGCCGGTGTAAGAAAAAAAATCCTGGCCTTCATAGACCAGTATGAGCAAGCCATCTTCACCATCATGGATCAAGGCTGTTGAATCGCTGATAAGGTCTTTTAGCGATACCGAAGAATTGATCAGAGGTATCGCCCACTCCGAACTCCAATTCTGAGATTTAATACTGTCGAAATCCAGCTCTTTTTCAATGCAACCCATGAAGAATAATGGCATGAAGGAAAGGAGGATATTTTTATAATTTAAATTCATCATTGTGCCATTTTCATTAAATGCACAGAAAAATTTAATTATACTACATTGTTAGGAAGAAGGATTCAATTAAGAATCGGAAATGTCACAGGATATGGTTATACTGAAGTTTATCCCTAAATTTCATAATCAACCAACGCCTTTTTCTCCGTTACCTGATTAAGAAATACCAACACTTTTTTATGTTCGGGATGATTCATATACTTTTCAAGATCCTGTTCTGAATTGAAGGTAGTTGTCAGCACCAGATCGTATGCCGCAGGATTTTCGCTGAAATTTAGCCCCACCTCGATATATTTGATTTCATCAATAAAAACCTTCATTTGTTCGAGGGCTTGTTTGAGTTGCAATGCATTCTCAAGCTTCTGTGTTTTAATGGGGTAATCTTTTAACTGCAGCAATACGATGTGCTTAACCATTGTTATGATATTTTTTGTTGATTAATTCCTCTTATTTTTAAAATATCCGTAAAACTATAAAAATTTGCATTACATAAACCGGATAACAAATATTTTTTTAAAGCATGAGAAGAAATAAAAAAACCTGCTGCAATGAACAGGTCTAAATTTTTGATAATGACGAAACATTACATTTTCTTTTCCACAATATCCAGAATTTCTTTTTGGAGTTTTACAGCCTTTTCCAGAACATCTTTCCCTTTCGAAACGATTTCTTCAACAAAAGTCTTATCCTCCAATCCACCGGCATTGATTTTCACATTCAAAAAAGCCCCTTTCACACCGGCCAGTGCTGCTATCGCCCCTACCCCTGCATCTGAAACTGAATTCGGATTACCGATCTCGGCCATTGCCTTCATCACTTCCATCGATTCAAAGCATAAATTCATTACCCTATATGGAACTTCAATGGCATATTTAGTAGCATCCTGTATAATTTTGTTCCGGAATGATTTTTCCTCTTCACTTTTTTTAGGAAGACTGAAAGCATCCATAATTTTGTTAAAAGCCCGCGTATCCTCATCTACCATTTTAAGCAATTCTTCCTGGTAATATTTTCCTTTCACTGCCCAGTCAGAAAACTCCTCCAACCTGTCATCCCAGCCCCGCTTATGAGAAGATAAATTGGCAACCATGGTCCCTAATGCTGCACCCATGGCGCCCATTGTTGCGGAAATAGATCCGCCCCCGGGAGCAGGTGATTCGGAAGCTGTTTCGTTCACAAAACCGGTCACAGTTAAATCGACCAGTTTTTTTACTTTTTTATCTTCAAGAATATATTCGATGATCTTTTTGTCAGGATCAAAAGGAGCTAATTCGTCAAGTCCTAAAGATTTAACCGCAATCCGGATGATCTCTCTGTCTGGAATTCCGATCGATCGCTGTTGTTTCCTGAGGTAATACTTTCCTGCATCAAGCATAGCTTTCAAAGGAATGACCCCGACCAGTTCAGAGCCTGTTACCCGTACTCCCCGTTTTTCGGCCGCCCTGCAAACCTCGTCAAACGCTTCATGTACTGAAGTAACCGTGATGTCGGTCATGTTCATAGAGATTTGGGCAATTCCATATTCCTCAATATACCAACCTATGGCTTTTGTGCTTTTTAAAGTACCGGGGATATAAACTGTATTTCCTTTTTCGTCCCTGACAATTTTTCCAGTGATAGGATCACCCTCACGCTTCTCCCTTCCTTTCTCACGCACGTCATAAGCAATTGAATTAGCTCTGCGTGTGGAGGTTGTATTCAGGTTGAAATTATAGGCAACCAAAAAATTTCTCGCACCCACAGCGGTTGCACCAGTCTTAGCCACATGATCATTGAATTTGGCCGGACCGAAATCAGGTTTCCAGGCCGGGATGGATAATTTCTCTTTCAATCCCTCATATTCTCCTGAACGGCAATTGGCTAAATTTTTTCTATCTGGTTTTGATGCAGCAAATTCATAATTGTACACAGGGATTCCGAGTTCTTCGCCTATTCTTTTACCCAAATTCCTTGCATAAACAACCACTTCATCCATAGTAATATTTGCAACCGGAACAAGGGGACACACATCTGTTGCGCCAAAACGCGGATGCTCACCATGATGTTTACTCATATCAATCAGCTCAGATGCTTTTTTTACCAGTCTGAAAGCTGCTTCACAAACTTCCTCAGGTGAACCAACAAATGTAATAACTGTCCTGTTAGTTGCCTTGCCGGGATCAACATCAATTAGTCGAACACCTTCAAACGTTTCAACGACTTCCGTTATCTGTTTAATGATGCCGGTATCCCTTCCTTCGCTAATATTGGGTACACACTCGATTAGTTGCTTCATGTTTCTATTGTTATATTGCCTGATTGTTTAATTAGTAATAAAGATTCAAATCAGCGGCAAAATTATGGATTGGGATTTAATTAAGAAGAAAATGTTTAGAAATATCGATTTTTAGTTTTTTCTCTTTAAATGATCTCCCCATTCAGGATCACCGTTTCAACCTTATTGCTACCAAAGGAATAGGGCATAAATTCGATTGAAGGAATTTCTTTGGTGATAAAAATATTGGCTTTTTTCCCAACAGCAATGGTTCCCAGTTCCTCCTCAACACCCATTGCATAAGCGCTGTTTAATGTTACCGCATTGATGGCTTCTTCAGGGGTGAGCCTGTAAAGAATGCTTGCCATTGATAGGATCAATTGCATATTGCCGGAAGGAGATGAACCCGGATTAAAATCACTTGCCATCGCCACAGGCAATCCTGCATCCATCATTTTTCGGGCGGGGGCGTATGGCATTCCAAGAAAGAACGCTGCACCCGGAAGAATGGTAGGCATGGTTTCAGTATTTTTCAAAACTTCTATTTCATCATCCCCTGTGTATTCAAGATGATCAACCGAAAGTGCATTGTATTTTACACCCACCTGAATACCACCGGAATAATCCAGCTCATTCGCATGAATCTTGGGACGAAGGCCATATTTCATACCAGCCATCAGGATGCGCTCAGTATCCTCAACCGTAAAAAATCCCTTATCGCAAAAAACATCAATATAATCAGCCAGTTCTTCGGCAGCCACCATTGGAATCATTTCGTTGATCACAAGATCCACATATTCATGTTGCTTTCCCCTATATTCCAATGGAATGGAATGAGCACCCAAAAAGGTCGCTTTAATGGTTAATGGAGAAATCTCTTTTAGTTTGCGAATAGCGTAGAGCATTTTCATCTCCAGTTCTGTGTCCAATCCATATCCGCTCTTTATTTCAACTGCTCCTGTACCCAGCTTTGCGATCTCTTCCAACCGTAAAATGGCTGAATCAATAAGTTCGGCTACGGTCGTTTCTTTCATTTTATTGGCGGTATTCAAAATACCTCCACCTTTTTTTGCAATTTCTTCATATGATAAACCTTTTATTTTATCAACATACTCAATCTCACGGCTGGCAGGATATACAAGGTGTGTATGCGAATCGCAGAAACAGGGGAAAACCATTTTGCCTGTGGCATCAATGCTAAGTTCAAAGTTCAAAGTTTGAAGTTCAAGGTTGGTCATTTTGCCAAAGTCAGCGATTTTACCTTTCTCAATAAAAAGAAAGGCATTTTCAATGCAGTTGAGCTCCGACATCTGTTTACCAGCCCTGAAGCGAATAGGTTTAGTTTCAACCTGAACGAGTTTTTTTATGTTTTTAATTAGGATTGACATAATCAAATATAATATCTCAAATACAACAAATAATTCCAGAAATAAGGTAAGCGAAATAACGAAAAATTAACCAAAGTTTGCCACAGATTAAGTTAATTCAGCATTAAGTTTAACTAACAAATAAAGTATTTGGCTTTTTATTGTAAATTTGTATCAAAAACAAGTGCCAAAGATTTTTGAATATTTAGGAATTTTGATTTTTTTCTATTCAAATGAGCATGAACCGATTCATGTTCATGCAAAAAAAGGTGAAAATGAAAGCAGGGCCGAATTAATAATTGAAGACGGGGTGATTAAAGAAATAATAATAAAGAACACGAAGGGAGCAGATCCTCTGCAAGCAAATGATTTAAAAAATTTTAAAACATTTTTAGAAGCTTATGCAGATAAGGTTGTTAAAAAATGGATTGATTATTTTATCTTCCATTAGGAGGTTAAATTCGAAAGAATTCAAAAAAAACTAAAGTGAGAATTTTCGAGGAATTCAGGGAGCAATATATAAGAACCATTAGGGTAGTAACAGCAAAATATGTTGGGGATTTTGTCATTCAATTACAATTTAATGATGGAGTTGAGCAATTTGTAGACTTCAAACCTTTTTTAACCAAGTCACATCATCCTTCCATAAAGAAATATCTGAAAGAAGAATCATTCACATGCTTTCAGATAACTGATGGGAATTTGAACTGGAACGATTTTGATATGATTTTTCCAGTCTGGGACTTGTACAATGGAAAAATAGGATCATAATTGTTAAAGATTTTACAGCCCAAACTTTCCAAATCTTAATGAACAATCATTTATTATGACTGATTACCATCTATCCTTCATTGTATGATTAATGATCAGGTCAATGTTATATTTATTCTTCAGCTTTTCATAAATCCGCTCAGCACAATAAACCGACCGATGCTGACCACCTGTGCAGCCAAAGTCAACTGTAAGATGATTGAATCCCCGCTCAATGTATTTGTCAACAGATTGACTTACCACCCCAAAAACGTTATTAATAAACAATTCCACCTCCGCCTGTTGACCAAGAAAATCCGATACAGGTTTATCGAGGCCACTCAGTTTCCTGAATTCAATTAACTTGCCGGGATTTCGTAAGGCACGGCAATCGAAAACAAATCCACCACCATGTCCGCTTTTATCGTCCGGAATACCTTGCTGCAGATATGAAAAACTTCTGATCTCAACCGTCAGATTTTCGCTTCCTGATCTCCTTTTCATTTTTCTGCCCTGCCTGACCATCTCTTCTAAACACTTTGTTAGTTCGGGAATTTTAATAGAGAACTCAACATTTTTTAAAAGCCATTCAAGATTATCCAACGCATAACTGATACTTTCCGCAAAATGTATCTTACGTTCAAAAAAACCCCGGTAGCCATACGCTCCCAAAACCTGTAAAGTCCGGATAAGCGCAAAACCATAGTAAAGCGGTATAAAGGAATTCCTGTCAACAGAAATATGATGCTTTAATTGTGAGATATAATATTCCAGCATTTGCTCTCTGAAAGCAAAAGATAAATCGGCTTTTGCCTGGAAAAGCAAGGAAGCAACATCATATTGTAAAGGTCCTTTGCGCCCTCCCTGGTAATCGATATAATAAGGTTGATTGTTATATAGCAGGATATTCCTTGCCTGGAAATCGCGATACATGAAATAACCGGCATCAGCCAGGGATAGAAAATCCATGAGTGTTCGAAAATCATTTTCTAGTGCCTGCTCATGAAAAGGAATATATGACGGACGCAGGTAATAATATTTAAAATAGTTCAGGTCCCATTGCATCGATTGCCTGTCAAACTTATCGCGCGGAAAGCAAACCGAATAATCGAAGTCTTTACCTGCAACCACCTGAAAATTGATCAAATCATCCAGCACCCGCTTATAAATCAATTCAGTTTCCCCGCTTATCTTTTTTGATCCGCTCTTTCCCGGGAGAAGGCCGAACAGAGAAATATCACCCAAATCCTGTAAAAGGTAGATCCCAGCTTCCTCATCGGAATTATAGATTTCCGGTACATTTAAACCATGCTTTTTAAAATGATCGGTAAATGTCAGAAATGCCCTGTTCTCATTTTTATCTTCACCAATCACACCTATGGCTGATTCTTCCTTGCCGGATATCCTGTAATACTGCCTGTTTGACCCTGATCCCGTAATGCGTTCAATACCGGTTATCACTTCGCCTGCCCAGTCATGGAAAAGCTTTTTAAGTTTATGTTCTTTGTCTTGAGCCAATTTATAATCTGATTTGATATCTCTTCACAAAAATAATTAAAAGCCAATGTCACCTGAGAAATCAATGAAATAATAATCAACAGGCAAATGATGATTTGGGTTTGAATGGTTTTATTAAAATGTTTATGAAGCAAGAAAATCGCTATTTTTGCGAGCATACATTCATTTAAATTCGACAATTACGAACAAAGTATTAATCTCTTAAATAAAGAAATATGGCTAAGTCAGCGACCGATATTTTAAAAGAAGCAATCCTGCTCGAAAAAAGAGGCAAAGCGTTTTATTCCAATGTAGCCGAGCAATCGAAAAGCCAGGCAGCTAAGAAAATATTTAACATGATGGCGGAGGAAGAGGACGAACATATTAAGTTCCTTGCAAAGCAGTTCAAGTCTTATAACCAGGATCATAAATTTGTGAAACCTGACGAACATCATGAAGATCCCAATGAGGAAACAGTTATCCAAATCCTGACGGAAGAGATCAAAAAAGAAATTTCTGCTGCCAGTTTTGAAGCAGCCGCTATTTCTTCTGCTATGGATTTTGAAACAAGATGAGTGAAAATCTATTCTTACCGGGCTGCGGAATCTACTGACCCGATGGAAAAAGAAACCTATGATATGCTGGCAAAATGGGAAAGCGGCCATCATAAACTGCTTCACCAGCTGAATGAAGACCTGAAAGAACAGGTCTGGAACGATAACAGCTTCTGGCCTTTCTAACAGGTTGGGAGGTGTCAGTTGTGAAATTCATCCGGGTTACTCCTGAGAACATTTCGGAAGAAGGATTGTTCTGCATCCGCAATCCAAAATATCGGGGATTTAAGCTGAAAGCTGAGTGGCTGAGAAAGAGAGTATCAGAAGGCCTGAAATTAATGCTGCTTAAAATTGACAATGAAACTGCAGGATTTATCGAGTACACTCCCGGAGAATTTGCATGGCGTCCGGTTTCAGCCAAAGCGTATATGTTCATTCATTGCCTTTGGGTATATCCAAAAAAGAACCTGAATAAAGGCTATGCCTCCTTACTTATCAATCATTGTGTTGAAGAAAGTAAAAAAGCCGGTTTTGAAGGAGTATGTGTAATGGCAAGCGAAGGTTCCTGGATGGCTGGTAAAGAACTTTTCCTGAAAAATAACTTCACCTTAGTTGATTCGAAAGGCAGATTTGACCTGCTTTCATTAAAATTTAAGGAAACCGATGATCCTTGTTTCATCGACTGGGAAAGCAAAGCAAATAAATACAAGGGATTAAACCTGATCTTTGCCAATCAATGCCCCTTATTCATCAAATCTGTTGAAGAGATGACCGCAACAGCAATAGAATACAATCTTCAACTTAAAATAACTGAACTAAAAACGGCAAAGGATGCACAAAATTCACCATCCGGGTTTGGGGTTTATGCCATGGTTTATAATGGCAAACTTTTGGCTGACCACTATATCAGCAATACAAGATTCAAGAATATCCTTGATAAGGAACTGAAAAACTGATCCTGATACCCACATGTCATTCGCTACTTACGTAATTGAATTTAACCAAAAACTTAAGCTTAACATTTCATTACCTAAGGGTGTGGAAGTGATGAATCCTTTTATCGACCAGGACATACTGGAAATTTCCACAAAGTTTTACCGAAAATTTTATTCTGAGGAAAATCAACGGATATTAATCCTTGGAATCAATCCAGGAAGGTTTGGAGGAGGCATCACAGGAATTCCTTTTACCGATCCGGTAAAACTTGAAAATAGTTGTGGTATTGCCAATCAGCTTAAAAAAATAACCGAACCTTCTGCAGGTTTTATTTATGATATGATTGAAGCTTATGGTGGTCCAGAACTTTTTTACAGCAAGTATTTTATTCATGCAGTTTGTCCACTTGGATTTACAAAAAGTGGAATCAACTATAACTATTACGATTCAAAACCGCTCGAAAAAGCGGCAACACCTTTCATCATCCAATCCTTAATGCATATCCTTTCATTTCCAATAACTACGGACCGATGTTACTGTCTTGGAAATGGTAAAAATTTCACATTCCTTTCAAAGATCAATGATCAGCAACAGTTTTTCAAGGAAATTATTCCCCTACCCCATCCTCGCTGGATTGTACAATATCAAAGAGAAAAATACGGGGATTTTATTAAGGAATATTTGGAAAAACTAGATTAAGACTTTCTATTTAAGAAAATATACAACTGATACTAATAAACCTATAGCCACAATCACCCACCTTAAAATCACTGGTTTAAATTTACCGGCAAGTTTTCCTCCGATGGTTCCTCCGATGAGGGCGCATACAGCCATAACGGCTGCCACAAGCCAATAAACCTGTCCTGAAAAAACAAAAAATAAAGCAGCCGCAACATTTATACTAAGCGATAAGAGTTGTTTTAATGCATTCAGACGAATAATGTCCTCTTCGATAAAAAGGCCTAATGCGGCAATAGTGATAACCCCAAGCACGCCACCGAAATATCCCCCATACAAAGCAACGGGAAAAATTGCAAGCACAACAGGCCATTTATCCGTGCGTTTCGCTCCCGAACTTGTCCGTTTTAAAATCCATTTCCGCAGAGGATCCTGAACTGCGAGTATACATGAAGCAAATAAGATAAGGTAAGGAACCAAATCACTAAATAATTTTTCACCTGTTTGCAGCAATAATAAACCGCCGACAACACCTCCAACAATTACTACGGGCAATAGCAAACGAATCCTGTATTTCTGCCCCTTTAGATCATTCCTTTGGGCGTATGTACCTCCCAAATAGCCAGGACAAAGAGCCACCGTATTCGTGACATTGGCTGAAACAGCCGGCAATCCCAGGGCAATCAAAACCGGAAAGGTGATCAGCGTTCCGCCTCCGGCTATTGCATTCACAATCCCCGCTGTAATGGCTGCCAGTCCTGCGATCAACAGATCAATTAGTTCCATTGAAATTCAAAAAAGAAATATAAGAAAGGCGAAAGTAAACAAGTTTAATTCATCACTGTGATGTGAAAGCACTTTTCCTTATACTCAGTCACCACCAGGCATCGGCCTTCACCACGCAATTCACCGATGGCTTCTGACAGCAGCTTGATGACTGAAGCATCAGCCACCTCCTTTTTAATCCATGGCAAAGGTTTTTTAATCACATTTTTATAGGCAATGTCAAAGGTTGTCCCATATAAGTGAGAAGAGTTGGAGGCTTCGTTTCCATTGGACCGACCCAAGCTTTTCTGGCTTTCACCTGTGCGACGCAGGGAACTTACCCTGAAATAGTAGTTGCCCTTCCCCTTTTCCTGAAGTTTTTTACTAAACCTCTTTCCAATATCATCAAGCAACTTAGCAGCTTTTGGAACAAGATAAGGATGCGAATGACCCAGCTTGTTAACCACATAATTGTTGCCACCACTTATTTTTTTCAACTTTCCATCAGAAACCAATTCATCCTTTTCCTGCCTGTAGGCCTTTTCAGAATTAAAAGGTTTAATTCCAAGTCTCTTTGCATAACTCAGATGCTTATCGTTGAAATCTTTATACCGGTCAACCCTAACTCTGCCGTAAGCTTCGGAATTATTGGTACTGATTTTATTTATAAATGAAGGTAAAAGGAAAATCGCTACGATGGCAAAGAGTATAACAATGACCATCGTCAGCCTGCCCTTATGGAGCTTCCTTTTTCGTTTAGGATTATTGTTTTTTTTCTTCATGGTTTTAGTAAAGAATTATCATCTGCAAAATATTATTTTTTAAATAGCTTTATTACATCCCCCTGCCCCCCTTCAAAGGGGGAGTCAAATTTTCATCAAAAAGAATACGTTACCCCCAGCATCATATTGAACCGGTAAGACGGATAATTGTACCACCTGAAATACCGTTGTCCAAGAATGTTGTTGAAATTGATAAATCCCGATAACAATTTGGTATAGCGATATTCAACACCCAGATTGATATCGGCAAATCCTTTAAGTTCAACGGGCACTTCAGTTGTTGTTACCACGGGCACACTTGCTGTTTTTTCAAAAGTTCGTGCATAAGTTTTGTTGCGGTTAAATACTTCGGCCTTAATCCAAATTTTGTCCTGCATATTATAGTCAGCACTTAAATTAATTTCCAGCGTAGGTTTGTGCCAGGGTTTATTTTCATTATCAAGAAAATAGTTGTTATATTTACCCCTCAGCATGGCATTGAATTTATTTTTATAATGAAACCCGAATTCGCCGATAACCCTTGAATACTTTACCTTATCGTAAACAACGGTAAATTGATTGTTCAATCCATCAGCAATTGCCGAGACCGTATCGTTTAAATAGAAAGGCATATTCTCAATGGT
>Ga0105097_10001492_pt1 | contig 11224 bp, 8 predicted proteins | sample PPLLak12cMay2015_FD_87035 | JGI IMG/M metagenome (GOLD analysis project Ga0105097, IMG submission 87035) | Freshwater sediment microbial communities from Prairie Pothole Lake near Jamestown, North Dakota, USA - PPLs Lake P7 Core (1) Depth... | ecosystem: Environmental > Aquatic > Freshwater >... | reverse complement strand
GAGCGTGACGACGCGGCGCCGGTTCACGCCCCAGGGCACGTCGTTCTCGGCCTTGCAGGCGGTGACGCAACCGTTGCACTCGATGCAGCGCTCGGAGTCGCAGATGAACTTCATTCGTGCCATCGCGTTCCCCTCAGGCTGCCCGCTCGACCTGACACACCGTGGTCTTGGTCTCTTGCATCATCGTCACGCTGTCGTAGCCGTAGGTCGTGCCGGTGTTGACCGCCTCGCCGAGGATGATCGGCGCCGCCCCCGCAGGATAGAAACTGCGCATGTCCGCCCCCTGCCAGTGGCCGGCAAAGTGATAGGGCATGAAGGTCGTGCCCTTATCCACCCGCTCCGTCACCTGCGCCTTGACCTTGATGCGCGCTCCGGTGGGCATGGTCACCCAGACGTCCTCGCCGTGGCGGATGCCCCGGTCGTTGGCTGCGGCCGGGTTGATCTCGATGAACATGTGCTGCTGCAGTTCGGCAAGGAAGCGGTTGGAGCGTGTCTCGTCGCCGCCGCCTTCGTACTCGACGAGCCGCCCGCTGGTCAGGATCAACGGGAACTTCTGTCCCACGTCCTTGTTCTTCTCCTGAACCGACTTGAACAGCGTCGGCAGGCGCCAGAAGGTCTTGCGGTCGTCGTGCGTCGGGTACTTGGCCACCAGCTCCGGCCGTGTCGAGAACAGCGGCTCGCGGTGCTGGGGGATCGGATCCGGGAAGTTCCAGACCACCGCGCGCGCCCGGGCGTTGCCGAAGGGGTGGACGCCATGCACCTGCATCGCCACCCGGATGATGCCGCCCGACGGATCGGTCTTCCAGTTCTTGCCTTCGGCCGCCTTCTGCTCGGCCTCGGTCAGGTCGCCCCACCAGCCCAGCTTCTTCAACAGCAGGTGGTCGAACTCCGGGTAGCCGGTGGTCAGGTCGGCGCCCTTGGAGTGCGAGCCGTCGGCCGCGAGCAGCGACTTGCCGTCGCGTTCCACGCCGAAGTTGGCGCGGAAGTTGCCGCCGCCTTCCATGACATGCTTGGACGTGTCGTACAGGATGTGCGTGCCGGGGTGTTTCAGCTCGGGCGTGCCGAAGCAGGGCCACGGCAGGCCGAAGTACTCGCCGTCCAGCTTGTAGCCGGTCTCCTTGTCGATGCCGCCCTTGGCGCGCAGTGTCTTTGCGTCGAAGACATGCATGTTGCGCATGTGCGCCTTCAGCCGCTCCGGGCTCTGGCCGGTGTAGCCGATGGTCCAGACCGACCGGTTGATTTCGCGCAGGATGTCCTCGGGTGCCGGTTCGTCCAGGCCCTTGACCTTTTGCATCTTGTAGTTCTTGACCAGCTGTTCGCCGAAGCCCAGCTTCAGCGCCAGTTGGTACATGATCATGTGGTCGCTGCGCGATTCGTACAGCGGGTCCATGACCTTCTCGCGCCACTGGATCGACCGGTTGGACGCCGTCACCGAGCCGCTGGTCTCGAATTGCGTGCACGCCGGCAGCAGGTAGACCGCCCGCTTCGGGTTCAGGTCCTCGGCCTTGCCCGGCATGGCTGCCATCGCCGCCGTGGCCGAAGGAAACGGATCGACCACGACCAGCAGGTCGAGCTTGTCCATCGCCTTCTTCAGGTCCAGGCCGCGGGTCTGCGAGTTCGGCGCGTGGCCCCAATAGAACATGCCGCGAAGATTGCTCGGCTGGTCGATGACATCGTTGTTCTCAAGAACAGCGTCGAACCAGCGCGAGATGGTCAGCCCCGGCTTGCTCATCATGCCTGGGGCGTACTGCTTCTTGATCCACTCGAAGTCCACGCCCCACACGGCCGCATAGTGCTTGAAGGCCCCTTCCGCGATGCCGTAGTAGCCCGGCAGGGAATCCGGGTTCGGTCCCACGTCGGTGATGCCCTGCACGTTGTCGTGGCCGCGGAAGATGTTGGCCCCGCCGCCGGACTTGCCGATGTTGCCCAGCGCCAGCTGCAGCAGGCACGACGCGCGCACCATGGCGTTGCCAATCGTGTGCTGCGTGTGGCCCACGCACCAGACCAGCGTGCTTGGCCGGTTCTCGGCCATCGTCTTGGCCACCTGGTAGCACTGCTCCTCGGTGACGCCGGAGGCCTCGAACACCTTGTCCGGCGTCCACTTGGCCATCACCTCGTCGCGCACCTTGTCCATCGCCCAGACGCGGTCCTCGATGTACTTCTTGTCTTCCCAGCCGTTGTTGAAGACGTGGTACAGCACGCCGTACAGGAACGGGATGTCCGCTCCAGAACGCATGCGCACGTACTGGTCCGCCTTAGCAGCCGTGCGGGTGAACCGGGGGTCCACCACGATCATCTTGCAGCCGTTTTCCTTGGCATGCAGCATGTGCAGCAAAGACACCGGATGCGCCTCGGCCGCATTGCTGCCGATGTACATCGCCGCCTTGGCGTTCTGCATGTCGTTGTACGAGTTGGTCATCGCACCGTAGCCCCACGTATTCGCCACACCGGCGACAGTCGTGGAGTGGCATATTCGTGCCTGGTGGTCGCAGTTGTTACTGCCCCAGAGGGACATCCACTTTCTGAGCAGGTACCCCTGCTCGTTGTTGCTCTTGCATGAACCGACGATGAAGATGCTGTCGGGGCCGCTGTCCTTGCGCAGCTCGAGCATGCGGGCGCTGATCTCGGTCAGCGCCACGTCCCAGCTGATGCGCTCGTACTTGCCGTTCACCAGCTTCATCGGGTACTTCAGCCGGAATTCGCCGTGCGCATGGTCGCGCACCGCCGCACCCTTGGCGCAATGCGCGCCAAGGTTGATCGGTGAGTCGAACACCGGCTCCTGACGCACCCAGACGCCGTTCTCGACCACCGCATCGATGGCACAGCCCACCGAGCAGTGCGTGCACACGGTGCGCTTGACCTCGATCTTGGAGCCGCCGGCCTTGGCCGCACCGGCGGGGTCGGCCGCCTCGGCCTTACGCACCAGCATCAGCTGCGAGGCGGCCAGGCCCACCCCCACTCCCAAGCCGGAGCGGCGCAGGAACTTGCGCCGGTCCATCGTCGGTGTCGCGCGCGATAGGCCTCGCGCCAGGCTGTCGACGAGCCCACGGGACGACGATGTCGTCCCGTCGCCCGCCGACTTGCGTGTCAGCAACATGGTGCCTCCTGTTGGACCACGGGATCTGTCAAGGGATCGGAATGCCGCGGCACGTGTCAGACCCGCGCGCTGGCGTAGTACTGCTTGACGTGTTCGGTGAGCTGGTAGCCGCCAGGCTCGGCGACAGGCGCAGTCGGGGCTGCACCCGCCTGGACCGCCGGTTTGGGCGCCGAGGGCAGCAACACCGCGGCAGCGGCCGCGGCGCCCGCCGTCGCCGCGCCGCCGAGCCAGGTGCGGCGCGCGAGATTTTGCTTGGGTTCGGTCATGGACACGCTCCTGCAATCGATGTCGGCAAGCGCCAGAAGTCCTGGCTGCCGAGGCGATACTACCCTTGGCTGCGCCGCGTGCCGGTATTCCGGCGCCTATGGTTTTCCCCACATAGGTCGCAAGATGCGGGGAAGTGCCGGTTTGCTCGACCGCTTCCGCATGCCACCGTCTTCGTCCTTTCCAGACCACCCCTATCGCGTCATGGTGTCGCCTTGATCATCGGAACCGCAGGCCATATCGACCACGGCAAGACCTCGCTGGTCAAGGCGCTGACGGGCGTCGATGCCGACCGCCTGAAGGAGGAAAAGGAGCGCGGCATCACCGTCGACCTGGGCTTCGCCTACAAGCCCCTGCCGGATGGTGAGGTGCTGGGCTTCGTCGACGTGCCCGGTCACGAGAAACTGGTGCGCAACATGCTCGCCGGTGCCACCGGCATCGACCATGTGATGCTGGTGGTCGCCGCCGACGACGGCCCGATGCCGCAGACGCGCGAGCACCTGGCCATCCTTGACCTGCTCGGCCTGGCGCAGGGCGTGGTGGCGCTGACCAAGTGCGACCTGGTCACGCCCGAGCGGCTGGCCAAAGCCCGGGCCGAAGTGCGTGCGCTGTTGGCTCACAGCGCGTTGGCCGAGGTGCCGATCCTGCCGCTGTCGTCGGTCACCGGCGAGGGCATCGACGCGCTGCTCGAACACCTGGAACAGGCGCGTGCGACGCTGGTGCCTCGACGCCAGCAGGGGCAGTTCCGGCTGGCGGTGGACCGCAGCTTCACGCTGGCCGGCATCGGCACCGTGGTCACCGGCACGGCCGTGGCCGGCCGGGTGGGGGTGGGCGACCGTCTGAAGCTGTCGCCTCGCGGCCTGGACGTGCGCGTGCGCGGCATCCATGCGCAGAACCGGCAGGCCGGCGCAGGCCACGCCGGGCAGCGGCTGGCACTCAACCTGGCCGGCGTGGACAAGGCCGATGTGCGGCGTGGCGACTGGGTCGTGGCCGAGTCCTTGCATGCTCCAACCCAGCGCTTCGACGCCCTCGTCAAGGTGCTGGCCGGCGAGAGCCGGCCGCTGGCGCACTGGACGCCGGTGCACCTGCACCTGGGCGCCGAGGACGTCGGCGCGCGCGTGATGTTGCTGGAAGGCGCAGCCGTCGCCCCCGGCCGCAGCGCGCGGGTGCAGCTGAGCCTGGAACGGACGATCGGTGCGCTGCACGGCGATCGCTTCATCCTGCGCGACCAGTCGGCCTTGCGCACGCTCGGTGGCGGCGTGGTGATCGACGCGTTTCCTCCTGCCAGCCGCCGGCGCCGCGAGCAGCGACTGGCAGCGCTGGCCGCGATGGAACTGGCCACGCCGGCAGACGCCCTGGCCGCGACGCTGACCCTCGAGTCGCCGTACGGCATCGACGCACGCAGCTTCGCTGTGCAATGGAACCTGTCCGACGACGAGCGACGCGCATTGCTCGGCGCCGTGCCGCACCGCGCATTGACCGACACCGGCCAGGAGTTGCTGTTCGCCCCGGGCCAGATCGAGCGCTACGCCAGCCGCGTCACCGAGCACCTGGGTGCGCACCATCGCAAGTCGCCCGACAGCCCGGGCCTGACGCCGGAGCAATTGCAGCGGGCCGTGCGCGACAAGCCGGCTGCGGCGGTGTTCACGCTGCTGCTGCAAGGGCTGGTCAAAGAGGGCACGCTCAAGCGCAGCGGGCCACACCTGGCGCTGGCCGGGCACGACGCGTCGCTGCAGGGCGCGGAGAAGCAGCTGTGGGAGCGCCTGAAACCCTGGCTCGACGAGGGTGGGATCCACCCGCCGATGCTCAGCGACATGCTGCTGCGCGACCGCAGCCTGCGCAAGGATCAGGTGCTGCGTGTGCTGCAGCGCCTGCAGCGCATGGGCAAGGTGCATGCGGTGGGCGCCGAGTACTTCATCCAGACACAGCACATGCGCGCACTGGCCGTGCAGGCGCACGCGCTGGCCGAGGCCGATGCCCACAAGCGGCTGAACCTGAAGGAACTGCGCGAGGCCAGCGGCATCAGCCGCCACCTGTCGGTGCCGCTGGTAGAGTACTTTGACCAGATCGGCCTGACCAAGCGCGACGCGGTGGGACGCCACTTCCGCAGCGACCCGCGCAAGCTGTTCGAAGGCTGATCGGCCAGCATTCCTTGGAGGAGGATCGTCCCCCGGTGGGGCGTCCGGTCTGCAAAACCGGGTGGGGCTGCTTGGCAGTCCCAGGTGGGTTCGACTCCCACCCCCCTCCGCCAACCCCATCCACCATGGCCACCGCCTCGCACCGCCCGCCCTCGCTGGACAAGCTGCTCGACTCGGAGGCGATGCGCGCCCTCCTCGCACAACATGGCCGTGCGCAGACGCTCGCCGCCGCACGCGCTGTGCTGGAGGAGTGGCGTGCGAGCGCAGCGCGAGTTGCCTTCGATGCCGCCGCGTTCGAAGCCGGGTGCCGGACGAGGCTGCAGCAGGCCGCTGCCCTTGCGCTGCGGCCGGTGTTCAACCTCACCGGCACGGTGCTGCACACCAACCTGGGCCGCGCCGTGATGGCACCCGAGGCCATCGATGCCGTGCTGGCCGTGATGCGCGGCCCATGCAACCTGGAATACGACCTGGCCAGCGGCGCACGTGGCGACCGCGATGCGCACATCGACGGCCTGTTGACCGAACTCACCGGCGCCGAGGCCGCCACCGCCGTCAACAACAATGCCGCCGCGGTGCTGCTGGTGCTGGCCGCGCTGGCCGACCGCAAGGAAGTGCCGGTGTCGCGGGGTGAACTGATCGAGATCGGCGGCGCCTTCCGCATTCCCGACATCATGCGCCGCGCCGGTGCGCGCCTGGTGGAGGTGGGCACCACCAACCGCACGCACCTGGGCGACTTCGAGGCTGCGCTCGGCCCACGCAGCGCGCTGGTGATGAAGGTGCACACCAGCAACTATGCCGTTCAGGGCTTCACCGCCAGCGTGCCGGCGGCCGAACTGGCCGCGCTGTGCAAGTCGCGCGGCCTGCCCTTCGTCGAGGATCTGGGCAGCGGCACGCTGGTCGACCTGACACGCTGGGGCCTGCCGGCCGAGCCCACGCCGATGCAGTCACTGGCCGCCGGCGCCAACCTCGTCACCTTCAGCGGCGACAAACTGCTGGGCGGGCCGCAGGCCGGGCTGATCGTCGGAGACAAGGCATTGATCCAGAAGATCAAGCGCCACCCGCTCAAGCGCTCGCTGCGGCTGGACAAGATGACGATCGCGGCGCTCGAGGCCACGCTCAAGCTGTATCGCGATCCCGACCGCCTGGCCCAGCGCCTGCCCACGCTGCGCCTACTGACGCGCAGCCAGGCTGAGCTGCAACAGGTGGCCGATCGCATGGCCCCGGCGTTCGCGCGCGCGCTCGGCGAGCGCGTCCAGGTGCAGGTGCTGCCCTGCCGCAGCCAGATCGGCAGCGGCTCGCTGCCGGTCGACCGGCTGCCCAGCGTGTGCCTGGCGCTGGGCCCGCCGGCAGGCACCAAGCGCGCTGGGCGATGGCCTGAGCGCCTGGCCGCGGCGCTGCGTGGCCTGCCTGTTCCGGTGATCGGGCGCATCGAGGACGGACAGGTCCGGCTCGACCTGCGCGGCCTGGACGGCCCAGAGGCTGAACAGGCCTTTGTCGCGCAGTTGCCGCAACTGGCCTGCGCGGAGGTCTGAACTCCAGCGCTGGTGTTCCATGGACGGCCGCACCCGGATCGGCCGTGGTCTCACGCGTACGCGGGCGTCGGCCTGCGCGCGATCAGGCAATCGGCCTTCTGGGTGCCCGCGCCTTCTTCACCGGGGCCTTCCTTGCCGCAGCCTTCTTTGCCGGCGCTTTCGCGCCTGCCGTCGTGGCGGCAACGGCCTTTGCGCCCTTCAGCAGCTTCTTGAACTCGCGGTTGAACTCGGCCGTGATGACTTCGGGGTCGGGCACCAGATGGGCATCGCCGATCACCGTCAGCGAGGCCCTACCGCGGTAGCTGAGGATGCTGACCGCCATGCCCAGCTGCTTGCCCGGATGCGGCGCCCAGGGCAGGATGCGGTCGATCGGCACGCCGGCAAGGTAGAGCGTGTCGGCCGGGCCCATGACGTTGGTCATGACGACGCTGGCCTTGCGCCCGAACAGGTCATTAGAGATGTCCTCCAGCACCTTCGGCCCGCGGCCAAGGAGATTGAGCAAGGCCTTGGTGGCCAGTGGCTCCGGCGAGCGCTTGAGCGCATCCATGCGCGCCTTGGTCAGTGCCAGACGGCGATCGGCGCGCGCTTCGGTCACGGCCAGATCAAGCAGCACCAGACCGAACTCGTTGCCCAGCTGCCCGATGCGTTCGGGCGGGCGCAGGTCCACCGGAACCATCGCCCGCACCGTCGTGTGGTCCACGTCGACGCCGCGGCCTTTCAGGTAGGTGCGCAGCGCGCCGGTCATCGCCGCCACGAGCACGTCGTTGACCTTGGCGTCGTGGCGCTTGCCGATTGCCTTGATGTCGCGGATGGCGACCGGCTGCGACCAGGCCACGCGCTTGCCCATTGCGAAATCGCCCTTCAGCGGCGACAGCGGGTCGTCGGGCCTCATCAATTCGCCCAGCAGCATGCCTGCCCCGCCGGCCAGCGCGACGGCATCGCGCGCCGCCTCGGTGAGCAGGTCGATCGCGGGCGCGAACAAGCCCTTGCCTGCCCGTTTGCCGATGCTGGCGCCCCGGGCGCGCTGGGGCGGCAGCGGCTTGGCCCCGGGGGCGGGGTCGTACAACCGCTGGGTCACGGTCATCATCGCCGTGCCGTCGGCCATGCAGTGATGAGCGCGCGTGATCAGTGCGCTGCCGCCTTCGACGTCATCGACCACATAGGCCTGCCACAGCGGCAGGGCATGGTCCAGCGGCATGCTGGCGAGATCGTTGACCAACTTGACCAGAGCGGCCTCGTCATGCGGCGCTGCCAGCGCGATGTGGTGCAGGTGCTGATCGACATTGAAGTTGGGCATGTCCTGCCAGTGCGGCGTGGCCATCGGAAAGCCCGTCTCGACCACTCGCTGGCGGAAGCGGTCGAAGCTCACGATGCGCTCGTTGTAGATCTTGCGCACGCGCTCGAAGTCGAGCGGCTTCTTCGTCAGGACGACGCCCATCACGATGGCCAGATTGGCCGGGCCGTCGTTGTGGAACCAAGCCGCATCCGCGGCCGACATCGGATAGGTCTTCACCATGGCCTCTCGATCCCGTCTTGTCCTGCGGCCGGCAAGGGCACGACCCCATCAACGGACACTCCAATCGCATCGATGGTAGTGCGACAGCGGACGCTGTCTTTGACCGCCGTCATGGCCTCACTCGACCTGACGGGTCCGCGGGTGGCCAGCCTGCCACGCACGCCAAGGGGCATGAATGCGTCTACGCCGTCGACCCGAAGCGCGGTGCCCGAACTCGGATGGCCCTGCAGCCTCGCGTCCCGCCCACCGCGAATCAGAACTTGTAGGCCACCCCGAACGAATAGGTGATCGGCCTCAGGTCGATTGTGGTGGTCAGGGATCGAGAGAACGCGGACCTTGCCCCCGTCCTTCGGGATCTCTTTCTTCCTCGCCCGCAGCGGCACATACGTGCGCTCGGTCAGTTCGTCCCGTATCGGTTCGATGTACTGCTGCGCTGCTCGCGCCTCGATGTCCTCGAACGTCACGCCGTCAATACCCGGCGCGCCGTTGTTCTTCTTGGCCATCGCGTACGCCTCTTGCAGCATCTCCATCTTGCAGACGTGAACGTACAGCCCCCAGAAACGCCAAGGCGGTTCAGCCTTCGCCTTGACGTATATCCCCCACCTCAGGTCCTGCAATCTACTGGACGCCTTTGTCATCTCGTCCTTGCCTTCCATGTTGTCAGGGGAGTTGCAACGCAGCAGGGCCCCATCGCTCCATCGGCATTACCCGACTTCATCACTACCGCGGGCCCGTCCGCCACCCTCTCGCCTTCGACCCATTTCCCGGGGTCGCCGGTTATAGGGCCTAACTGGCTCCGGCGATTTCGCGCCGGGGCGAGGAGGGTTTCTCCAGTTGCTCAGCTTGTCCTTGTCACCGTGCCATCGCTTCCACCCCGCCGAAGTGGAGCAGCCGCTTCGATCAGATTTCGGCTATCCATGCGGCCTTCGCCCTTGAAGCGCGGGCTCGGCCTTCGGGATTAAAGTTTCGAGGCCACATCCGCGTTCGCTTGTGTTACGGCCCGGTGACTCGCACCTTCCCTAAAGGAAGGTTTGTCGATAGGCTCCAAATGCTCGGTTTCCCTCCTACTTGCTATCCAAGCTACGGGGCTTCTGATTTCTGCCCCGGCAGGTCTGCCTCCTGCTGATCAAGCCAGCCTTCGCTGGACGCACGCTTCAGACATTTCGTCACCTCCATGCCTGCCGTTGCTTCCGGCTGGAGCGGTTGCCGGGTGGAACTTGCACCCACAGGAAAGCGCCGCCTTTGCACCGCGCACGCCACAAACGGTCGGTCCCGGGCGGCTGCAATCGGGAAGTCCACCGAGCCGGTGGCGGCCCATGGTGGCCACAGTAGCGCGCTTGACCGGCGGGCGTCTCAGCTGCTTCCTGCCTGCTGTTGGCAAAACGGTGGCACCCGTGATATCCATGGAAGCGACCGCTTGACAGCCGGCGCTCAGCGAGTAGTATGTATAAACATTTTTGGATATACATTATGGATCTCAAAGTAGCCAAGTGGGGTAATAGTCTCGCCCTGCGAATCCCGTCCGAAATCGTGCGCCGACTCGGGTTGCACGAAGGGGCTACTGTGGAGGCCCAGATCACCGTTGACGGCAGCCTGTCCATTCGGCCGGCGCAGTGGGATCGCAAGGCATTCGCGCTCGAGCTGGACGAGGCCCGCAGCACCATGCCCATGAGCGAGTCCGTAGTAGAGGAACTGCGCAATGGGGCGCGGTACTGACATGGTCTATGTCGATACCAGCATACTCGTGCCGTTGTTCCTGAACGAGCCGCACAGCGTGACAGCAGCCGAATGGTATGCGCGCGAGAAGCGAGAACTCGTCGCCGCGGCCTGGTGCATTCCGGAGTTCGCCAGCGCCCTCGGCATCAAGCAGCGCACCGGCGCGATCGACGCGCAGCAGGCCCAGGGTGCATGGACGCGCTTCGAGCGCATGGCGGCTGCTGACCTTCGATTGCTTCCGGTAGCGCCCGCCAACTTTCATCGTGCGGCCGAGTTGGTTCTCGATGCCGCGAGTGCTCTGCGCGCCGGCGACGCCCTCCACCTAGCGTGTGCCGAAGCTGCGGGTGCGAAGCACATGGCAACCCTGGATGACGTCCTGAGCCGAAATGCACAGCGACTAAAGATCGAGCCGGTTGTGCTGCGCAGCGCGCCCTGACAGATACAAGTGGGCTGGGAATGGCCGGGAGCGGGTTTTCCCTGCGGACGCGCCAAGCTGACCTTGACTCGCCGGGCCAACGAATCGACAGTCATCTCCTATGGGGACTCGTTTGTCAAGCCACTTTTGATCGCGGCGTTGATGGGTCGCACTTCATGTGCCTCGCGCGAATGCAGGTAGGGTACGTGGCATGGGGCGACTCGCTCCAGCGCTGCATCCTGATCCGAGGTCGGGGTGTGACGAGCGTTTGAGCCAGAGCTCGGACGAACTTCTATCCGTGCCGGACATGTCGATCCGGCACCCGATGCTCAATGCGCGCAAGGCGCCTGGACAAACCCCAGTTGCCGGCACGCCCCTTCTTTGAAGACGGCCACATGGTAGTGACCCGCTGACTTTACGGGCGCGTCGACCTTTGATCATGATGATGCGCTTGCAGACCGAGCCGTGTGTCGGGGCGAGACCGGTCTGCCTCAGACGGCGGCGGGCATGAGCGTGGCTCCGGCCGGGATCTCGCCGTGCTCCAGG
>Ga0105097_10001491_pt1 | contig 11225 bp, 10 predicted proteins | sample PPLLak12cMay2015_FD_87035 | JGI IMG/M metagenome (GOLD analysis project Ga0105097, IMG submission 87035) | Freshwater sediment microbial communities from Prairie Pothole Lake near Jamestown, North Dakota, USA - PPLs Lake P7 Core (1) Depth... | ecosystem: Environmental > Aquatic > Freshwater >... | reverse complement strand
TTACAGCAATTATTGGATCTTTCTTTACTAATGAAGAACTTGAAATAATACAAAAAATTATCGATAAAAAAAAATATAATATTACAATAATTAAAAGAGATAATAGTAAGAAAGAAAATTTCTATACTTTAACAACTAAACAAATTATGTGAATTTGAGTCTGTGGATATAGAATTTATCATCGGCATGTTTATTGATAACATGAAACATTTTTCCGTGGTTTGGATTTCCTTCAGGAGCATCACATTCAATCGTATTTTTTTTAATTGGTCCAATAGATACTTCTTTCAATGTATACACACTCAATACTTTTGCATCATTCGGAACTTCGCATGGTGTGCTAATAATACCCTTATCCTCGTTAGCATTGATATAACATGGAATATAACTCGATTGATCTTTATCAGAATTTGGTTTCATACGTTGCATCGATGTTTGGCTACTCTTATAACTTGGTGTATAATCCATCTTTGGTTTTGTTTCAATCGTTGTTTGTTGTTTTTCACTCGGAGGCATTCCAAATGTTGCATTACACATTACAGCTGCATAATTAGTTGAAACATATGGTTTTGGTTCCGGAAACCGACATTTGGACATTTGAGAATAATTCTTGCAAATTCGTTCCATAGCTGCAATATCTGCAATAGTTGTATATGACATTCTTATATTAAGGTTCTTTTAGTTATAACAAATAAAATAACATTTCTCAATCAATCAATAATTTCAATTTTTTTACACCTTTTAACATTTAAAACGCCGACGAATCAGTGATTTAGGGATGTTAAAAGTTTAATCTGTTCAGATTTATATAATTCACTTTTATTACGCATAATAAATATATAATATGTTATTTCTTTATCATATTATTAAATTAAAAATGTTAGAATAAAATTTGTTTTTTCTTTAAAAAAAGTAACTTAACATAGTCCCTTCATGCTTAAATTTTGATCTATACTCGATTGCAACCACGGACTTACCACCATCTTTGAGTTAACAGCGTTTGAGTCGCCGCGTAGATCATAAGAAGCATTCTTAAGAGATGATCCGATAGTATTTACTCCAACAGGACGAGTAACATTAACTAAATGACGATTCTTGATTTTGATTGGTTCAGGCATTACTTCAAACCAATCAGATTTTACTTCTTGTGGTAGAAGTTTATCAACTTTGAATAAATCTTCGGGAGCAGTCTTTGTTTGTCCCTGTCCTGCATAAGCAGCTAGATTACCACTGGATTCATCCATGGGGGAAAATTTGTCATTGTTTTGGATGTAGCTTTTATCAACTAAATCAGCATTTTCATTGAAGAAATCATTCCATGCATCAACTTCGGAATTACCACGTGCTCCTTTAGCAAAAGAATTTTCAACTGATGTTCCCGCTGATGCTTTGTTCTTCCAGTTTAGTTTACTTCTTGTGTCAGCATTAACTTCTTCCATTTCTGGAATAACTGGACGAGCTTCTAATTCTGCTGCGTTGAGTTGATCAATAACATCATTTACATCAGATGATTGTCTGGCAACAGGTAGTACTTCTTCTTCTTCTCTGTCTGAAACATTAACTATACCCTCATTCTTGACTGGTTTTTGAACGAAAATTAGATATAAAATTACAATGCCTAATATTACAATGACACCCATTGCGATATGTTTCGGTTCGAGCTTATCCATATTGTATATTATAATGCCAGATTTTTTTTTAATTAATTTAATTTTTTCATTAATCTATAAAAAATTAAATTTTTGAAATTGTTATAATTTATATGTAAAATTATTTTTAATTTATCCAATGTTATAAAAAATAAAATATAAATTTAAAATATAAAATATAGATATATATGGCGTCAGACAAAAGTTTTGAAAGTTTATCACTTTCTTCATTAAATTTAAATGGTGGTGATATTCAACAAGAACAACCATCCCTCATGACATTAATTAAATCAGTGTGCGCAGATAAAGATTTTGCAACACTCGCAACAATATTAAAACATACCCGCTTCGTTCCTATTGACCCGATTGATGAAAATGGAAATACAATTCTTCACTTTATAATTTCCAATTTCCAAGAAATGGGAGGTGCACCATTCCTTCAAACATTTTTATCCAATCCAGATTCAAAGAAACTCCTTAACAAACAATCCGAAAAGAGTGGTGTAACTCCTGCAGTTCTCGCATGTTCTCTTAAACTATTCAATGTTATCGATATGTTAATTGATGCTGGTGCAGATATTAATATTAAATCACGTGATGGTTCAAGAATTCAACCCGCAACAACCGAACAAATGACAGAACAAGCACCATCAGTTAAACAAGCTGTTCCAGAAAGTAGTCCATCATTATTTAAATCTATATCTGGTTTAACATCATTCTTTAGTGGTATTGGAAAAAGATCATCACAATCACAAACAGCAGTATCATCATTAGAACTATCAAAACAACAAACAGAACGAGCACCAAGAGCAGATATTGCTTTACCAGCTGAATCACTTGTGTCTTCTCTACCAGGTATGACAAGTGTTGCAACATTACCACAATCAAAGAAACAAATTTCTGAAGAAAAAACCGACGCATATCTACAAAGTAAGAAACAATTAGCTCAATTAGCTCCAACTGAACCTCAACCCAATAAAGAACAAATATTTGAAAATGGTAGTGATGAAAAAACATCTGAATTTGTGAATAATATAGTTAAATCCAGACAACCACCAATAGCATCAACAAATGGAGGAGGACGTTCTGTCGTTGTAGGTCAACGTTATCTTAACAATATTCCCGAATTATCATCAACAATCAGTTTCGGTGGTTACCGTAAAAAGAAATCATCCAAAAAAGATGATAAGAAAAAGAGCACACATGAATTAGGACGTCAAACAGATGACCTACATCAAAAAGTTCTTGAAAAAATCATGGAACTAATGGGAGTAGATGAACAAACAGCTAAATTATACAAATCAATCATCTATTACAAAGTAAAGAACGATCAACCATCTTTAACAAGTTACGAAAGAGCTATTGAAATGGAGAAACTTGTTACCAAAAAGAAACTAGATGAAATTCTAAAGAAAGTCGACATCGAAGCCGAAAAGAAATTACGTGAGAAAGCATTCGCAGATTCATCATCAAGTGAAAGTGATAGTGAAAAACCAAAAAAGAAAGGAAAGAAAGAAGAGAAGAAAGTAGAAAAGAAAGAATCTAAAAAGGATGGAAAGAAAAAAGTAGAAGAAAAGAAGAAAAAACCAGCCAAAGAAGCATCGTCTTCTAGTAGTTCATCTGTAGCTGAAACTTCATCTCCAGAGTTAGATACTTTACTGGAATAGATAAAAAATAATAATTTTTTTTATATTTATATTTTATAAAATGACTTCTTCAGAAAACAAGAAGAATTTAATTCATATGTTAATAGATGAATTAAATAAAGATAATTTACCTCAAAAAATATTACAACCATACATTAATCATGTTTTCCAGATTGTTCAACCATATTATATTATTCATATAGTTTTACAAATAGTTATAATAGCATTATTATTATTTATAATATACTGTTTATGTAAAAATAAAAATTTAATTCCTCAATGATGAAATTTTCAAAATATTTAAATTCTTTTTTCGATTATAATAATATATTATGATGGTTCAATATAAACAACTTCCAGCGGAAATGGTGAAATATTTAATTATTGGCTCAATTATTTTCGGTCTAATATTAGTTATACCATACGAACAAGTAAAATTAAAAGATGCAATTATATTATCTGTTATTTTAACTATCACTGTTGCCATTGTAGAACACGCTACAATTTTATTATCAACAGATCAAACAGAAAAATTCGATATGGTATCACCAGTCGATGTTTCACAAAAAATTCCTGAACCCACACCAATAATTCCAGAAGAACCAACTCTACCATCAGATGTTGCTGTACCTCAACAACCAACTCCACCAGTTGTTGAAGCTGTTGTAGAATCTCCTATTGAGCCAACACCACCTCAAGAGGAAGTTAAACCAGAACAAGCAGTTCCTCAGACTGAAGAAAAATCAGAAGTTTATAAAGGTGATCCAAATGCAGCACAGAAAGATGTTATTGGTTCTCGTGAAAAAGATGGTGTCATTACAGATGAATCAAAATATTCAAACAATCAACCTTACGATTTCGTTGATACTCCTTATGCTCAAGGTCATCATGTACCAGTTCCAGACAATTACAAGACTGAGGCTTCTGAATATGGTTATTCATTCTTACCACCAGAGAAATGGTACACCCCATCACCTTATCCTCCAATGTGTATTTCTGAAAAGAAATGTCCTGTATGCCCAGTATTTACTTCCGGAACACCTATCGATGTCAAGGAATGGCATGAATCGAGAAGAATTACACAACCCGATGGTATCAATACATCATACATTAAAGAAAAACTTAACTCTGGTCGTTAAATAACATTTTATTACAATCATTTTCAATTTGTTTAGAATATCGACATCCTAAAAATTTCATATTACTGCTATAATTTGATAATTTAATGTAATTATCAAATTCTTTTTGATTTTTTGGTTGTTGATTTACAATCATATTTCCTCTATAATTATAACATTCAGGAACTTCGTGTTGATTTTTTTCAATTAAACAGAAATAACCATTTTTAATAAATATACTCATTGCTTGTAATTGTAATATTTTATTTTTTATATCTAATAATTTATAATTTCATTTTTTATGAAATTATAAAAAATGAAATTCAAATAATATAAAAAAGTTATTATTGATATTATTAATGCTAAAAAACAATACATATAGTGGATTCATTCGTCTATATATGGGACCAATGTTTAGTGGTAAAACATCTGCTTTATTGGAAGCATATACCAGACATACTATTGCAAAACGTAAATGTTTACTTGTTAAATATATTGGTGACACAAGATATGACGTTAAAAATATAGTATCTCATGATGGAAAGAAAATAGAGTCTTCGTGTAATTGTAAATTACTTTATGAAATTGATAATATTGTTAATAATTATCAAGTTATTTGTATTGATGAAATACAATTTTTTCAGGATGCTCCAATATTTTGTGATAAATGGGCAAATGACGGTTTAATTGTAGAATTAGCTGGATTATCTGGAACATATCTACGTGAAGAATTTCCTGTTATTTCTCAATTAATTCCACTAGCTGAAGAAATTCACAAAAAAACTGCTATTTGTGTTCAAACAGGTAAAGATGCACAATATACATTTAGATTAAGTGATGATAATACAACAGTTGTTATTGGTGGTCTTGACAAATACACTCCAATGGATAGAATTACATTTTTTGAAAATTCACAACCTGATAAAATATTAAATTATCATAAAAATAATTTTAGAAAATTTGCTGAAATTTATTGTTCAGAAAATAAAATAACTATAGATTATGATTCTTTAATGGACTTTTTTACTACAAATTTTAATCATCAAAAATCATATGTTCAAATTATTAAAAATTTTTTCGAAATCTAATCGTCTAAAAATAATCTTTTTTTTATTTTTAAGAAGTATATATAAAATGTTTGATTATAAAATATTACTTTTTCTTATTCCATTAGTTATAATTTTGTTTTTTGCGTACAAGGAAATTAATACTTTAAAACAAAATCTTGATGAAATTAATTCTAGATTAAAAAATCATACTAATGATATTTCCGACAACGTGAATCAATGTGTTGATAGAATTGAAAAAATTAGTAAACTTCATATAAGTGAATTACAAAATATCAATAAAATACAAAATCAACGAATCAATCGTATTAGTCATGTAGCAAATGATTCTGATAATGAAACAGAAGGACTTTCTAGACCTTATATTTCACCAAATGTTTTTGAATTATCAGAAACTAAACCACAAAAACAAAAAGAAGAAGGTGTTGATGCTGATAGATTATATTTAAGTAATGGTAGTGATTCGGTTAAAATTCCAATCTATACATCTAATGCTCAATTATATGATGATTTAGAGGCATCATCAGATGATGAAAGTGATTGTTCTTCTAGCGATGATGAAGCAAGTCAATATGACAGTGATAGTGAAACTACTGATTCTCAATATAATGAAAATGAAATTAAAGAAATGGAAGACGATGAAATGGATTCGGATTTCATAGTAACTCGAAATGATTTATATCAAACATTATCAAAATCAGGCTTTGTCAATAATATAATGAGTATGTTTTCGATGAAAGAACAAGAATATAAATCACATCCAATTATCGAATCTATTTCAGATGTTGAACCTGTTGTTGAATCTGTTTTAGAACCTGTTGTTGAATCTGTTTTAGAACCAGTTGTTGAATCTGTTATTGAACCTGTTGTTGAATCTGTTTTAGAACCAGTTGTTGAATCTGTTATTGAACCAGTTGTTGAATCTGTTTTAGAACCAGTTGTTGAATCTGTTTTAGAATCTGTTTTAGAACCTGTTTTAGAACCTGTTTTAGAGCCTGTTATAGAACCAGTTGTTGAACCAGTTATTGAATCTGTTTTAGAACCTGATGTAGAACCTGTTGTTGAACCAGTTATTGAACCAGTTATTGAATCTGTTTTAGAACCTGTTGTTGAACCAGTTGTTGAACCAGTTGTTGAACCTGTTGTTGCACAAACACCGTTAAATCCAAATTCTGTATTAAAGAAAACTTTGGACGAATATAAACTTGAGGAATTAAAATTTCTAGCAAAAAAATATAAAATTCCAGTAATGATAAAAATAAATGACAAAATGAAAATATATAAGAAAGCAGAATTATATGATTTATTGAAAGAAATTAAAAATTAATTGACTTGGAAAAAAAATAAATTTATATAATATATATGGATAACTTTTATCACACATGCCCACCTAAAATGGCAGACGGTCGTCATATGACTGATTATAGACCACATACCCAATTAGAAGAACAAATTAAATATGTCAACGGAATAACACGTGACGATGAAGCACGTTTATTTTATCAAGGTAATGCAGAAAAACTAATGGATAGAGAATGGGAGTATTTACGTAAATCTCGTTCATGTTGGATAAATGAATGTGTCCACAAATATCCAGTATCAATGTATCCTCCATGGTTCAGTGAAGAACTCCATGCTTACAATACACTAGCTGATCCCAAACATCCAAAATTCCAATGTGCGCCATATGGTGATTACAGAATGCAAGTTTCTCAATCAAATGCACAATGCCAGAAAAAACCCGAAGTTAAACCAGAACCTCAACCATCTAAACAATAAATTTTCAATATTTAAATAATATTTTTTATATTATTTAAATTTTATAAATTTAAAAATTTTTTTTCTAATTCATCTACTTTATGATTTAAGTCTTTAACAGATTTAATTAAAATTGCCATTAAATTCATATATCCTACTCGCAAACCATCAGGTTCATGAACAACAAGTTGACTATCTTGAATATCAAATTCTTCCAATACCTGATCCAAATCTTGTGCAATTAATCCATAACATTTAAGAGTTTTTGATAGAAGATTATATTGACATGGTTTTAATTTATTAACAAAATCTAAACCTGGAACAATATCATAATCAATATTCGTTTTAAATTTTCTATCAGAAGGAGTAACAACAAAATCGGCACAAACTATTGAATTCGCACGAATTGTTCCACCAACACCAATACCACCTTTTACTGTTAATGCACCAGATGCTACTCCAAGTGATGGCGTTGCTGATTCTATGTGAAAATCTCCATTTGTATATGAAGTGCCTCCAATACCAATTCCACCAGTAACAACTAATGAACCACTTGTTGCATCTGATGAATCCAACGCACTTTCAGCGCGAATTTTATCAGCATGTAAATCTTGCGTTATTCCAATACCTCCAATTACTTGAACTGCACCTGTTGATACACTAGTAGAATTTGATGTTGAATTGTAATTTGTAATTTTAAGTGTTTGCCCTTCTATTAACGAAGTTGATTTAATTGATGATGCTGTTATTGTTCCACCTATTCCAATTCCTCCAATTACTTGTAATGCTCCAGTTGATGTACTAGTGGATATTGTTGCATCATTAATAAATAAACGAGAACCATCTGTTAATGTTATACCATTTCCTGCAACTGTTTCTTTAGTTAGAGTATCTACATATAAAGTATTTTTAATATGTTCATTTGTACAATAAATAGTTTTATTACAACCAATTCCTCCCGCAACTATTAATGAACCTGTATTAGTATCAATCGCATCAGTTGTTACTAAAATATGTAATGCTCCTCCAATATGTACATCTTTCGCAATACCGAGACCTCCAGATAATACAACAGCTCCAGATACAGCATCAATTGAATTAGAAGTATCTAAAGAATGTAGTACTCCTCCAAGATGTAAACTTCTAGCTACACCAATTCCTCCATCAACTATCACAGAACCAGTTGTTACATCAGATGATTCAGTTGTTACTAATATATGTAACGATCCTCCAATATGTGTATCTTTCGAAATACCGAGACCTCCAGATAATACAACAGCTCCAGATACAGCATCAATTGAATTAGAAGTATCTAATGAATGTAGTACTCCTCCAAGATGTAAACTTCTAGCGACACCAATTCCCCCATCAACTATTAATGAACCAGTTGTTACATCAGATGATTCAGTTGTTACCATTACATGTAACGCTCCTCCAATATGTACATCTTTCGCAATACCGAGACCACCAGATAATACAACAGCTCCAGATACAGCATCAATTGAATTAGAAGTATCTAATGAATGTAGTACTCCTCCAAGATGTAAACTTTTAGCGACACCTAATCCTCCATCAACTATTACAGAACCAGTTGTTACATCAGATGATTCAGTTGTTACCATTACATGTAACGCTCCTCCAATATGCATATCTTTCGCAATACCAATTCCTCCAGATAATATTACTGAACCAGATACAGAATTTATCGAATTAGATGTATTAGTATTAGTTAATATCCCTCCCATATAAAGTCCTTTTCCAATTCCAATACCACCAACAACTTGTAAAGCTCCAGAATTTGTACTGATAGCCTCTATTGTGGAAAGAACTTTAAATAATTCAATTGTAGTTGTTCCATAAACATTTAAATTTCCACCAATATTAACATTTTCAGAAACACCGACTCCTCCAGTTACAATTAATGATCCAACATTAGTATTTGTTCCAGAACTAATTCCCGAAGTAGCATGAATTTCACTACCAACATATAATTTTCTGGCAATACCAACACCACCTGCTACAGTTAAAGAACCAGTATTTGTACTTCCGGAATCAGTATTTGTAGTTATATTACAAGTTGTTAATGTTGATAACCCAAGAACATTTAATTTTCTTTCAATACCAACACCACCATTTGTAACAATAGAACCATCCAAATATGAATTTGATTCAATACCACTAACATTTTTAATAATATTTCCAACATAAAGTGATCTCTGAGTTGCTATTCCACCTAAACTAATCAAACTTCCAGAATTTATATCAACCGATTCATTTGTATTGTCAATGTATAAAACTCCTTTTAAATTTTGATAACCTCCAACATTTAAATTTCCGCTCATACCAGTTCCACCAGTAACAATGAGAGCTCCAGTATTTGAACTTACTGAAGAAACACCATTAGTTATATAGGTTTGTCCTCTTAAATATTGATCACCTCCAACATATAATTTTTTTGCAATACCCGTACCTCCACTAATTATTAAAGAACCACTATTTGTATCAGTTGCTTCTTGTGTTCTAGTTACAATTACACTTGATGCTAGAGGTGCTCTTAAACTTAAATTACCAACAGATGATTGTAATGTTAAACTACCACTTGTTGATGATATAGTTGCATTGACACCACTACTGTTAATAGTTACCGCATCCAATATAATATTTTTTGTTCCAGAACCAATAATGATAGTTCCTGATGTTATTGATATTGATGTAGGGGCTTTAATATCTAACTGTTGTGTTGATTCAAATGTATTTAATGAAAATGATGGTGAATTTAAAATTGTTAAACGATCATAAATATTAACATTTCCAGAACCGGGAAATAAATCTATGCCATTTGATGATGAAATATTATTTGAATTGAAATTTAAATTATCAATAATAACATTTCCTCCATTTTTAGGAGTTAAAATAATATTACCAACCAATGAACTTGTATTTTCAATAACAAAATTTTCTCCAGATGATGATAATTTTCCTTTATCAAATTCCAATTGAGTTAAAAATAATGGCGCATTAATAGTAACTGTATTATTCGTTGAATCTGCTATAAAAACAAAATTTGGAGAAACACCAACTTGAAAAATACCAGTCGAAGTTATAACACCACTTATTTGTGTACTACTTGGTAGAACATTAATTGTGTTGGCAATATTAATTCCCGATAAACTACTACTTGTAATATTAGAACCATCGATTGTTAATGATAATGTTTGGAAAATTCCGGATGTGCTTAATGATTGTAATGCAATAATTGTTGTAGCTTGAATTACATCTTGAGATATAATTGTTCCTGTTGTAACTACTTCTGAACCTGATAGTTTTTTCAAGAAATCAGCGAAAGAATTACCAGTAGATATTCCACCACCAGTTGCTTCTGAATTATATAATGATTTAGTATATGGACTAAATGTATCAATATCAAATAATGATTTATCACCCATATCAAGATATAATATACTCATAAAATATATTCCAAATCATTTTCCATTAAATTTCATATTTCCATACAAAAAAATATTATGTGAGTTAATGTATATTGATAATGGCTTATAAATCAAAAAAACCAGAAGGAATAAGTTATGAACAAAAGAGTAGATACCAACCGTATATTATTCCTTCAACAATTCCAGAACAATTAATCAGAGAATTGTTTTCGTTGGTTTATGAAAATAATATGGGAAAAATCCAACAATTTATAACAGAAAATAAACTCCCGCTTAATATAAAAAATTCTGATGGTGATACATTATTACACGTTATTTTAAATAAACAAACATCGGATTTTGATGAAAAAACTAAAATAAAATTGATTAAGAATTTAAATTTACAATCTTTAGCAACATCACCAAATAAAAATGGTATAACAGCGCTCCATTTATCAGCAATGTATCAATATTTAAATATTCTCAAAATCTTAATTGATCAGGATATAAATATTTCTATTAAAGATATTTTTGGTTTAACACCTTTACATTATGCTGT
>Ga0105097_10001489_pt1 | contig 11226 bp, 11 predicted proteins | sample PPLLak12cMay2015_FD_87035 | JGI IMG/M metagenome (GOLD analysis project Ga0105097, IMG submission 87035) | Freshwater sediment microbial communities from Prairie Pothole Lake near Jamestown, North Dakota, USA - PPLs Lake P7 Core (1) Depth... | ecosystem: Environmental > Aquatic > Freshwater >... | reverse complement strand
GGAAAAATCCGGCGCATCCGGCGCCAGGAAACGCTGCTCGCCACAGCCCGCAAGCAGCAGGATTCCTGCAACAAACAGTAGTAGTAACCGGCAGGCCGAATGTTTGTGGCAGTAATTCATTGTCCTGTCATCCCGCTTGTTGCAACATAGTAAAAAATTCGGAGAGCATGCGTGGAAATCATCCTGTTTACCGGCGTCGGCATTGTACTTTACCTGCTGTGCGACCGCTTATTGATGCTGCTGGAAAAAATGCACGGCGAGCCGCTACCGGCGCGCAGCGTGATTTTTTTTGTACTGATCCTCACTCTGTCACTGTCGACCTTCAGCCTGATGCGCATCCTGCTGCACCCGGGTGAGGGCCCGCAAAACGATCACCAGGAACAACAGGCCCCCGATGGAGGAGACCAGCCCACCCAGTCCCATTAGGCCCATACCCAGTATTCGCTCGAGGGAATCCAGCTCCTGCTCGGCACCAGCCACCTTGCGCTGCACGCCGTAGCCACCTGACCACACCAGGCCGGCCACGTGCAGCAACTGGCCGCCGCTGTAAATGATCGGCTGCCAAATCGCCAGTTTCGGATCGTGCAGGGGGCGCCCCAGGCTCGGCAGCAACACATAGCACACCCCCATCATGGCAAGGGTTACTCCGACAATCGATCCGTGGTAATGCGCGGGAATGGTGACGTCGTTGCCCGAGATAAGGAACCCGATACAGCCGCCAATGCCAAAAAGGAAAAGGGAGCACTGTAGGGAGGAGCGCGCCTGCCACTCAGCCTGTGTCGCCCCGCCGTAGCGCAACAGCGCCGCCAGCACTGCCAGGGCCAGGGGCAGGGTGGCCAGACTGCCGCCCCAACGCATCAGCCAGGTGAACAAAAGTACATGCTGCGGCGTGTTAAGCGGGTAGGCAAGGTAGATGAGCGGCGACACGAACACGCAGGCCAGGCCGACAAACAATATCACCAGTACTACCCGGGGCGTGACCACCAACTGCAGGCCGGACTCCCGCGACAGCATCAACCAGCACACAAGCATCAGCAGCGTGTAGGTGAACTGCAGCACATGACCGCCTCCCCAGAACAACAATTCAAAAAAAGACTGGCCCATCAGGTAGTCGGGCATCTGCAAGTAAGACCAGACGAAGCAGATTATCGCCACTGCCGCCGAGACCGCCGCAGCATTGAGACCAAACCGAAGGGCACCCCGTGCACTCATCCAGGGCCCCACCGGCGCCATGAAGAACATGCTGTTCAGCACCAGCAGGGTGAAGCCCACGGCAAACAGCAGCAAACCGGAAAAGAAAACGGGGTGCTGCAACACGGGAATGTAATTGCTCATGAGGGGCTGGGCGTCGCGTACAAAGGGCGACAGGATGATCACCAGGGCCCCGAGGCTGGCAAGCGCCAATGCGGACCAGGCCAGCCACGCCCGGCCGGGACGCTGGTTAAGGCTCCACAGGATGCCGCCGAAAGCCAGGCTCCAGACCAGCACCGACAGGTTCACATGAACCACCAGCGCGGAATGGAAGAAATCCATCCAGGGGATGTGCTCGGACAGGTAGGGCGTGCGCGACACTACCAGCAACAGGGAGAACACCCCCGCACCCAGCAGCGCCAGTACGCACAGCCAGAGCCACCCCAGTGCCAGCAGGCGGCGGGAGTCCTGCGGCACCTCCAGGCTGTAGTCCTGATCCGGCGTCACTGTAATCTGAAACCTTCCTTGAAACTGGCCACCATGACCTGGGCGGGCCGCAGGTTGACTTCCTGGTCCAGTACCCAGGGATAGTCCGTCTGCGCCGCATCGTCATTCATCCGCAGTTGCAGGCGATGAGAACCGGCGGGTATGGCAAAGCGTCGGTAAATACTTGAAACACCATCATTGTGCAAGCCCGATGCGGGCACCGTCGCACGGTACAGCGTTTTACCATCCAGCAGCAACTCCAGTTGCAATGGCGAGCGCTCCCGGGGACAGATTTCGGGGCGCTGCGCGTCGCCCGGTAGCGGAGTGTAGACCCCGGCGGCGACCGGGGTGCAGGCACCGATTGTCTTGCCCGCATGGCGCACCGCTATCTTCAACTCGGCCATATCCTCGGCCAGGGTCCGATAGACGGGCTGGTGGGTAAAAAACACAATCGGCAAAAAGAACAGGGCATAGAGCAGGGCCTGACCGAGGTAGCGAGAAGCGTCAGCCATTGCCCACCTCCCGCAGCCCGATTCCCTGGTGGCCCGCTGAATTCTCCCGCAGCTCCTGCTGGAACGCGACAACTTCCTGTTGCAGGGCTTTGGTACCCTGCGCACCCAGCCAGCGCAGGCGAACCTGTTCCCGGGGCACCCGGGTTCGCAGCACCGGCATGCGCTCCATGCTGAAACGCTGGTCCATCCAGGTGTTGCCCAAGCGATAGAAGCAATCACCCTCGCAGCAGCCGCTGATCAGGACGCCCTCCGCCAGGTCCTGGCGCAGCACGTAGTCGACAAAGGCCGGGGGCACCAGGGCCGAGCAGGGCATGCTGATGGCGGCCACGCTCCCGGACTCCATGCCCTGAACGAGGCTGCCGTGGTCACAGCCGTACAACATGATGCGCGGCGCATCGGTACCCAGCGAGCGCAACCTGGCCTCGGTCAGGGACAATAATTCCTTGATATGCATGCCCGGAATGCTGATACCCGTGACCAGTTCGTCCACATGGCGAAATGGCGAGGACGACGGGCAGGCGCCGGCGCAAATACCGCAACTGAGACAGAGGTCAGGGTCCACCACCGACTGTCTGTGTCCAGTTTTGTAATCGTGTTCCTTCATGGTCACCGCGTCGTAGGGGCAGTCCGCCAGGCACCAACCGCAGCCGTTGCAGTTTGCTGGATCGACCACGGCGACAGGGGTCTGTTGCGGGCGTTTCGAGGGCAGCCAGGGCAGCAGGCAGAGCAGCGTCGACAAGCCGACCAGCGCTGCCCAGGCCCCGCCCGGTCCCCAGTTATCGATCATGAGATAGGGATTCATGAACACCCAGTCTAGACCCACCTCGGTAACTGCCAGGTCCAGGTTGGCCGGGGACTGGCTGAGGGCAGGCCGCCACAGGGAGATTGCGAGCAGCGCCAGCAGGGTTCCCGCAGCCAGACCACGAGCGGGGTTGCTGCGGGCGGCTGTGACCCGCTTGATGTGAATGAACATGCCCAGAAGCAGCGCCAGCGGGATCCCGATGTGGAGGAAGACCAGCAGCGAGAAAAAACGATCGCTGAGGCTGGACTCGTTCAGGAAGTTGCTGGCCATGGGGTCGACCATGATCGGCAACCAGTCGAACCACTCCGCCGTGGTGATGGCGATGTACTGGGCCTGCTGGTCCCATACCAGCCAATAGCCGCCGATTGCGGAGGCGAACAGCAGCCACAAAAGCGGGATGCCCGATACCCAGCTGAACCAGCGCGGGCCGCTGTAACGGTCCCTGGCGAACTCGCGCAGCAGGTGCAGGGTGACGGTGATCCCCATAGCGGCGGACGCGTAACGGTGAAAGCTGCGCATGACCCCGCCCAGGTACCATTGGTCAACAGTTATGCGCTCGATCGAGCTATAGGCTCCGGAGATGCTGGTTTCAAAAAAAATGAAGAGGTAGACCCCGGTAACCGCCACGATCCAGAAAAAGAAAAAGGACATCGCGCCCAGCTGGTACATGGGGTTCCAGGCCGGGGTGAATGCCATTGAAAATAGGCTGTCGAGCTGGTCGAACCCCTTCTTCAGATGCGTTTTCATTGCCCGGCCCGGATGCTCTTGCGCCATTCCCTTACCAGGACCCACCCGAGTACCAGCGAACTGATAATACCCACAAAGGTGCCGATAAACACCGATATATCGATATAGTAGTTGTCCGTCGCCGGGTCGTACACGGTACAGAAGAGACGAATGCGGTTGCCCAGATACGACAGGGAGGATTGCTCACGCGGTTCGCCGAAGACCAGATCCTTCAGCGGCTCTATCAACTGCGGTGTGGGGAACGTGATGCCATAGACCTGGCGGTAAACCTTGCCATCGGCGTCGATAATGGAAGACTGGATCAGGTGATCGAATCCTCCGGCTGTGGGCGTGTAGATAAACCCCAGCTGGTTTACCAGCGAGTCTATCGCCGCCGCGTCTCCCGCCAGGAACTGCCAGTGCGGTTCGGTCACGCCGTTGATCCGGCCAAACTCGGCCATGCGCTCGGGGGTGTCCTTGGCGGTGTCAAAACCCACGGTGATCACCTGGAAGCTGTCTTCATCCAGGGCGGAGCGCGCCTTTTTGACCACCTGCTGCAGGTACACCGTGGTGCTGGGGCATATATGGTTACAGCTGGTAAAAATCAGGCTGATCACCAGCGGCTTGCCCCGGAAGTCCTCCAGTGCCACCTGCCGCCCGTCGGGCGCAGTCAGCGTCACTCCCGCCAGGGGTTTCCCAATGACCCCCTGGCTGTAGGCAAGCGCCTCCTCCCGACTGAATTCGGCTGCATCGGGCGCGCTGTGCGCAAACGTGGCACTCATTAGAAAACAAAGGCCGGCAAACGCCGGCCAGGAAAACTTCTGCATTGTGACCTGCTGTTGAAATAAGGGCCTAGCCGATACCCCAGGTCTCGGCGAGGTATTTCCAGTTGATAAAGTAATACAGCGCAAAGCTGACGAAAAATACCATCGCCAGCACAAAAGTGCCTGGTACAGCGAAGGCACTGCCGCCATTGGCGTTGTATTCCTCTTCCGTGACCGGCCGGGCAATCCAGGGCTGGTCCTGCTTCTGGTCGCCCAGCTTCCTGCCAAACAACAGGGTGCCGACGATAATCACACAGAACGCCGCACCCCCGATCACCGCCACGATCACCGACATGCCATTCAGAGCCAACATGGTATAGGCGGCGGCGGGGAATTCGTGGGTTATACCACCAGTGCCGGCAAAGCCGATATCCCAGTGACGGCGCGGTACCCCCAGGGTGCCGGCGCCCATGAGGAACAGGGAGACGCCCGACATGCCCAAACCAAACAGGTAGGGCTGCCAGCGGGCCAGGCCCTTGAAGATGATCTCCCGTCGGAACAGCACCGGCACCAGCCAGTAGGTCAGCGCCATAAAGGCAAGAGTTGAGCCCAACACCACGGTGGCATGGAAGTGGCCGGGCACGTACAGGGTATTGTGGATCAGGATGTTGATCTGCTCCGCCCCCATAACCACCCCGGTAATACCGCCGAGGAAGCCAAAACCCACGAGTGAGATGAACATACCGGAGAAGGTCGGGTTGCCCCAGGGCGCCTTGCGCAGCCAGGTGAACAGACCGGCGTTGTGCCCCCTGGCACGCTGGGCCGCCTCGATCGAACCCGGTACGGTCAATCCGTGCACCATCGACGCCATCACCGCCAGGTACATGGCGTAGCTGGTGTTGAACATCTTGAAGTTGGAGCTGACCCCCGGGTCCACCAGCAGGTGGTGGGCACTGGCGATCTGCAGGAACAGTATATACATCAGGAACGCGGTGCGGCTCACCTTTTCCGACAGCGGTCGCGCGCCGAACAGGATGGCAGCGATGGCATACCAGACAGATATATGGGCGGCCACGTTGATCTGCTGGGACGAGTGACCAAATGCCCACCAGATCAGCCGGTAGGCCAGGGCATCGATTTCCCCGACCAGGCCCAGGCTCCACAGTAAGGTGGGTATCAGGATGATGGCGCCGCTGACGATGGTAAATACCGCGATGATTGCGGCAGTTATGGCGCCAAACGTCACCAGTGGCACCGAGCCCTCGTAGGTCTTGTCATTCTTCGCAACCACCAGGGTGCCAAAAAACACAAAACAGCCGATCAGCGCACCCACTGCGAAAAGAATGAGGCTCAGGTAAAACAGCGGCGGGGCTTCCATGGGCGCGTAGGATGTCATCATCACGCTCGAGTTGCCCTGCAATACCACGACGTTGTTCATTACCGCGCCGATCACCATAAGCGCGAAGCCGGCCCACGCCCAAGCGGGTGTCGCCAGGCGACACCCCAGTAGCACCGCAGAGCAGAAGTAGAGGATGGCAATTTCAAAAAAGATCATCCAAAAAATTAGCACATTGAGGCCGTGGGCGGTGAGGACCATATAAAAGTCCTCGGCACCCAGCAGGTGTATTGCCTGCCAGCGAGTGAGGCCCACCAGCAGGCCGAAGACACCCCCTACCAGCAGGAAGACTACCGCAGCCACCGCATTGGCCTTGATCAGATTTTCTGCGGGGGCGTTGAATTTGAGGCCGGTGTCGGGGCAAGTCCTGAAAACTGTATTAGCCATGTCCTTTCCCCTATTCCACAACCAGTATCTTGCCGATCATCAGGTGGTGCCCGACGCCGCAATACTCATTACAGATGACCGAATACTCACCCGCCGAATTCGGCGTAAGGGTGAACACGTGCTCGTAGTTGGGCACCACCTGGATATTGATATTGGCCGGCTGCAGGGAGAAGCCGTGCTGCCAATCCAGAGAGGAGAGATGAAAGCGATAGGTTTCACCCTTCTTCAACTCAAGCGTGGGCCACCAGTCCCACAGGCGGCCCAGCATATAGACGTCGCTGCCCGCCGGCGGTGCCACCACCGGGTGATTGCGCGGGCCTTCAGTGCGCACGGTAAACTTATCGACGAAGGCCTGGGTGGCCTCCTGGAATTTCGCCGGGGTGGTCTTGTAGGTTTCGTTGCCCAGGTTCTGTTTTCCCACCACGTGCCAATAGGGCATCATGAAGGTCATCACCAGACCCCAGACGAATACCAGTGTGATCCACAACAACTCGGACTTGTGTATAGGCTCGTTCCACCAGAGTTTTTTGACGGGAGGCGACAGGCTGGACATAGTAGAAACCCTCTTTTTGTTGTTTTATCCTTCAGCGCGTGGGGACGGTAACGATCTCCATGATGCCCCATAGCAGGTACAGTACCGCGGGGGACGCCACCCCCAGAAACAGCAGCAGAAAGGGGTTATCCAGTAACTTCTGCATCATCGGTATCTGGCCGGATTCAACGGGATCCTGGTCTGACATTGCTCTTCTCCTTATATAACCCAAACCGCTATGCATCTCGCTATGCACCGCTTTGGGTCATGTTACTCCCCATCAGGGTGCATTTATTGATCCTGGTCAAGGATTCGCAATAACCCACCTAAACCATCGGGCATTTACTCCAGCCGGGCCGACGGGCAGGTGGCCCGGGTGCCCGGCAATTTCGCCAGTTCGGCACAGACTTCCGCCGGGCCGACAGAATCCAGCAGTTCCAGGGCGCCCCGGTAATCCCGGCGGCAACAGTCCGGGCAAGCCTCCCCCACACCCTGCGGAGCCGCGGCCCCCGGGGGCTGGTAGATAAAGGCGCACAGCTCCAACTCGTCGCGCAGCCCGACGGCAATATCACAGCTGGCCCCCGCTTGCGCCCGCACCCCGGCGTCACTCAGCCGTGCCCAGCTGGCGGGACAGTCGACGGGCCAGTGGGCCTCCAACGCGGCCGTGCTGACGGGAATGCGCTCGTTCACGGCATCCGAGACGCTCGCAGCGTACGCAGCGGGAGCGAAAAACAGCAAACAACAGAATTTTTGCACCACACCCATGCACCATGAGAGCGCATTTCACAAGCCCTGCGCTTGATACAGATCAACGGCTGGCGCCGCGGCAGGGAATAGCATGGACAGCCTTGCATCCGAGCGCCCGCAGGCCCTTGCAGGCGAAAGAATAAAATGCCGTGTTTCCAACGTCTGCTCCGGTTGTGGGCACTCGTCGTCCTGCTCGGGCCGGCCTGCGGCCAGGCCGGCGAGTTGACGCTGGCCGAAATCCAGCGGGTGTTCCCCGAGGCGCAGACTATCACCCCCCTCAATGACAAAACGCCGGCCTACATGGTTCGCGGTGAGCGCGGCACCTTGGGCTATGCTTTCAGCACTCAGGAGCTGGCGCCCATCTCCGCTTACTCCGGCAAGCCGATCAATGCCGTCGTGGGATTGGGCGAGGACGGGCTCATCAGGGGCGTGGATATCCTTCACCACGAGGAACCGATCCTGGTCATCGGTATCTCCGATCAGGACCTGCGCCGTTTTATCGACCAGTTCGAGGGCAAGAAATCCACCGACCGGATCCGCGTTGGCGCCAGGGGACGACCGGGCTACGTGGGTATAGACGGCATCACCGGCGCTACCATTACCACCATGGTGCTGGCCAGTTCAGTCAATACCTCGGTGCAGCGGGTGGCGAACGCCTATGGCATTCCCGGCGGCAACACAGTGGCGACATCCGACCCCGGGGCCGCAGATATACAGGCCGGGGTGGCAGATGAACCCCCCTGGAAGCAATTGTGGCAGGACCGTGCGTTTGAACTCGGCGTGGTCGCGCTGGCCCTGCTATTGTTGCTGATTATCCTGTTCTTCCAGGACTGGCTGGTGGAACACACGGTATTGTTTCACCGTCTGCGGGTGGCCTACCTGCTGTTCACTGTATTTTTCATTGGCTTTTACTGCTCTGCCCAGCTGTCGGTAATCAACCTGCTGGCGTTCTTCCACAGCCTCACCAGCGGCTTCTCGTGGGACACCCTGCTGATCGAGCCAATCGTTTTTGTGCTGTGGGGCTTTGTCGCGGTCAGCATCCTGCTATGGGGTCGGGGCGTCTACTGCGGCTGGCTGTGCCCCTTTGGCGCGGCCCAGGACCTGATTAGTAAGCTGGCCAACCGGCTGGGCTTCGAGGGCTATCGCCTGCCGCAGATGGTGCACGAGCGTCTGTGGGCGATAAAGTACTTCATCCTGATAGCGCTGGTCGGGTTGTCCCTGGACTCCATGGTAAACGCCGCCAGGCTGGCGGAAGTGGAACCCTTCAAGACCACGTTCATCCTGCGCTTCGCGCGCGAACCGGCGTTCGTGGTGTACGCCCTGGCGTTGCTGGCGATATCAGCCTTCAACAGCAAGTTTTACTGTAAATACATCTGCCCCCTGGGCGCCGGCCTGAGCTTTATCACGCGCTTTCGCATCTTCGACTGGCTGCGGCGGAGGCCCGAGTGCGGCAAACCCTGCCAGGCCTGCGCTCACCAGTGCCAGATTGCGGCCATCAAGCCCACCGGCGAGATCATTGATAACGAATGCCACTACTGCCTGGAGTGCCAGGTCACCTATTGGGACGACCGCCAGTGCCCGCCGCTGGTCGATAAGCGCAAGAGGCGCGAAAAGAGGGAACACAAGGCCAGCGGTGTAATAGCTTCGGATACCTGAGTAATTCACACGGTTTTGTTGACATGAGTCAAGGCAGTTTTCGACCGGGAGCCTACCCTGAATTTCGTAACATGCGACCGCAAATCCCAAGGGGAAACAACAATGACAACAACTAACAAACACTGGGCCAAACTCCTGCCGATGGCGGCAGTATTCGCCGGGCTTACCCTGTCAGCGGCTGCTTCGCTGGCGGAGGAAAAAACTGATCACCCGGGGGTCACACCCGGCGAAATGGCCTACAAGGGCGCACCCGTTCCAGCAGAGGACCTGAAGCGAGTCATCACACCCGGCGCCCCGGATATGACCCAGGCGGAATTCGACATCGCCACCAAGCTGTATTTCGAGCGTTGCGCGGGTTGTCACGGTGTCTTGCGCAAGGGCGCCACGGGCAAGCCCCTGACCCCCGACATCACCCAACAGCGGGGTACTGACTTCCTCAAGGTGTTGATCAACTACGGCAGCCCCGCCGGCATGCCGAACTGGGGTACCTCGGGCGACTTCACAGAGGAGCAGATCGATATCATGGCCCGCTTCCTGCAGCACGAGCCGCCCACGCCTCCCGAGTGGGGCATGAAGGAGATGAAAGAGAGCTGGAAGGTCCTGGTGCCGGTGGACAAACGGCCCACCGAGAACCAGAACAAATTCAATATCGACAACATCTTTGCGGTGACACTGCGGGATTCCGGCGAGGTTGCGCTGATCGATGGCGACAGCAAGGAGATCGTCGCGATACTCAAGACCGGTTATGCGGTGCATATTTCCCGCTCTTCGCACTCCGGCCGCTATGTGTTCACCATCGGCCGCGACGCCAGGATTGATATGATCGACCTGTTCATGAACCCGCCCCAGGTGGTGGCGGAGATCAAGATAGGCCTGGAGGGGCGCTCCGTTGAAACCTCCAAGTTCAAGGGCTTCGAGGACAAAATCGCGATTGCCGGTGCCTACTGGCCGCCCCAGTATGTGCTGATGGACGGCGCTACCCTGGAGCCGATCAAGATCCAGTCCACCCGCGGCATGACCGTGGACACCCAGGAGTACCATCCGGAGCCCCGCGTGGCGGCCATCGTGGCCTCCCACGAGCACCCGGAATTCATCGTCAACGTGAAGGAGACCGGCAAGATCCTGCTGGTGAACTATAGCGACCTGCACGCCCTGACCGTGACCGAACTGGAAGCCGCGCGCTTCCTGCATGACGGCGGCTGGGATTCCACCCAGCGCTATTTCCTTACAGCGGCCAACCAGTCCAACAAGGTCGCGGTCGTGGACTCGAAGGAGCGCAAGGTCGTAGCGCTGGTGGATGCGGAGAAAGTGCCACACCCGGGTCGCGGCGCCAATATCAAGGATCCCAAGTACGGCCCGGTATGGGTGACATCCGGATTGGGCGACGAGACTATCAACTTTATCGGCACGGATCCGGAAGGACACCCGGATAGCGCCTGGAAAGTGGTGCGGAAACTAAAATCACAGGGCGGCGGCTCGCTGTTCGTCAAGACTCATCCCAAATCCAGCAACCTGTGGGTCGATAACCCTCTGCACCCCGACGCCAAGGTGAGCCAGTCAGTTGCCGTCTTCGATATCGACAACCTTGACGCGGGTTACGAGGTATTGCCGATCGCCAAGTGGGCCGATGTGGGTGAAGGCGCTGCGCGGGTTGTACAACCTGAGTACAACGCCACCGGTGACGAGGTGTGGTTCTCGGTCTGGAACGGCAAGGACCAGGTGTCCGCCATCGTGGTGGTGGATGACAAGACCCGGAAACTGAAGAAGGTGATCAAGGACAAGCGCCTTATCACTCCCACCGGCAAGTTCAATGTCTACAATACCCGCAAGGATATCTACTAGGCACAGGCGGGACAGGGAAACGAAAACGGCGCCAGTGGCGCCTTTTTTTTACTGCCGCATGTTTACCAGTCTAGCGATAACTTCATCGCCACGCTGCGCTCGGCGCCGTAGAGGTTCTCCGTTGATGCGATATATTCCTTGTCGGCGAGGTTGGATAGGTCCACCGACAACCGATACTGGTTGTC
>Ga0105097_10001488_pt1 | contig 11230 bp, 9 predicted proteins | sample PPLLak12cMay2015_FD_87035 | JGI IMG/M metagenome (GOLD analysis project Ga0105097, IMG submission 87035) | Freshwater sediment microbial communities from Prairie Pothole Lake near Jamestown, North Dakota, USA - PPLs Lake P7 Core (1) Depth... | ecosystem: Environmental > Aquatic > Freshwater >... | reverse complement strand
GAGGATCTGTATGGACATATTTGAACAATGGCTGAATATGTCGTGGGAGAAAAGTGCAAAGGACCGCAAAAACCTGATGCATGAAAAGCGGTCAGCCTGCCGCTGCCCGGCATGTCCTTCCTACAACCGCTGTGCACGGGAACATAACGAGCTGCTCTTCTGCATCACCGGAAAGAGCATGCTCTGTATTTCAGAGGACGCCGGATGTACCTGCAGGGATTGTCCGGTCATGACAGAACTGGGACTCAGGCACCATGATTTCTGCATGAAAGGCGGGGAGGCTGCGCAGCGCTACGAGCAGGAAGTCCATTAATCCCGGCAGAGTTGTTATATCCGGTAAAGCACCCTGTTAACTACTGGAATTGCACGATAGGAGCGACTTTAAATTACGTAAATACATGTTCCCGGATTCAGCATGAAAAAGTTCAATTCTCATAGAATCTGAAAAACCAGCTCCGTTGAAACGGACATGAAGGGGGGGGTTCGCACCCGAACCATGAAAATCATTAAACCATGCAATTCTATGAGGGCTCCCCGCCTCAGGGCCTCTCCGAGGCACGGCGGGGCAGTGCGGTGTTTAGCTATACATTTAGGAACTGATCCGCCGCGGGGGCGCCCCGTCGGGGGCGGCGGGGTTCATCGCAAATAATTATGAAGAATAAACATTCCATTACTCACAACTGGTTAATTTATTTTCATGGGAAATCATCAGAATATTTTCTTAACGTTCTTTAGGGCTACGGCATGCAATACCCTTCCCCCCCACTGTGGCATCCCCCGTAGCGTTAACTCAGAGCAGGTAATACCACAGAATCGCAAAGCGCAAGGGACGGTTCGGGGAGACAGGCACTGTACCCTCGGTAAAATTGAGGCTTTACAATTTGTTGAAAACTGCAGGGTTTCAACAAAGCCGAAAAACCGATCAGTAAGCAAGGAGGGGACAGTACCTGTTTCCTCCTAGCGACGTATACGAGTCAATTGGCGAGTCCTCAGGATCGTCCGAGTGAGTAAGCATCCATGTATAAAAATGAGATTATCAGTCGCCGGAATGTGACTATACCCTTATATATTCCTGCTGCACCTGCATTCTTCTGCAGCCTTCGCAACCGCTGCTGCCACTGTTGCTGTGACCCCCTTGTCGAGAATGTTTGGCATGATACGGTCCCGCTGGGGCTTTGACACATAATCTGCGATCGCATGCGCTGCGGCAATCTTCATTTCGTCGGTAATCCGTGTTGCCCGTGCATCCAGTGCACCACGGAAAATACCAGGAAACGCAAGGACATTGTTGATCTGGTTCGGGAAATCACTTCGTCCTGTCCCGACCACCGCTGCTCCGCCATTCTTTGCCGCATCAGGCCATATCTCCGGCACCGGGTTTGCCATTGCCAAAACAATCGCATCCCTGTTCATCGAGCGGACCATCTCTTCGGTGACAATGCCCGGTGCCGAGACTCCTACAAAGACATCAGCACCCCTCATTGCATCGGCGAGAGTCCCGGCAAGTGCTTTATGATTTGTCTCCTCCGCGATGATGAACTTGTACTTGTTTTTATACAGTCCTTCCCGGCCCCGGAAGATTGTCCCATGGGTATCACAGACGATAATCTCATGCACGGTTGTACAGACATTGGGATCATACCCGATACATTTAAGCAGGCGGGTTATTGCATACCCGGCTGCCCCGGCCCCGCATATGACGATATTCAGGTCCTCAAACTTCTTCCCGGTTACCTTGCAGGCATTTAGGAGTGCAGCGAGAACAACAACTGCGGTCCCGTGCTGGTCATCGTGCATGACCGGAATACCGATGTCCTGCAGGGCGTCTTCCACTTCGAAACATTTGGGTGCCGCGATATCCTCAAGATTAATGCCCCCGAAAACCGGCGCGATATTTTTCACCTGGTCCGTAAAATTTGTCTCATAATTTTCAAAACAGATCGGGAAGGCATCGATACCCGCAAATTCCTTGAACAGGATCGCCTTTCCCTCCATAACCGGAATTGCTGCATATCCCCCGATGTTGCCAAGGCCCAGAACCGCAGAACCATCGGTCACGATCGCAATCGTGTTCGCTTTCATCGTGTAACGATACGCCAGGTTTTTGTCTTTTGCAATTTCCCGGCATACTTCTGCCACACCCGGGGTGTAAGCAAGAGAGAGATCATGCTTGTTCCTGATGGGAACTTTGGAGCGAATCTCCAGCTTCCCCTGGTGTTTCGCATGCATGGCGAGTGATTCTTTATAGATCTCATCGCTTCCCGGTGAAAACAGCATTTCAGACCAATCCTCGTACGTGAAAGTGTTCATCAGGGTAATGAATGTTACTGGCAGGAGTCGTGGTAAGAGGCGTGGCAGGGTAATCAGTTGTTGTTTTGCAAGTCGCACTCACAATAGAGATCGTTACTTTCGGAATACAGGGCCATGTTATTTCCAAAAAGTTACGTTTTAATACATTAATGAACAAAAATATACATTAAGGTTGAAGTTAATCACCAACTTAAGGTCGAACCAACTTACCTGCGATTTACCAGAATTGAGGTTTTTACCATGAAATCAAAAGATATTGCTGTTGTCGGAATTCTGCTTGCCATCGGTGCCATCCTTCGGTACTTCCTTGCGATGCTCCATACACCGCTTACACCAAATATGATTATCGCATTTTACTGCCTTGCTATCATCCTGATCCGGCCAAAGATCCTTGAAGCACTTGGGATTGGCCTTGTTGCCGGAGCCCTCTCGATGGTGATTTCCAGTTCGATGTTCCCACCGGCAAACCTGATCAGCGAACCGGTCGGTGCACTTGTCTGCTTCGTGCTCTATGCAGTCCTGAACAAGAGGACGAAATTCGCCCCTACGGTGACGACGTTCATCGCAACCCTCGCAAGCGGTTTCACCTTCGCTGCAGTCGCTATCATCGCTATCGGCGCGGCCTACCTTGCCAGGTATAACGGTGACCTGATGGCATTCGTGGTAGTCTTTGTCCCTATCGTCGTCATAACAGCAGTTTTTAATGCAGTCATCGTTCAGCTCCTCTACATCCCTTCCAACCGGGTGCTTCTTAGAGGACAAGAATGATTGAACTGAATAACGTCAGTTATACGTACCCCCGCACGGTGCAGCCGGCCCTGCACCGGATCACCCTCTCTCTTGAAAAAGGACAGTGCATCATGGTTACTGGTCCTTCGGGTGCCGGAAAGACCTCGCTTTCCCTGGCCGCTTCCGGTATCCTGCATCATGAGTATGGGGGTAAGAAGGAAGGTTCGGTTATTATTGACGGAAAAGACGTTACTCACTACAGCAGCCTTTCAGACCTTGCGCAGAATGTCGGTGTCGTCTTTGACGATGCCGAAGCCCAGATGATCTTCACGACGGTTGAAGAGGAAATCCTTTCCGCACTTGAACACCGCGGGCTTTCGGCTGCAGTTATTGAAGAGCGGCTTGCCGGCATCATGAAGACGACCTACCTTGAGGAACTTAAGGACCGGTCCCCGCACAACCTCTCCGGTGGTCAGAAGCAGCGTGTTGCCCTTGCTGCAACACTGGCGCTCGGAAACGACATCCTGATCCTTGATGAACCTACCTCAGAGCTTGATGAACACGCGACAAAACGGATAGCCGAGATCCTGAAGGACCTCAAAGATCAGGGAAAAACCATACTCCTGATTGAGCATAAGTTCGGTCAGTTCCATGAGATGGTCGATGCCCTCGTCGTCCTGGAAAATGGCGAGATCACTGCTCAGGGCATTCCTTCTGATGTCCTCAAAGATGATCGTGTCCGGGGCATGGTGCTGCCTGATTTCTCAACGGTTAAAGGGATTGCCGGAACTGCCATTGACAGCGAACCGGTAATTTCCGTGCAGAATCTCACGCATAATTATGGTAATGTCCAGGCACTGTCCGGTATCAGTCTCACCATCAGGAAAGGAGAATTTGTTGCACTTGTCGGCGAGAACGGTTCAGGAAAGACGACCCTTGTCAAGCACTTTAACCGGCTCCTCTCTCCGACAGGCGGCGATGTCATCGTGCGCGGGAAGAACACGAAGGATTGCAGCATTGCTGCGCTTGCCTGTGATGTCGGCCTTGTCTTCCAGAACCCTGATCACATGTTCTTTGCCGATACAGTTCGGGAAGAAATAGCATACGGGGTGAAGAACCTTGGCATTGAACATGGCAAAGAGGTGATCGACTCAGCGCTTGGCGATGCCGGGCTTACCGAATCGGCAGACCTGTACCCACGCTGGCTTTCACGGGGAGAACGGCAGCGGCTCGGGATTGCATGCGTTGTTGCCATGCAGCCCAGCATTATCGTGCTGGACGAACCGACTACGGGGCTTGACGGGTACGAGGCGATCCTCGTCATCAATATCCTCAAAAAACTCCAGGAGAAAGGGCACACCATCATTATCATCACCCACAACCGGGACATCGCCGAACATTGCGCTGATCGCATCATCACGATGGAAGGCGGGAAAGTCATTTCCGATACCGGGAGTGCGTAAGAATGGCTGAGATCCTCCAGTACGTGCACAAGGATGCGTTCCTGCACCGGCTCCACCCGTATACCAAGATCGCGTTCATCATCGTCGTGAGCATTATGTGTATCATCGCGACGGATCTGGTTTTTCTCACCCTCATGGTTCTTGCGATGCTCGCAGTTGCGGCATACAGCAGACTTCTGGCCGAGTTACTCCAGCAGCTCAAGCTGATCATCGTCATGAGTGCCATTTTCATCCTCATCACGATTATTACGATACCAAATGGCGAAATTCTCGGATACATTATCCCTCAGGGAGTACCGGTCATCGGGGGCTTCATTCCGGTTACCACCGGGGGACTTACCATCGGTATCGTCCTCACGCTCCGTTTCATGGTGCTCATCTTTGCATTCCAGCTCTTCCTGATGTCGACCCAGCCACGGGACCTTGTGAATGCCATGGAGAAGATCGGGCTGCCTATCGATTACATCCTGATGTTCATCATCGCACTCCGGTTTATCCCCACGCTCCAGATAGAGGGGCAGCGAATCCATGAAGCCCAGCTGGCCCGGGGTTTTAATCCGGGGACGGGGTTCGTTGGCAAGATACGGAGTGTTGCTCCTATCGCGATCCCGCTTGTATCCAATGCACTGCTCCGCTCCAATGTCCTTGGACTGACAATCGATATGCGGGGGTACCGGACCGGGAAGAAGACTCACGTGCGGGAATCAACACTTCAGCACCGGGATTATGGAGTGTTATTTGCGATGGCTCTTGCCTGTACCGGTTACATCGTCCTGCTCATGAACCAGATTATCTGAATAGCAAACAAAACTCAGAAAAAAATTCTTCTTTTTTTTTAAAAAACCCAAAGAAACCCCCGGAAGAACTTTCACAGTATTATCTTGAACGCCCCATTTTATCCAGAATCCTTTTCCTGCTCATTTCTGCTTCAATATGGGTTTGGTTGATCTGCAGAACTTCATTAACTACTGATAGTGCTTCCGGGTATTGACCAAGTCTCTCATAACAACGACCCATTTCGTATAATGCAGTACTAAAGTTAGGTGCGATGAGGACAGCATATTTCAGATTTTCAAGGGCAATTTCGTAATTTCCTTTACTCCAGTAATCCATTGCCTGCCGGTAATGGGTTATGGCCTCTGATGGAATATGACCGGAGGACTTCATTTTTCTGCTCCTGAACGGTAACCTTAGTATGTCATATTAACAAAATTTTATAAATATATCGAAATTTATCTAAAACTTAGTAGGCAATTCTGGAACTAATGTGGATTGCCCGAACTGTACAATATTTTTAAGAAAGATTTGGACCGGAAAGGCGAAACGCCTCGGCCGGGATTTGAACCCGGGTCAAAAGCTCCGGAGGCTTCTAGGATGTCCACTACCCTACCGAGGCACGTTTTTACCTTACTTATTCTCTTCCATACCCATATAAATGCAAGGGATAGGGAGGAATGCATTCCTGGTTTTTCAACAGGATTACCGGTACTATTTTTATCCTTTTCCCAACAGACCAACAAAAGAGTATGTCTGGAAAAAATCTGCTTATTTTTCAGAGAAAAGTAAAAAAAAGGAACGGGATCCTGACAATCCCGTGCTCACTTCATCGGAACAGGGTATAATACATCTCCGACGCCGGGAAGCGGGATGGTTGCGATGGTCGTGTTGAGGTTATCAAGCGGATTTGCCTTGATCTGTTTTGATGACATCGTGTAGAGGACATCGCCGATATAGAGTGAACGCTTTACCTCCGATGTCGAGCTGCCGTAATAGTAGTAGCCGCCGTCGCCGCTGCCATGCTGGACGGTACCCCGGAGGGTAAAGCCGGTCTGCGGAGTAAGGCCGAACACGTATGCCCCGTACCAGATCTGCGGCTGGTAGTTGTAATAGTCCCCTTTTATGACCGGAGCCGTGGACACTGCCCGGACCGGGATCACGAGGAGGTTTTTGGTCCTGTCAAAGAGGAAGGCGTGGTGGTCGGTGAGGGCTGCCGAATCTGAACCCGCATCACCGATCTGCACCTTGTCGAGTTGTTTCGGGTTTGCCACATCAGAGACATCGAACAGGGCAAGTTTGACCCCGCTCGTGGATACACCGCCCCACTCGTTGGTCGTCGTTTCCTTGCCAATGCCGATGATATGTGTCGCGTCATACGGGTGCAGGTAATCGGAGTATCCGGGAATCTTCAGTTTTCCGAGGATCTTCGGGCTCTGGGGGTTCGAGAGGTCGATCACGAAAAAGGGGTCGATCCGTTTGAAAGTCACCATGTAGAGCCGGTCACCGATAAACCGGGTCGAGTAGATCGTTTCCTGTTCGGCAATATGGGTTAATGAACCAATCGTTGCCATCTTCCCATCAAGGATATAGACATTATTGTAGGTGTACTGGCCGTACTGCGGAGTGTACACGCTGGACGTGGTGGCGAGGCGGAGGTTGCCGTTGAATTCATCCATCGAGAACTGGTTGTCGAGGGTACCCGGCACTTCACCTTTAGCGATGTAGGTGACAGCACCGTTGTTAATGCCGATCTTGTGGACGACCGTAGTGGTCTGGTCGGCTTCCTGCCGGCGGATCGCTTCCTGTTCGGCATTCCGGAGCCCGTCGAGGATCGACTGCCTCTCGCTCTCGGTCAGGGTGTTGAAGTCAGAGGGGAGAACTGCTGGTGGGACGGCAATCTTTGAAGATGATACCCCGGATGCTGATGAGACGGGGAGGTCAACTGCGGTTGAAACTCCCATTCCGCCGCTGACCGCAACAGGTTGTGGCGGGACGACGCCCCGTGTGTTATACATCACCGGGTGGTATCTCTGGTAACTTACATAGATTGCGTCCGAGGATACGTAGAGGGTATTTCCGCTGCCCAGCAGGTAGGTCTGGGCATCTTTTTCGTTCCCGCTCGAGGCATCAAATGACGTGATTGTAGTGAATGTATACTGGTATTCGCGGTTGTCGAAATACCAGACATCCGGCTGGATAACCGTTCTCGTCCCCTCGCGGAGGGCGGGGACGACTACCTGGTTGCCGGAATAGGTATAAACCTGCTCCCGGGTGATCATGTAGACAAGCGAACCGATCATCCTCGCATCGGTATAGTCGCCATCCATCGTGTAGTCTTTCAGAACCCTGGGATTTTTCCGGTCGCTGATATCATAGATGGTGGCATGGGTAATGGGTGAATAGTAGCGGTACGGCGGCATTATCATTTCCTGCCCGATACCAGGTTCAGCACCTGACGGCTGGGTAATGGTCTCCGGTGTTCCCGTTCCCGTACTGAAGAGGACGAGGCGGTCTCCGTTAACAAAGATATCCTTTGGTGTATCGGCGATCTCAGTTTTGGAAATGACCGAGGCACCTGCTGCAGGATAGGCGTCGATAATGGCAAGAGTCGAGCCGGAGATGGTGTAAATATACCTGTTGTCATTTTTTATGATATCCGGTTCATCGACACCGGCAACCTGGATATTTGTCTGCGAATAACCGACAGCTCCGGGAAGGGCAGGTGCCGGTATGCCGGTGTCTGCCTTCTCATTGGAACTCTGAGGGACATTCATGCCGGTCCCCATCGTGGGAACCATCGTACGGTAATATCCATTCTGCTGGTCCGTTGCAACCGAATCTTTGAGATACTGCTCGATCTCGGCAGTTGAGTTAAACTTCTTCAGTTCTGAGGATACGGGGACTGTAGTTACAGGAGTGCTCATGCATCCGGATGCAATGACTGCAATAAGGATGAGGGAAGCACAGAGTATGAGGAGATAATTTTTCGATGACATGGTATGTAACGAGAATATGGGATCATGAGGTCATTAATCTGGCGTAAACTGCGAAAAATTTCGAAGGCATCCTGTGGTTGTAATTTCGGAACAATCGGGTTTAACGGCGGAAATAGTTTGATTAAGAACCTGAAAAATTGCCCGGATCATAACCTCATGCTGCCGAACCAGACCTTTCCCGGTTATACGGGCAAAATACAGAGTAGAGATCTTTAAAACAAAACGGATTTGGGCTCAGGAGAAACGGGCATGAAGGGGGTTCGCACCCAAACCATGAAAATCATTGAACCCTGTAATTTTAAGAGGGCTCCTTCGCCTCTGGGCTTCTCCGAGGCACGGCGGGGCAGTGCGGTGTTTACAAATATGCTTATAGGCACTGATCCGCCGCGGGGGGCGCCCCGTCGGGGGCGGCGGGGTTCATCGCAAATAATTATGAGGAATAAACATTCCAATTCTCACATCTGTTTAATTTAATTTCATGGGAAATCCTCAAAATATTTTTCTTAACCCTCTTTTTTGGTCTACGGCATGTAATGCCTCAGCCCCCGCCGCTGTGGTACCCCCAGATGGAGCGATAATCCCAGAGAAGGTAATACGAAACAATTGCAAAGCGCAGGGGCGGCTCGGGGGGACAGGCACTGGCCTCTCCGTAAACAGGTGCTTTACCATTTGTTGAAAACGTAGGTTTTGTCCAAAGCCCAGAATTGTGCATTCCGGAAGCAGACAGCGTCCTGATGATACATGCCGGAAATACATGCCGGAAATTTCCGATATCCGGTCGTGCTCATCAGGAATTTTTTGTGTGATAGGTATGCCAGATCTTACATGCACCTTCATGGCTCACCATGCAGGGACCGACCGGAGATCTCGGGGTGCAAACTTTTGCAAAGAGCCTGCAGTCAGATGGCTGTGCGATCCCCCGGAGCACCTTGTCACAGATACAGGCAGAATGTTTGGTGATGTGCCGGAACTCAATACCGAACTTTTTCTGTGCATCATAGTGCTCAAATTCCTTTTTAAGCCTCAGTCCTGACCGGGGAATCACCGGAAAACCACGCCATTCGACATCGAACGGCTCAAATACTTCATACATAAGTTTTTTTGCCTTAAGATTTCCTTCGCGGCTGACTGCACGGGGGTAGGCATTGTCGACCCTGTGCGTCCCTTCACGCACCTGCCGCACCAGCATCAGAAGACCGAGCAGGATATCCTCGGCCTCAAATCCGGCAACCACCTGGGGTACCGGAAACTGTTCGTATTCTTCATACCCCATCACCGTACAGACGTGCCCGGGGAGCATGAACCCGTCAAGTTTTGCCTCACCCTGCTCAAGCAGCCATTTCATCGCCGGGGGAACTATCCGGTGACAGGAAAGTATAGAGAAATTTTCAGGGGGTTTTGTCAGGATAGTTGCAGCGACCGTGGGTGCCGTGGTCTCAAACCCGACTGAAATGAACACGACCTCTTCATCAGTTTTCCGGGCGATTTCCACGGCCTTATGGACGCCCTGCACTACCCGGACGTCTCCCCCGCAGGATTCCAGAGATCCCCGGGATCCCGGAACTCGCAGAAGATCGCCATAGGTTGCGATGATACAGTTCTTTCCGGCGAGATCCAGCGCGGCGTCGATCTCTCCCTGGGGTGTTATGCAGACAGGACATCCGGGCCCCATCACAATTTTCAGCCGTTCCGGGAGCAGGCTGCGCAACCCGGTCCGGGCTATCGCTGCTTCGTGGGTGCCACAAATATGCATGAACGCAAGATCCCTGTCGGTGAGTTCATGGAGTTTATCGGCAATCTCTTTTCCCGTCGCCATATAATCTTAAGACTATTCACTGGGAAATAACATAAGAGTACGTATGGTTCTGGTAGCAGGAATCGAATTCAATTATATCCTTGCAGCTTTCACGCTGCTTTTGGGAATCCTGATCGCCTTCCTCGTGCGGGCGCTTGTCCGCTGGCTGGCATCAAGAGCCGGCGAGACCGAGACCTATTGGGACGATATCATCATCGCTTCGTTTGGCACACCGGTCCAGGTAGCCATCATCGTATTTTTCCTGTACTTTGCCCTCACCTGGTTCGGCATCCTTCCGGAGAGCATGGCGTGGATCCAGGATCCCAATTACGTGACCTCCTTCTACATCATCCTCAGTGCATGGATCCTCTCGACGTTCCTCCACAGCATAGTCCATATTTATGGCCGGAGATATGCCGAACAATCAGATACCGATCTCGATGACCGCCTCGTTGAACTGTTTGAACTGGTCATCCGGTACGTTATCTGGTTTGTTGCCATCATGGCCATCCTCAAGGTTTTCGAAATCGATATCACCCCGTTCCTTGCCGGTGCGGGTATCGCGGGTATCGCCGTGGCGCTGGCAGCACAGGACCTCATCTCCAATTTCTTTGGCGGGGCAATCATCACCGTTGACAAACCCTTCAAGGTCGGTGACCGGATTAAGGTGGAAGATTACTACGGGGATGTTATCTCGGTCGGCACCCGGAGTACCCGTATCAAGACGCTGGATTACCAGATCGTGACGATCCCCAACAACAAGCTGACCACGAATATCATCATCAATTATTCCGAACCCGACCAGAAACTGCGGATCACCATCCCGGTCTCTGTTGCCTACGGGACAGATCCAAAACGGGTCAAGGAGATCCTCCTTGAGATTGCCCAGGATGCGATAAAAAATACCGGGTATCTCCTTGATGACCCGTGTCCCACCGTCTTTTTCACGGAATTCGGTGATTCCAGCCTCAATTTCATTCTCCGCGTCTGGGCACAGAAGTACAACGTCCCGGACGAGGTGAAGGACGCAATCAACTGCAGGGTCGTCGACAGGTTTGCACAGGAAGGTATCGAGATCCCCTTCCCGCAGATGGACGTGCACATAACAAAGTAACCCTCCCGATCTTCTTTTTTTCCCGGCCTGTCAGGTTTGCGTATAT
>Ga0105097_10001487_pt1 | contig 11230 bp, 6 predicted proteins | sample PPLLak12cMay2015_FD_87035 | JGI IMG/M metagenome (GOLD analysis project Ga0105097, IMG submission 87035) | Freshwater sediment microbial communities from Prairie Pothole Lake near Jamestown, North Dakota, USA - PPLs Lake P7 Core (1) Depth... | ecosystem: Environmental > Aquatic > Freshwater >... | reverse complement strand
TGCGGGCGATCCACCCGGGCTGGTGGCTGGGGACGCTCAAGAAGGGGCGCTTCGAGCCGTCGCAGGCGCTGGCGATGGGCCTGCAGGCGCAGGAAGCGCGGCGCCACCTGGACCTGCCCGCGGATTCGGCGCAATGCGCGGCCTACCTGCGGGGGGAGGTGCTGGCCTCGCCGGGGGCGGACGGCTGGCTGCTGGTGTGCGTGGAGGGCTTTCCGCTCGGCTGGGGCAAGCGTACCGCAGGCGTGGTGAAGAATTATTACCCCAAGGGTTTACGAAGACCCTGATACATTATTACCGCTAAGACGCTAAGGATTTCTTTAACATATAACTTAGCGCCCTTAGCGTCTTAGCGGTTAAATCATTTCTCCGCGCCTAGCGGCGATTTCGACGGCTTCGATGATTTTGTAATAGCCGGTGCAGCGACACAGGTTGCCGGTGAAGGCCTGCCTGATCTCGTCCTGGGTGGGGTGGGGCTTTTCTTCCAGCAGCATGGCGCCGGCCATGATAAAGCCGGGTGTGCAGTAGCCGCACTGCACGGCGCCGGCCTCGACGAAAGCCTGCTGAACGGGGTGCAGCACATCGTCCTGGGCCAGCCCTTCGATGGTGACGATCTCGGCGCCGTGGGCGCGAGCGGCGGGCACCATGCAGCTCATCACCGCCATGCCGTCCAGGAAGACGGTGCAGGCGCCGCACTCGCCTTCGGCGCAGCCTTCCTTGGTGCCGGTTAGCAAGGCTTCTTCGCGCAGCAGGCGCAGCAGGGTCTTTTCCTGGCCGCCCTTGAATTCATATACTTTCCCATTGATGCGGGTGACGATCAGGTCGCCCGCCTGGTGGCGGCTGGGTTGCGGCAAGGTGGTAGGTGTGCGATCCGGCTCGACCAGCAGGACCGGCTGCTGGGGGAAATTCCGGCGCTCGCTGCCTTCAGCAATGGCCCTCAGGGCGTGGGCGACACTGACGCGCACCATTTCGTGGCGGTATTCGGCCGAACCGCGCACGTCGCTGATCGGGCGGGAATCCTGCATGGCCAGCCCGGATGCCTGGGCGATGATACTCTCATCGAGCAGCTTGCCGGCCAGGAAAGCTTCGGCTGTAGGGGCGTGGATAATGGTCGGTGCGACGGCGCCCAGGGTGATGGTTGCTGAGAGCAGCGGATGGGCGGCAGGGTCGTCGATTTCGCCGGGTGCGAATGTGAGCACGGCAGCGGCGTTGACCACCGAGATGGCCTGGGCGCGGCGCAGGCCGAGCTTGATGAAGGCGCCGCGCTGGTTCCGCTGCAGGGCGGGGAAGGCGATGTCGACCAGCATCTCGTCCGGGCGCAGCAAGGTGCGGCGCACGCCTTCGTAAAACAGGCCCAGGGGCACCTGGCGCTCGCCCTGCAGGGAGCGCAGGGTGACCCAGGCGTTCAGCGCCATAAGAGGCGTGATGGTGTCGTTGGCGGGCGAGGCGGTGATCAGGTTGCCGGCTACCGTGGCGCGGTTGCGGATCTGCGGGGCGCCGACCTCCCAGCAGGCCTGGGCCAGGGGGAAGGCGTATTCCTGGATGAGCGGGCTGGCGGCGCACTGGTTGTGGGTGACCAGCGGGCCGAGGTGCAGCACCAGGTCTTCGTCCAGGGTGATGCGCTCCAGGCCGGGAATGCGGCTGATATCGATGATCGTCTCGATGCCGGTGCGCACGCCGCGCTCGATTTCCAGGATCAGGTCGGTAGCTCCGGCGACCAGCCGGGCACGCGGACCGCGCTCCGCCAGGAGGGGCAAAACTTCGTCAATGCTGGTTGCGTTGATGGTTTCACGCCACATAAATAAACCTCATTCACTCATTACTTTACCGCTGCCGCCATTGCGCAGCATGATGATCTCGGCCAGGATGCTGACGGCGATCTCCTCGGGGGTCTCGGCGTTCAGCTCCAGGCCGAGCGGCGAGCGCGCCTTGTCGATCAGTCCGGGGGAGACGCCCTGCTCGAGCAAGGCCTTTCGGGTGGTGGCCCAGCGGCGCTGAGAGCCGATCACGCCGAGGTAAGCCGCCGGGGTATTCAGCAGGACGGGCAGGCCGGGGATATCCACGTTGACGCCACGGGTGGTGAGCACGATATACGTCCACGGGGTGATCTCCAGCCGGCCGGGCAGGTCGGCTATGGCGCCGGGCAGGTACTGGTCGGCGCTGGGGACAGCCTGGGGATTGCAGAACTCGGGGCGGTCGTCGTTGACCACGACGTAAAAACCGAGCCAGCGGGCCAGGTGCACGACGGCTTTGCCGACATGCCCGGCGCCAATTACCAGCAGGACGGGTTTGGGGATTACCGGCTCCACGTACACCTCCACCTGACCGCCGCACACGCCGGGGTCGCCTTTGGCCGGATCGGTCATGTTGTACTGTAAATTGCGCGGGCGCCCATCCAGAATCGCCTGGCGAGCCTCAGCCAGGACGCGGTTCTCCAGCTCGCCGCCGCCTACCGTGCCGGTGAAAGTGCCGTCGGCGTACACCAGCATCTTACTGCCGGTGTGGCGCGGTGTAGAGCCGTGGCTGCGGATGATGGTACACAGCGCCCCGGCCTGGTTGCGCTGCTCCAGCTCTGCAAGGGACTGGTATATAGACACGTTTACCCTTCCAGGAGGCCCAAGACCACCGGCAGAAGCTGCTTCTTATGCGAAACGACGCCATCCGCCAGGCGGGTGCCGTCCGGCTGGGTCGGGTAGGGCAGGTCGGCCAGCAGGTGCGGCTCGTTCACCAGCAGCAGGCGGCTGGAGCCGCGCACCACGTCGGTGACCATCAGCATAGCGAAATCCAGGCCTTTCTGCTCGCGCAGCGCTTTCAAAGCCTGGGTCAGCCGCTCGTGATGTTCTTCCAGCTGCACCAGGTTGTTGACTTCAGCCTGGGCGATGGCAAAGCGCAATCCGCCGCTCTCATATGTTTTTAGATCGCTGGAGACAATCTCGGCTGGGTCGCGCGTCTCCAGGCCGGCGCCGGCGTTAAGCACCAGCGAGCCGAAGGACTGGATGGTCTGACCGGGCAGGGGGCCGGATTTGACGAAAGCCCAGCGGCCCAGGCGCTCGGCAGCGCGTTTATCGCGCTCGGTGGTGGTGGGCGAGGTTAGCATCAGGGTGTCGGAGAGCAAGCCGGCCAGCAGCAGGCCTCCCAGTGCCGGTGGGGCGCTCAGCCCGGCATCCTCGATACGCTCGGCGACCAGGGTGCTGGTGCTGCCGACGATATCCACCGAGAACTTGATCGGGGTGCGCGTGGAAGGGTTGCCCAGGCGGTGGTGGTCGAGGATCTCGATCAGCTCGGCTTCATCCAGGGCGCCAAGCGCCTGACGGGCCTCATTGTGGTCGACCAGGATCAGGCGCATGCGGGGTGGGTTGAGCACATCTCGCTGGCGGCAGACGCCATAATACTGCCCGTAATCGTCAATCACCAGGAAATCGTCGCCTTCCTGGCGCAGAATGCGGTTGATCGAATCGCGGATGCGTGAGCTGGCCGGGAAGCGCATCACATCCTGGTTGCAGGCTTCCAGGCAGGGGCCATCCAGGATCTCAGCCAGGCTGATCTCCTGGCGGCGGGGGTGGGTGCCCACCAGCTGGCCGAGGAAGGCAAAGAGGCTGGCGCCGGTCACCAGGCCGAAGGGGCTGCCATCATCGTTAACCACCGGCGCCACGCCCCAGGTGCGGTTGGCGATCGCCCAGGCCTCGCGCAGCGGCCGGTCGGGGTGGGTGGTATCCAGGCGACGGGTGACCGACTCGAAGCGCGGGGAGGCGTCGTTGAGCAGCAAGGGTGCTTCCAGGCCAAGATGACGTAGCACCCAGGTGGTCTGTTGGTTGGTGGGGCCGGCTCTGGCGGCGACGAAATCGTCACCATCCCGCTCGCGCAGCAGCCAGGCATAGCCCATGGCAGAGGCGATCGAGTCGGTATCCGGGTTGACGTGGCCGATGATGTACGTGCGGGTCATGGAATTATTTTACCCCTTTAAGGCGAGCCAGACTTTTTCAGGCGTGATCGGATTGTCATCGATCTCGGCGCCGCAGGCATCCAGGACGGCGTTGCCCACCGCCGGTGCCACACCGTCCATGGGGATCTCGGCGGCGGCTTTGACGCCGAAGGGATGGGAAGGCTCAAAGGTCTCGACAAAGATTGTTTCCAGGGAGGGCATTTCATGGGCCTGGAAGATGTGATAGTCGCGCAGGTCGCGCTGCAGGGCGCGGCCGGCTTGGTCGTAGGTCATTTCCTCGCATACGGCGTAGCCCAGCGCCTGGGTCATACCGCCTTCGATCTGGCCGGAGGCGGTGATCGGGTTGACGATCACGCCTGAGTCAACGGCCATCACCAGGCGGTCGACGGTGACCTGCCCGGTGGTGGTATCGACGCTGACCTCGGCGAACTGGGCGGCAAATGGCGGCGGGGAAACCGGGGATTTATAGGAAGCGACCGCCATGATCTGCTCCTGATCTTCGTGGTGCAGGGCATTGTAGGCCACCTGGCGCAGGCTGACAGAGCGCCCATCCGGGGCAATTGCCAGGCGGTTAGCCAGGCGGATTTCTTCCGGCAGGATAGCAGCAGGGGCGTTCTTGGAGAGCATTCGGGCGGCGCGCAGGCGGATGCGCTCGGCGACCTTTTCGGCTGCCTGGGCAACGGCGGCTCCGGAAATATAGGTGGTGCTGGAGGCATAAGCGCCCTTGTCGAAGGGGGTGAAATCGGTGTCGGAGGAGTAGACCAGCACATCATCGAGGGGCACGCCCAGCACTTCGGCGGCCATCTGCCCCAGGACGGTATCGGAGCCGGTGCCCAGGTCGGTAGCGCCAATCAGCAGGTTGAATGAGCCGTCGTCATTCATTTTGATGCTGGCGCCGCCCATGTCCAGATAGGGGATGGCGGTGCCCTGCATGACCAACGCCACACCGATGCCACGGCGTACTCCCGGTTTATGCGGGTGGGCATGCCACAGGGGATTGCCATACTTCTGGTCCCAGCCAATGACGGCCTTACCCTGGCGGACGCACTCTTCCAGGCCGCAGGTCTCAATGGTTTCCGGGCGCGGCTCGCGGCCTTCACTCCAGGCGGTGCTGAAGGGGTGCAGTTCGCCGGCGCGCAGGGCGTTTTTCAGGCGGAACTCCAGCGGATCGAGGCCCAGGTGGCGGGCGATCTTTTCCATGTGCCGCTCGAGCGGCCAGTAGCCCTGGGGGACGCCATAGCCGCGGTAAGCGCCGGCCGGCGGGTGGTTGGTATAGACGATATCGGCATAGAAGCGGATATTTGGCGACAGGCGGTAGGGGCCGTCGCCTACGTATAGCGCCATTGACTTGTGGCCGGTATTGCCGGTTACGGTCAGGGCGTGACAGCCATACGCGCCGGTGTCGCTCAGGGCGTACATCGCGTTGGCGGTCAGGGTGCCGTCTTGCTTGACGCCGGTCTTGAGGCGGATGCGCATGGGGTGGCGCGAGCGAGCAGCGATGAACTCCTCTTCGCGGGTGTATTCGAAAATCACCGGGCGACCAGTGGCGATGGTCAAATGGGCGGCGACATCTTCAATCAGCACTTCCTGCTTGCCGCCGAACCCGCCGCCGATGCGCGGCTTGATCACCCGGATGCGCTTAACGGGCAGCTTGAGCACCGGGGCCAGGATGCGACGCACGTGGAACGGCACCTGGGTGCTGGTGCGGATCACCAGGCGGTCGTCCTCGTCCCAGTAGGTGACGACAACATGCGGCTCGATGTGCGCCTGCTGCACCTTGGGGACGGTGTACTCGTCTTCAAAAACGAAATCGGCCTCGGTAAAGCCTTTCTCCACGTCGCCAATGTCGATGCGAATTTCGGCGGCCAGGTTGCGCTGCGGGTTGGAGTCGGCGAAGTTGACGAATTCCGGCTGGTCGTGCAGAATGGGGGCGCCGGGATGCATCGAATGGGCCGGATCCAGCAGAGTGGGCAGCAGCTCGTAGTCGACTTCGATCAGCTCGAGGGCTTTTTGGGCGATTTCCTCGCTTTCGGCTGCGACGAAAGCCACCCGGTCGCCGACAAATCGTACCTTGTTGTCCAGAGAGAAGCTGTCCAGCGGGCCGGGGATGGGGTCGGACTGCCCGGCGGTGGAGTAGGCCACGCGTGGCAGGTCCTGCCAGGTGAGCACGGCGGCCACGCCGGGCAGAGCACGCGCCTGGGAGGCGTCGATGCGGGTGATGCGGGCGTGAGCGTGTGGACTGTGCAGCACCTTGGCAACCAGCATGCCGCGCATCTCGATATCGGCGGCGAAGGCCGGTTTACCCTGGACGAGCTTGACGGCATCCACCTTGGGCTCCGGCTTACCGACACTGGTCATGGTTTGGGTTTGCGAGGTGATCTGGATGAGGGGCATTACTCGAGTAGAGGAAATCACTTCACCAGGATGCGCAGGCGAGGAGGTGGCCTCAGGGCTGCTGGGCAGCCAATCCTGCGGGGCGGGAATAGGCGGCTGGAGGCCACCCACCGGCTCAACGCTCTCGCCGCGCAGGACTGCTGCGGCGCGCAGCACGGCCTGTACCGGTTTCAGGTAGCCGGTGCAGCGGCATAGCACACCGGAGAGCGCCTGGCGAACGTCAGCCTCACTGGGGTTGGGGTCCCGTTCGAGCAGCTCACTGGCGGCCAGGATCTGGGCGGGAGTGCAGTAGCCGCACTGCACCGCGCCGGTCTCGACGAAAGCCTGCTGCAGAGGGTGCAGCCCGGCGGTCGTTTTCCAGCCTTGCTCGGGGTGCTCGCCAAGCGACTCGATCGTCTGGATGGTATGACCTTCAGCCTGGGCGGCCAGCAGCAGGCAGGAGTTCGCCGGCTTGCCATCCAGCAGCACGGCGCAGGCGCCGCACTCACCAGTCTCGCAGCCGTGCTTCACCCCGAAATAGCCCAGACGGCGCAGCAGCGCCAGCAAGCTCTCACCAGAGTCAGCCTGGGTCTGAATGGTTTGTTCATTGATAGTCAGTTGGAGGTGCATGGTCCTTCCTTTGCCTGGTGATGCGCCCACAGCCGGCGGCGCTATAAAACCCGGGTGATCCTGAGCCATCCGCCACGTTCGGCGTCGGCGGCGTTGATGCTTTCCTGTGAGCCGAGTACAACCACCTGGCCTTGCCGGCTGACTTCTTCCAGCACCTGGCTGAATTGGCGGAAATCGTCCTGTTTGGTGGCCAGTACCTGCTCGCGGCGCTGCTGGCGAGCCTGGTCGGTTTCTCCAGCCAGAAAACGAGTCAGCGAGGAGAAGCCCTTGGCGTCAGGCAGCTGGTAGGCATCCAGGTCGCCAATCACGCCGATGATGCTCTTGGTCAGCTCTTCCTGGCTCAGGCGGCTGCCATCAATTTCCCGCAGGAAGTGAGGCGTGCGGTCGTAATTTTCGATGGTTGCCAGCAGGTTAGGGTCGCGATATGACAGGTAAGTAAACACACCGGAGCGGTGGTCAAAGGTAGCAAACCCACCATAAGCGCCGCCCTGGACGCGGATTTTCTCCCACAGATAGGTGGTGCGCAGGTAGTTGAGGATGACAAACAGCGAACCGTCCAGCCGGTAGCCGAGCTGGTACAGGTCGGCGCCTTTACCGACGTAATTAACCTGGGCCTGGATGGTGAGGGCCTCGTCGTAGGCGACGAACTCAGGGCTCCAGGTATGGCGGGATGCAACCGGAGCCGGTAGAGCGGCCAGGAAACTGGCCAGTTGGGGCTGGATGACAGCCCAGTTTTCAGAATCGATGGTCACGTTGCACAGCATGACGCGGCGATTGATCAACAGCTTACGGATCGTTTCCAGCTTGTGCAGCACAGAGGGCCAGTCCTGGTCAACCTGGTTGGCAAGCTCACGCAGGAAAAACAGGTAGCTGATGCCGCCCATCTGCTCATCCAGCCAGGCGGACTGATCGAAGCGGGATTTCAGGCGGGTGTTGACTACCCGGTGGCCGGCAGGGACGAGCATGGCCTCGAGGTCCGCTTTCGACTCGAGCACCATCTGGCGGAAGCGCTCCGGGTTATCAAGCTGGACGGTCAGCAGGATGTCCTGCAAGATGGAGAGCAGCTCGCCGGTTTGGGAGGCAACCGCCTTGCCGCGCAGGAAGAACCAGGCGGCCGGGTCGTCCTGCTCCGTCACTGCGGAAGTGAAGAAGGAGGCGTGGATGCCGCCTGTGCTGCGGCCGATGCGCTGCGACAGGCGCACGAAGTCCTGGGTTTGGGTACCGATTTCAACCAGGGCGCGCCCGAAGAGCGGCAGGTAGGGCAGCAGCTCCTGGGGTATGGCATGCAGGTCGAAACCAACATCCAGGTACAGGATGCCGTTGGTGAACAGGTCGTGGTAGAGCAGAGGCGTGCCATCCAGATCCAGGAGTTCCAATGGGATGGGCTTGTTTTGGCGATCCAGGTCTTCCAGCTTGAGGGAAGGGATCAGGGCCAGGACTTCCGGTGAGTCGGGAGCTTCCTGCTGCCGCTTCAGAGATTCCGCGTTCTCGATGATGTCTTGCAGCTCCTGTGGGCTCATGGCGAGGCGGGCCGCAGCCAGCCGTTCGGTCTCGGCGGCGTCCAGGCGAGCCTGTAGTCCCGGGTCGGGCTGCAAGACGACCGTGGAGCGGTGCGGGTTGTTGAGCAGGTAACGGCGGATGAGGTCTTCGAAATATGGCTGGCCACCCTTCAGGCGGGCTTTGATGCTTTCCAGGGGCGCCTCGAACGCCAGGGCCGAAGCCGGGTCGCCGTCATACAGCCAGGTGGTGAGGGCGCGCAGCATGAGCAGCAGGCCGCGGGGGAAGGAACCGGTATTGTTTTCGCGCAGGCGGAATTCAGTGGTATTGAGCGAGGCGAAGACGGTCTCGGGATCGATGCCGTCACGGGCCAGGCTTTCCAAGGTCTCGAAGATGAGTGCTTTTACTTCGGCAACGTTCTCCACCTGAAGCTGATCCGAGACGGATAGTCCTTTCAACCCGGTGGAGAAATAAGCCTGGCGCAGCTCCGGCTCGAGACCGCTGCCTACCAAATCTTCACCCAGGCCGGAATCGATCAGGGCTTTACGCAGCGGCGAGGCGGGAGTGCCGATCAAGATATGGGAGAGGATCGACAGCCCGAGGATGGTTTCTGGATCACGGTTTTCGGCCAGCAGCCAGTTGACCGTCACATAGCCCTTGCTGCTCTCACTGTCTTCGCCGGCAGCATACGGCACGTTGATGGAACGCGGCGCTGCAAATGGCGGCTGGAGCGGCACGGCCGAATCGACCTGCCGGCGGGTAAATGGCTGCAGGTACTCGCTCATCAGCTGCAGTCGGGTCTGCGGGTCGTCATCCCCGTACATGAAGATGTAAGCGTTGGAGGGATGATAATAGGTTTCGTGGAAGGATTTGAACTGGGTGTAAGTCAGGTCCGGGATGACCTGCGGGTCGCCGCCCGAATCGACGCCGTAGGGTGTGTCGGGGAAGAGCGCTTCCTGACTGTAGCGGGCCAGCAAGTTTTCCGGTGAGGAATAGGCGCCTTTCATTTCATTAAATACTACGCCTTTATAAGTCAATGGCGTTTCCAGGCTTTCCAGCTCGTAATGCCAGCCTTCTTGCTGCAGGGTCTGCGGTGGAATGAGCGGGAAAAAGACCGCATCGACATACACATCCACCAGGTTGTAGTAATCTTGCAGATTTTGGGAGGCAACCGGGTAGCAAGTGCGGTCGGGATATGTGAAGGCATTCAAGAATGTGTTGAGCGAGCCTTTGAGCAGCTCGACAAAGGGCTCTTTGAGCGGGTACTTGTGCGAGCCGCACAACACGGCATGTTCCATTATATGTGGCAGGCCGGTTGAGTCTTCCGGCGGGGTACGCAAGGTAATTCCGAACACCTTGTTCTCGTCGCTGTTTTCCACCGAAAGCAGCCGGGCGCCGGTTTGCCGGTGCCGATACAACCGTACTTTGCTGTTCAATTCGTGAATGTCTTGCTCGCTTACCAGCTCAAACCCATAAGTTTCCATAAACAGATCGTCTCCTGTGAATATTTTAGTCGTTCAATCAAGCCTGGATCGCAGCCAGGCATTTTGTGGCCAGCACGCCGGCCATCTCCCGGCGGTAAGCGGCGGACGCCCACTGGTCGGCGGCCTGGTCGTAGGCGCTCTGAGCAGCGCTGGCGAGCCCGTCCGCTTCGGTGCCATCGAAAGCCAGGACGGGCGTGGCACCGAAGCCGCCTAAAGCCAATCGCAGGCGACCGGAAGGCCAGGCGGCCAGAGCGGCGCAAACAATAGGCTGGTCGGCTGGGGTGCGGGCAATGTACTCGTAAGCCAGGCGAGTGTTGAGGGGGATGGTGATGCGGGTGATCAACCGGCCTCGCAGGCGTTCGCTCCGCAAAGGCAGCAGGTCGCCCAAGCCGACATCTTGCTCATCGGGCATGAGGTGCACGGAGGCTTCTAAGGCCAGGAAGGCGGCAGCAAAAGGCGAACGGCCGTTGGCGGCCACCAGAGTCCCGGCAACGGTTGCGGCCTGGCGCAGGTTGTAGGTGGCTTCATGGCGGATGACATCCGCCAGGGCGGGCGACTCCGTCTGCTCGAGCAGGCTTTGCAGCCGGAGGGCGGCGCCAAGCTGCAGGAACTGCCCCTGGCGCTGCAGCTCGTCCAGACCCAGGGATTGTAAATCGACAACTGCAACCGGATCGCCGCCGGGCTGGTTCAACCATGTTCCGCCGCCCAGGGGTAACGTGCGCGGGTCCTGCCGCTGCAAGAGAGCAAGGGCCTGTTCGAGCTGTTCCGGGCGATGATATTCGATGATTTTCATAAGTCTCCTTACGGGCAGGACGGCAACAACGATCGCCGTGGTCAGTCTTCCGGGTAAACCTTCCATCCCAAGGCTTCCAAATCGACGCCGCCGATCATGCCCTCGGGAATATCAACCAGTACGGCTTCCGCTTCCGCCAGTAAAACGCCTTCCTGGTCATAAATAGCGCTGGTGGCAGCGGCAGAACGTGTCCGGGTTGGCCCGGCCTGCCCGATGACGCGGAGGGGCTGGTTGGTGGGCACATTCTTGCGGTAACGTACATCCAGGCGGGCAGTAAACATGAAACGCGGGCTTTCAGCAGGTCCCATATGGGCACGTCCGGCGGTCTCATCCAGCATAGAGGCAACGATTCCGCCATGCACGATGCCAGGATAGCCCTGGTATTGGTCGGGCAGGGTGACCCAGGCCTCGACCTGGCCGGGGGCAGTTTCATAAAATTTTAAATGCAGTCCAATGGGGTTTGTGACGCCGCACACGAAACAGTGGCGAGAATTTGGCTGGCGGTTTTTCAAG
>Ga0105097_10001485_pt1 | contig 11237 bp, 11 predicted proteins | sample PPLLak12cMay2015_FD_87035 | JGI IMG/M metagenome (GOLD analysis project Ga0105097, IMG submission 87035) | Freshwater sediment microbial communities from Prairie Pothole Lake near Jamestown, North Dakota, USA - PPLs Lake P7 Core (1) Depth... | ecosystem: Environmental > Aquatic > Freshwater >... | reverse complement strand
TAGCTATTATAGATGAAGCAAGTTACATTGCTAATCTGGAGGATGGATGGAACAATGCTATCAGACCTACCCTTACCGATTATAAAGGAAAGGCTATATTCCTGAGTACCCCAAAAGGCCGTAATTTCTTTTACAGCTTATATCTTCGTAATGGAGAGCATGGATGGGAATCATTTAAATACACAACCTATGACAATCCTCATATAGATCCGGCAGAGATTGATAGTGCAAGGGCAGGATTACCAAATGCTGTTTTTGAGCAAGAGTACATGGCCAATCCGATGGAGAACGCAGCTAATCCTTTTGGATCTGAGAACATCAGGGCATGTGTTGCGCCATTAAGTAAACTCCCTGCCCAATATTATGGAATTGACCTTGCTAAGTCGTTTGACTGGACTGTAATTATTGGACTAGATATAAATGGGCAATGCTGTTATTATCAAAGATTCCAAAAGGATTGGAAACATACCAAAGAATTTATTTTAACTATTGATCGTAGCAAACCAGTTATGATTGATTCCACCGGTGTGGGCGATGCCATAGTTGAGGACATACAAAAATCCTTTCAACGTATGATAGGATTTAAATATACATCCAGCAGTAAGCAGCAACTTATGGAGGGATTAGTAGCTGCCCTCCATAAAAGAGAAATATTTTATCCTGAGGGAACTATCAAAGATGAACTAGAATTATTTGAGTACAAGTATACCTCCACAGGAGTTAGATACACTGCCCCGGTAGGATTTCATGATGATTGCGTAAATGCGTTAGCATTAGCAGCTAAATGTAAAAATGATAACAAACATTTTGGCCATTACCGAATACTATAAAAACACACTATACAATATGACAGTTGAGCAATTTCAAAAGTTAACTAAAATTTTCGAATTAGATTTACCGGAGGAGGATAAAGCAAGGATGTATGTAAAATCACTAGCTAATTTAACCGATGAACAAATTAATAGTATGCACGTTGAAAAGTTCAACAAGATATGTGCAAAAGTTCAAAAAGCGTTCCAGGTAAAAGGATATGATTTACAGAATGGAAAACCTCGCAAATATTTTATGATAGGTAGGAAAATGTACAGATTTAATTATGATTTAAAGCGACCGCCAAACAATGCGGGTAGGTATATTGAAGTTGCCACTTATTCTAACAATATTATTGGTAACCTTCATTTGATATTGGCATCAATGGTTACCCCTATTAAATACTTTAGAGCAGTTAAACCAAAAGCATGGCAGCATGAACACATTGCCAATGATATGAAAAAAATGGATTTTGCAGTTGCTTATCATGCAGCGGTTTTTTTTTTGGAGAGTTTCCAGGAAATAAATGAAGTATTTGCATCCCTTTTTAATGGAGGCAATGACATTGATAATGAAGGAGAGGATAGCATAAAAGATCCTACAGGGTTTACCTTAAACTTTGGATGGATTTACAATGCCAAAGTTGTTTCAGAATTTGAAGCAATTAGCGTAGATGATGCAATGGATTTACCGGTGTTGCAGTTTCTCAATGATTTAAATTATATTAAAACAAAAAGGGCATTCGATGAGCATCAATATAGGAAAAGCACAAGCTGAAGCGTTAGCTGAGGGCGGTAATTTTGGAGGAGAGGAGCGCTCAAATGTGCCAGTAAAATTAACGGTACTAGAAAAAATACTTGTGCAATATGCTTCTGAATTTCAGCTAGAACTAGAAGATAATTTAAAAGAAAGAAAGATCACAGCATCCGGAGATCTTGCAAATAGTATTATACCTGAAATTTTCAAAGATGGCAGCGGTTTTCAAATAAGAATGCTTAATTACTTTGATTACACAAACAAAGGTGTAAAAGGTGTATTAAGTGCTGCAAATGCGCCAGGTAGCCCATACCAATACAAAAATTTTGGCATGAGCAGATCTGGTCGTGCTTCAATTATAAGATATATACGAGATAATAGATCTAAAATAAAAAATGTAAGAAATGATGTAGCGGTTGGAATTGGATTAGAAAGGAAAGGAGTTAGTGCTATAGAAAGTCAAGCAAATACCATGATCTATTTAATTAAAGCGTATGGTATAAAAAAGACTAATTATTTTGATGATGCCTTTAATAAGGTGTTTAAGGATTTTGCTGTAACTGCAGTCCAAGCCGTAGGTAGGGATATAGTTTTAACTATTAATAGATTAAACAAAAGTTAATAATGGCTATTACAATTTTATCGGCTCCTTCAGGTGAGCCTTCAGTACAAGATTCTTTGTGGCATGTTGCAAGTAGCACAAACGTGGCAGGGCTTGATTTTAAATATGTGTTTGATATATTCGTAGGCGGTGTGCAACAAGTGCGTGTAAAGCAGTTCCCTGATCCTGCAACTTTAAATGGTTATTTTGATGCTGGACCAATTGTTCGTAATGGGTTTACCTATTCCTGGTTTATCCCTGAGAATCCTACCGATGATGTTTATTTATGCCAACCTTCTGCTTCTGGAGAAATCAGCCAATTGTATCAAATTAGAATAGGAGAGGATGTAAGCGGTATTACAACTAGCAATCTTGCATCAGGTAATGTAACCGCTTATAATTGGTCGCCTCCAGCATTTAAACGCAAAACATTTGATAGTACCAGTAAATTAAATAAGTTTTATACCAATAGGCCTTCTGGAGCAAAAATTAATACAGGTGCAAAGCTGTTTATCCCTTTTAAAACAAATGCAACATTAACCCTTAAAGTTGATACCTATAACCAAAGTAATGCCTTAATTGCAACCACCACCGATGGTAGCACGTTTGCTAATAATGGATATGTACAACTTGATATAGGAACGGCAGCTATTAATGCAAGGCTAGGATCTATAATTACTGATGATGTAAAATATTATGATGTATATTTTAATAGTTTTGATAAGTTCCGGGTAATTATCTCATGTAATCCTAAATACAGCCCTACTAATTTATATTTCCTTAATAAGTGGGGAATGTATGACACAGCATCATTTGATCTGCTTAGCCGTTTAACATCGGATGTTGAGCGTAAATCTTTTACTCAAAGAGATTTCAGACAGCAGCCTACATCGGTAACTTATTATGATTCCAATAATGTTTACCATGAAACAAAGACAAATTATGAAAACAGAGAGGTGCTTTCATTACGATTAACAATGGATGCTCCAACAGATGCAGAATTTATTTGGCTATCTGAGTTAATTACAAGCCCACAAGTATATATGGAGCAAGATGGATATTATTATCCGGTAACTTTAAAAAATAGCAGCTTTGAATATAGTAAATACATCAACAATAGGCTTAGGCCGTTTGAGGTGGATATTGATATAAACCAAACAAGGCAAAGGCAGCTAAGATGATAGAAATGGGCTTTATTGTAGATCATACTGGTACTATGTTTATCGTAGTAAGTGAAGGAGGCAGATTAAAATGTTTTGAAATTGTAGGAATGAATGATAACGGTAATTGGTTAGTAATATGACAAGAATTTTTATAGAAAATAGCGAACTAGATTTAACCCAGGCACTTAGTCAACAGATAACTTATGCCGTTGATGATCTACAAAATTTAGATAGTAAATCTACTAGTTTTAGCAAAACAATTGTTATCCCTGGAACAACAAGAAACAATGCGCTTTTAGGTAATATATTTGAATTTAATAATAGCAATTTTACCTCAGATACAGCGCCAAACATAGCCTATAATTTTAATGCATCGAAATCTGCTGCATGTCGTATTGAGGTAAACGGTTTACAAATTGTAAAAGGAATATTTAGGCTTACAGAAATTTTATATGATGGAGATAATATAGAATACGAGACAGCTGTTTTTGGAGAGTTAGGAGGATTTATTGCTAAATTAGGCAATAGTAGGCTTGAAGATCTAGACTTTAGTAATTATAACCACACATACAGCATTGCCAATATTGTTGCATCATGGGACAATGCACAGGCTGGCAGCGGATATGTTTACCCGCATATTGATTATGGTAATTATAGCACCAATAAAAAAAACTGGAAGTATGGTACATTTAGGCCTGCTTTATTTGTAAAGGAATACCTAGAGAAAATCGTTACCAATTCGGGTTATACCTTAGATTTTCCATTAAAGGAAACAGAACGGTTTAAATCTTTAATTGTTCCGCACAACAGAAAAACCTTAACAAAGAATACAAGCAGCTTTCCTGTAGCGACCAGAACAACTGACCAAGTAATTACAGGTTCAAGTCTTTACAACTTTACAACGGTTACGGGTTCGGGGTTAGTTCCAAGCGCTTCAAATAGTATATTTACTTACACCGGAGCGGCTTTCATTAACCTTAAAATGGTCTACTCATTTATCGGGGATTCCACAAGCGGTACTTTTTACATATTAAAAAATGGAGCAACCGTTTATGAGGAAAACTTTGTAGGGCCATTTGAATTGATTGGAGAGTTTGAGTTATTAATTGTTACAAATGATGCAATCAGTTTTAGATTCACTAATACAGCACCAGATAGAAGTGATCCACCTGTCACAATAAATACAGGGCAAGTATCTTTTTTTACTGATAGCAATGTACCCGTTGATGTAGCAATAAACGATGCATTAGTTATTAATGATACAATACCCAAAAACATATTTCAGCGTGATTTTTTCATCTCACTTTTAAAGTTGTTTAACCTTTATGTTACGGAAGACAAATTCATTGAAAAAAGACTTATTGTAAAACCGTATACCGATTTTTATACTGGAGAGATTGAAGACTGGAGTGCGAAAATGGATCGGGCAAAGCAAATAAGCATTAAGCCAATGAGCGAGATCAATGCTCGGTATTACAATTTTAAATTCAAAGATGATAGCGATTTTTTTCTGGAACAATATCGAAAAAGATATAATGATGGCTACGGAGATAGAATCTTTGATAATGGACTAGAATTTGCAAAAGATACGGAATCTGTTGAGATCATATTTGCCAGCACGGTGTTAGTTGGTTATACAGGAGAAGATAAAGTTTATAGTACAATATTTAAAAGAAATAATAACGTAGAGGAAAACGTTGACAGCGTAATAAGGATTCTGCAATGCAAAAAGATTACCGGAGTTGATACCTGGCACATTCAAACTGCTGGAGGAGGTGGTAATTTACATACCGATACTGATTATTGCTATGCAGGACATTTTGATGATCCTGATGCACCAAGCAACGATATAAACTTTGGTGTGCCTATTGAGTTGTTTTTTGTCCTGGTATCTGGAGCAATTAATGTAAACCAATTCAATCTTTACTATTCATCATACATGGCTGAGATCACCGATAAAGATAGCCGATTGCTAACAGCATTCTTTAAATTAAATGAGCAAGATATTTTCAATTTGGACTTTTCCTCATTTAAATATATTGATGGAGGACTATATAGATTATCAAAGGTAATGGACTATGATGCAGGCGCGAATGAGTTAACCAAATGTGAACTTTTACGAGTAATAAATACAATATACTAAAATGGCAGAGCAAAAATCAACAGTCGCCTTAGAGGTAAAAGCAGAAACGGGAGATGCGACTAAAAAGGTAGGGGATTTAAAAAAAGACATTACTGGATTAGGTCAAAGCGCTGAAAAAAGTACTAAAAGTGCAAAAGGAACCGCTACGGCATTTGGTTCAATAGGAAATGCCTTAAAATCTTTAGGGATTATTTCAGTAATTTCTGCAGCCTTTAATTTTTTCAGAGAAGTACTAAGCAAAAATCAAAAGGTTGCAGATAGTGTAGGAGCAGTATTTTCTACAATATCAACCGTTATAAGTACCCTAATTGACATAGTCGTTGATGTTACATCAGAGGTGGGCAAAAGTTCTAATGGATTCCAGGCACTCGGCAAAGTTATAAGCGGACTATTAACTCTTGCCATTACCCCATTAAAGGTTGCGTTTCAAGGTATAAAATTAATTATTAATGAGGTCGCTTTAGCGTTTGAGGAGTCGCCTTTTGGGGATGGGGATCAGGAAACTATAAAAAACTTAACAAAAAATATAGATGATGCAAAGAAAAGTTTAGCAGAAACAGGAGAAAATGCAATACAAGCCGGTAAAGATATTTTTAACAATTTTGGCGAAGCCGCTTCATCTGTTGTTGATGTAGTGAGCGGGGTGGTTAATAAGGCCAAAAAAATTAACGTAACCGCAATTTATGAGCAATCAAAAGCCACAATAGCTTTACAAAATAGTGCTAAGATTGCAGAGGCTCAGTTGCAAGGATTAGTTGAAAAATACGATCGACAAGCAGAACAATTAAGACAAGTCAGGGATGATGAATTTAAAAGCATTGATGAAAGAATTGCTGCAAATGATAAATTAAAAAATGTTTTAAATGAGCAAGAAAAAGCACAAAAGGCTCTTGCAATGCAAAGAGTAGCAGCAGCTCAAGCGGAACTTGCACAAAACAAAACAAGTACGGATTTACAGGCTGCTGTTATTACAGCACAAAATGAGGTTGCAGCCGTTGAGGCTCAAATTGCAGGTTTAAGATCGGAGCAATTAGTTAATGCAACGGCACTAACAAAAGAGAAATTAGCTTTGGATCAATCCATTGCAGCCAGTGAAAATAAATTGCTTATTGATAGGAAAAAAGCAAATGCAGAATTAATAAAGGAGGAAATCGAAAAATTAAACTTAACCAAAAAAATTGCAGCTGAGGAGGCAGAAATAGAATTAAAAAGATTACAAGATAACATAAATAATACAAAAGCAGGGACCCAAGCGCGAGTTGATGCTAATATTGCTTATGCAGAAAAAAAGCAACAAATTGAATTATCTATCCAGGCATTGGATAATCAAATAGCCGTAGCAAATTTTAAAAGAGAAACAGAATTACTCGACAGGGAACAGGCTAAAATAAATCTTAGTTTTCAAGAAAGGATTAATTCACTCAACCAAGAACAAGTACTTGTACAAGCGGCTTTTGATGCAAAATTAATATCTGAAACGGAATACAATCAAAAGGTAAAAGGATTGACCGATGAAAGGATTGCCGTACAGGAATCAGAACTACAAGCAAAGTTAAAATTTGCAGAGGCATCGGCAAATGCATTAACCGCACTTTCTGATATTGCTGGTAGGGAAACTGCAGCCGGTAAAGGTTTAGCAATAGCAGCATCTTTAATAAATACATACAGTGCAATAGCCGGACAGTTAGCTGTATTTTCTAAACCTGGAGCGCCACCAATCCCTGGTTATGCTATTGTACAAGCCGTTGCCACAGGTTTGGCTGGTTTGGCTGCTGTTCGTAATATTATAAAAACAAAAGTTCCTGGAAAGTCTAGCGGTGCTGGTGCTGCCGGGGTATCAGTTCCTACAACCATTACTCCACCAGTTGCACCACAAGCCGAAAGTACAAGATTAGATCAGGGACAAATCAATCAAATAGGTAGTGCATCTGCAAGAGCATTTGTTGTTGAATCAGATATTACAGGGAATCAGGAAAAAATAAGGAGGCTTAACAGACAAGCTAGGATTAATTAAACCTACCTATCTAGGATAAAACACACTATACATTATGGATATTCCGGTTTATGAGTTGATGATTAAAGATGAAAGTAGCGAAGTGGATTACATTTCGCTTGTAGATCTACCCGCGACTGAAAGGGATTTTGTTGCCTTTAATCAAAAACAAGTATATAAAATCGAGAACGAGGAAAGGAGAATTATTAGCGGACCTTTAATGTTAGCGGACAAATTAATCTTCAGGACTAACGATGAAATGGGTAACCATTACGTTAAATTCTCAAAGGAAACAATCCAAAAAATTGCCATAAAATATGCAAAGCGTGGATACCAAAAGAATGTAAACGTAATGCATAATGATGAATTAAAGCTTGAAAGCATAGTTTTGTTTGAATCATTTATTACCGATTCTGAACGTGGAATAATGCCAATGAAAGGATATGAGGATGTAGCAGATGGCAGCTGGTTTGGCAGTATGTATGTGGAAAATGATGAAGCATGGCAAGCAGTAAAGGATAATAAATTAAAAGGTTTTAGCGTAGAGGGATTTTTTGATTACGAAAAGCCTAAAATGTCTGCCGAAATGATCCTTAACAAAGTTATTTCCTTACTAAACCTACCTATCACAAAATAAACACACTATACGTTATGAGTGCAAAAGAAATTCTACAAAAATTGAAACTAGCATTGATGGAAGATCCAGCACCTTCTGGAGAAATCAAAGCCGAATTAACCACTACCACTTTACAAGATGGTACTGTTGTTACCGTTGACAAGTTAGAAGTTGGTGGAATGGTAATGATTGGACTAGAGCCAGCCCCGGTAGGAGAACATATTTTAGTTGACGGTACAAAAATTGTATTAGTTGACAATGGTATCATTGAAAGTATTGTACCGGCTGAATCTCCGGTTGATGAAATAGATCCTAGCGAAGAGATAGAAGCACGTTTTGCAAAGATTGAGCAAAGCACTACAGAAAAATTCAGCGCATACGAAGCTAAATTCAGTGCATACGAAGGAAAATTTGCTGAGTATGAGGCTAAATTAAATAAAGCAAATACAGTGATTGAGGGATTATTAGGATTAACTCAGCTTTTAGTTGAACAACCTCAATCAGGTGCTGATACAGCGGCTAGCAGTGGTGCAGCTAAATTCACAAAAGTAGAACCAAAAGAAGTTTTGGAAAACATGACAAAAGTATTTTTTACAAAAAAATCAAAATAAGATGGCATTCTCATTAAGTACACTTACAGCATATACAAGAGAGCAAATAGAGCCTCTATTAATGTCTGCAGTTTTCGGAGCAAAGACTCAACAATTAATCCTCCAGGATGGCATCGTTTTGCGTGAGGTAAAAAGTTCTGCAAAGATTCCTTTATTTGATACCGATGCAGTTTTTCAAACTCAATCTTGTGCATTTGATGCATCAGGTACAACATCAATCACTCAGCGTGAGGTTGTAGTTGGTAAGATTAAAGTAAATGAAAACCTTTGTATCAACGACCTAGAAGCATTCTTTACTCAACAAGCGTTGAGAGCGGGAAGCACTTACGAAGATTTTACAAACGCACAATTCCAAGCGGCTTACCTTGAGCGTAAGAACATGAAGATTGCAGCACAAAACGAAACTGCGCTTTGGCAAGGAGATACAGGTAGCGTTAATGCTAACCTAAATAAATTCAATGGCTTGATCAAGCAGATTGCTGCAGGTTCACCAGTTAGTGCTAACACAGGTGCTTTGTCTGGTACACCGGCAATTACTTCTGCAAATGTGATCAGCATCATCCAGAATGTAAAGAACAAGATTCCAGCTGCTTTGAAAGGCATGACTGATGTTGTTGTAATGGTAGGATATGATGTTTATGATCTTTACGTTGATGCTGGAGTTGCGGCTAACCTATTCCATTACAATTACAATGATAACAGCAACTATGGTGGTTTGACTATCCCTGGTACTGGAATCAAATTAGAAGCCGTACATGGCTTGGATGGAACAGGCGATATCTTTGCAACTCGCTTGTCTAACATTGTAATGGGTGTTGATATTGAAAACGAAGAGAACAACTACAAAATGTGGTACAGCGATGATCAGCAAATTGTAAAGTACGTAGCTAAATGGAAACTTGGAGTTAACGTAGCATTTACAAATGAGGTAGTACAATTTTTAGGTACAATCTCCTAAATAAATTCATAAACAAGAAGGGCGGTATAATAGCCGCCCTTTTTAAAAATAAACATTATGCCTTGTGTATTAAATTCAGGTTACGCTATTGATTGCCGCGACAGTGTTGGTGGCGTTGAAATCATTTATGTAATTGAAAACAGCGCGTTATATGACGCATCAGGCAATAGCCGCGTAATTGAAGCAAGCGGAACCGTTACCGGTATGACAAAAGCAACCGGTAAAAGATTTTGGAAAATAGAAGTACCACGTGCTACTGCTAATACTGGCAATAGCGGTACTGGTTCACAAGAGAATGGAACTTTCTTTTTTACTCATCAGGTTGTATTACCTTTGAATAAAAGAGATGCAAACACTCGTAACCTTGTTACCACTTTAGCTAAGAACAGATTGACATTTGTTACAAAAGAGATGGATGGCAGTTACAGAATGTTTGGTAAAGAGTTTGGCTTATTGCTAGATACAAGCGAAGGTGGATCAGGAACAGCGGCCGGGGATCGTAATGGATATTTACTTACCTTTACAAGCGTTGAACGTGAGGACTTTTTGGTAGTTTCTGGAGCAGTTGCAGCAGCATTGGAAACACCAGGAACTTAAAAGAATTTAACTTTAAATAAAAATGAACCCCGACCGATGCAAGTCGGGGTTTTTTAATTATGCTAACATTAACCAAAGGACAGACTGAGCAAATTATCTACACCGGAACCGAGTTAGCGGTATTGGTCAACCCTTTTTTTTTATTTGTTTGCACAAATAATGTTACGGAAAACATCGTAAAATTTGTAGCGACTAATACAAGTTCTACAAAGCGTTTTGATCAGTCAAGTATCGTTACAAATACTTATTTTGCAAATGAGGATGCTGGCTTATGGTCTTATCAAATTTACGAACAAGCTAGTAGCAGTAATATTAACCAAACAGGCTTAAATATGGTGGAGGAGGGATACCTACAATTATATGATGTAGCAAGTGCCGCTGATTCTGTTTTTGATGGCCAAGATAATACCTTTAAAACTTTCCAATGAGCAAGTATAAATTTATAGAGTTAAAATTTGATCAAGCACAGCAGCCTAAATTTACAGAAAATAGGACAAAAGGCTACGTTGAGTTTGGTTTGCTTAATAATTATCCTGAGTACATTATCAGCCTATATAATGAGAGCCCAAAGCATGGTGCTCTAGTAAGGGGAAAAGATGGATATATATTAGGTAAAGGATTTGCAGATGATGCGGGTAAAATCAAAGCTAATGAGCAGGGGGAAACATGGAACGAGATTGCAGAAAAAGCTATCCTGGATGATGAAATACATGGAGGATATTATTTACAAGTTGTTTATAATGCATTAGGTAAAATTGCGAGCATATTTCACATACCTTTTAAAAATTGCAGAATTAGTGTATGCGGAGCAAAGGTTTACGTTAAAAAAGATTGGCATGATAATAAGGAAAAAATGAGGGAATACCCTGTTTTTAATCCTTCTAAACCAGATAGTTCACAAATTTATGTTTATAAGCAATACAATCCTGAAGCAGAATATTATCCAATTCCGGTATACCAACAAGCATTAAATTATATAGAGAGCGACG
>Ga0105097_10001484_pt1 | contig 11237 bp, 9 predicted proteins | sample PPLLak12cMay2015_FD_87035 | JGI IMG/M metagenome (GOLD analysis project Ga0105097, IMG submission 87035) | Freshwater sediment microbial communities from Prairie Pothole Lake near Jamestown, North Dakota, USA - PPLs Lake P7 Core (1) Depth... | ecosystem: Environmental > Aquatic > Freshwater >... | reverse complement strand
TGGTTTTCAGCATCAGTATCTGGTCATCAACGGTATCCTGCCTCGCACTGAGGCCGACAATGACCCATTAGCCGCTGCTATTCATGAACGTGAACAGACCGCCCTCAGTAATATCCCCCAAGTTTTGAAGAGGTTGCCCTGTGATGAGGTCATGCTTAAGTCATTCAATCTGGTTGGACTGGATGCCCTTCGCCAACTGCTGGTAGATACCCCCGTGCACGGGCATGTCAGGGTGGATTCCCCAATCGAGCTCGACGAACCCGGTCTTTCCGAACTGGTCGATGACATCGCCAAAGACGGTCATGGCCTGGTGATGCTAATGGGCAAAGGCGGCGTAGGCAAAACCACACTGGCAACGGCGGTCGCCGTCGAGCTGGCGCATCGCGGTCTGCCCGTACATCTCACTACATCCGATCCGGCGGCACACTTGACCGAAACGCTGAGTGGCGCTCTCGACAATCTGACCGTAAGTCGCATCGACCCGGTTGCCGAAATCGAGCTTTACCGGCAACATGTTTTGAAGACAAAAGGTACCAAACTGGATGCGCAAGGCCGTGCACTATTGGAAGAAGACCTGCGCTCGCCCTGTACTGAGGAAATCGCCGTATTCCAGGCGTTTTCCCGCATTATCCGGGAAGCCGGCAAGAAGTTCGTAGTAATGGATACCGCACCCACCGGACACACCTTGCTACTGCTGGATGCGACCGGCGCTTATCACCGTGAAGTGTCGCGCCAGATAGGCAGCTCCGGCCTGCACTACACCACGCCGATGATGCAATTGCAGGACCCAAAGCAGACCAAGGTGCTGCTTGTCACACTGGCCGAAACCACGCCGGTTCTGGAGGCCGCAAACCTGCAAGCCGACTTGCGGCGTGCCGGCATCGAACCCTGGGCCTGGATCATCAATACCAGTGTTGCTGCGGCGTCTTCCAAATCACCCTTACTGCGTCAGCGCGCCGCCAACGAACTGCATGAGATCAATGACGTCGCCACTACCCATGCTCAACGTTATGCCGTCGTACCGCTGCTTAAGGAAGAGCCGGTTGGTGTAGAACGGCTGCTGGAGATGGCTGCAGGCAATTATTAACGGGAGAAAGTTATGAACCAACAAACCTGTTCAACACCACGACTGTCCTTTCTCGACCGCTTCCTAACGCTGTGGATTTTTACGGCGATGGCGGTGGGCGTCGGCATCGGTTTTGTCTTCCCTGCCCAAGTCACTGCCTTTAACGACGCGGTTTCGGTAGGCACCACCAATATCCCGATTGCGATCGGTTTGATTCTGATGATGTACCCGCCGCTGGCAAAAGTGCATTACGAAGAGCTGGGCGATGTATTTCGCAATTGGCGGATATTGGGGATTTAGCTGATGCAGAACTGGGTCATCGGTCCGGCGTTACTGTTTGGGCTGGCGATTGTGTTTCTGCGGGACTCTCCTGAATACATGACCGGGCTGATCCTGATCGGCCTGGCCCGTTGCATCGCGATGGTGATCGTCTGGAACGAGTTGGCGCGCGGCGATAACGAATATGCTGCCGGTCTGGTGGCCTTCAATAGCGTCTTTCAGGTGCTGTTTTACAGTGTATATGCCTGGTTGTTCATTACGATACTGCCGCCGTTGTTCGGCATGCAGGGCAGTCTGGTGGACATCACCATCGGCGAGATTGCCAAGAGCGTGTTTATTTATCTGGGCATTCCGTTCATCGCCGGCTTCACAACGCGTTTTGTATTGGTGCGCGCCAAAGGCAAGGACTGGTATCACCACAGCTTCGTGCCGAAAATCAGTCCTCTGACGCTGATTGCACTGTTGTTCACCATCGTCGTGATGTTCTCGCTGAAAGGCGACTTAATAGTGCAACTGCCTCTGGACGTAGTACGGATTGCCGTCCCGCTTTTGATTTACTTTGTGGTCATGTTTTTAGTGAGTTTTCTGATGGGCAAAGTCATCGGAGCGGGCTATGAAAAAAGCACCACGCTGGCCTTTACTGCCGCCAGCAACAACTTCGAGCTGGCGATTGCCGTTGCAGTCGCAGTGTTCGGTATTAACAGTGGTGCGGCTTTCGCTGCGGTCATCGGGCCGTTGATCGAAGTGCCGGTGATGATCGCATTGGTGAATGTGGCGTTTTTCTTTCGTAAGCATGGATTTGCTGCCGGAGAATGAGCAACGGATTTGCGTAAATATCCATGCAATAGTAATTTGAATTATCAATTCAGCCATTCAATAATATGATCTTCCAGATTCCTCGCATCAGATTCTTTTATGGCATAGCTATTGATTGAAACACCCGCTTTTTTGACACTTGCGGTACTTTCTGAGACCAAGGGATGCCATGCTGGAAGTTCTTTACCTTCGCTCAGCAATCGATAGGCACAGGTTGACGGCAACCAGTTGTATTGTTCAAAGTTGTATTGTTTTAAATCCAAACATTCCGCCACCAATCGGGTACGCTCGTTATAGCGCGTACATCGACAGGTATTTAGATTGATGAGCTTACAGGCGACGTTGGTGAAGACTATTTTCCCTGTCTCTTCATCCTCCAACTTGTGCAGACAACATTTGCCACAGTTATCACATAATGACTCCCATTCTTCGGCAGTCATTTCGGCCAGTTTCTTGGATTTCCAAAAGCTCATATCAGACATTATCAGCTTTTTGCTCTATGCCATTAGCAGCCAATTGATCCAGAATTTCTCTAAAATGCACATAACTTTGAATATTCAACACACCGATCTCATTTAAAACGGCTTGAAAATGACCAGCCGCTCTTCCTCCGACAATAAGTGCAACATTATTACCGATCAGTTTTTTCAATCGTCTTAGTTCTTTCGGAACGACATGATCATCGGTGGCGAAACTGAGGCTAATAGTCAACGCGCGTGCATCAGTATATTTAACCCCGGCTGCAATTTCTTCAGCAGGCAGATTCGCGCCCAGATAAGTTACCTGCCAGCCTTTGAGTTCCGCCATGATAGCCGCAAGTAAAGCGCCTAATTCATGCAATTGACCTATCGGTGTACTAACAATCATCCTGGGTGCATCGGCAGAGCACGGGTTATTGTTTCGTAAGATATAGGTCAAGGAACGAATAACCGATGAAGTCATGTGTTCATGAACCGGCCTCAGCTCTCCTGTTTTCCAACGGTCACCAATCCTCGTTAACAAGGGCGTCAACAAGTGTTCAATGAATGTTTCAGAACCCAGTTCTACAATTGCATTTTCAAAATGGGACTCAAGCGTTTTAGCATCGAAAGCTAAAACTGTAGCATAACATTTTTCAATATAATCCTCTGCAAGATGAATCCTGTCGCGGGTTAAAGGAGTAAAGCTATTTAGCGTTTGCGTTATAACGACGGGTTCGTTTTTCAACAGGTTTTTGAGGTCATCAAGCGAAAATTGGGCAATTTGACTGATACTATGGCCATTGCTGGTTGCCTGATTAAGTAATTTTAAACGCGCAATATCCTGATCGGTATAAACTCGGTGTCCACCTGCCGTGCGCGTAGGTGTTACAGCCTGATAGCGACGTTCCCAAGCTCTGACAAGATCGGATTTAACTCCCGATCTTTTCGAAACTGTGCTGATTAAATATTGCGCTGAGTCATCATTAAGGCCAGTCATAGTTGCTTCTCTGCATCAAAAATAAAAACTCTATACTAACATAAAGTTTTACAAAACATTGACAAGAATTGTACTTGATAGAGTCAACATGATAATTGCGTTGTATGTTGATTTATCAAAACGCGCTTTATATGAACAGGTAAGCTGTCAATATTTGCTGAATTTCAACTTACCATGATCAACTGACGCTTGCAAAATACGTATAATGTTCGACAGACAGCTTCCAAGCATATTTTCGCCTGCAACTTGAGCCTTTTCCCTATGTCATTAAAAATCGCACTCGCACAAATCAATTTTATGGTCGGTAATATAACCGCTAACGTTAATAACATCATCGAAGCGGCTGTTTATGCGCGTGATCAGTTAAACGCGGATATTATCGTCTTTCCTGAACTGACCATTACCGGCTATCCGGCAGAAGACCTGTTATTACGCGCTGATTTCATTACCGCAGCCAATAACGCCGTTTATCAGCTTATCGACCGCGTTGCCGGCATTGCACTGGTGGTGGGTTATCCTGAACGTGACGGCAATAAGCTTTACAACAGCGTGGCTGTATTACATCAAGGCGTTATGTTGGCATCTTATCGCAAACAGGCTTTACCTAATTATGGGGTGTTTGATGAACAACGTTATTTTACTGCGGGTAATCAGCCGTGCGTGTTTGAGTTTAACGGTATATTCATAGGACTAACGATTTGCGAAGATGTTTGGAAGAGCGGCATTATTGACGCAACGAAACAAGCCGGAGCAGAGCTGCTGCTGACTCTCAACGCTTCACCGTTTAATTCTGGAAAAATACATCAACGTGAAACCATTATTTGCCAACAGGTTAAAGCCGCGCAGATTCCCCTGGTTTATGTAAATCAAGTGGGTGGTCAAGATGAACTAATTTTTGATGGCGCTTCCTTTGTCGCCGATGCGCAAGGCAAGATTGTATTTCGGGCAGAAGAATTTAAAGAGCAAATCAGTGTGATTGAGTTTGACGGTAACAATCCCGTAACAAGTACCTGTGCGCCGCTTTACAATGAAATTTCCAGTGAGTACCAGGCCCTGGTACTGGGCATTAAAGATTATGTGCGCAAAAACGGTTTTCAAGGCGCCATTTTAGGTTTGTCCGGCGGCATTGATTCGGCGCTGGTTTTAGCACTGGCGGTTGATGCACTGGGACCTGATAAAGTTGAAGCCGTACTCATGCCGTCACGCTACACCCAGACGATGAGTATCGAAGATGCCGTGCTGGAAGCTGATGCATTAGGTGTGAAATACCATATTATTTCCATAGAGCCCGCCGTCAAAGCGTTTACGGGCATGCTGGCCCAGGTTTTTGCAGGAACAACTAAAGATACTACTGAGGAAAATATTCAGGCGCGTTGCCGCGGAGTCATTTTGATGGCTCTGTCAAACAAACAAGGCAAATTGTTATTGACTACGGGTAATAAAAGCGAAATGAGCGTGGGCTATGCGACGCTTTATGGTGATATGGCGGGCGGTTTTGCACCCATCAAGGACGTACCTAAATTGTTGGTTTATCAATTATCTCATTATCGCAATACACTGTCAGAAGTAATCCCGGAGCGAGTTATTACCCGTCCGCCATCAGCTGAATTAGCGCCTGATCAGGTTGATGCCGACTCCTTACCGCCTTACGAAGTTTTAGACCCGATACTGGAACGTTATGTAGAGCTTGACCAATCTGCTGAAGAAATTATTGCTGCCGGCTTCCGGCGCGAGGATGTCGCCAGAGCCATTAATTTGGTAGACAGGAATGAATATAAACGCAGGCAATCGCCGCCCGGCATCAGAATTACAACTCGAGCGTTCGGACGAGATCGCCGCTATCCGATTACTTCGGGCTACAGAGGGATTTAATGGAGCTTGGAATCCTTAGGTGAAGTTGTTTCGTACTCATTATGGTTTCCTGAATTGGATATCCTTTCGCATTCTCGGTTCATTCAACGAATTTTGCCTAAAGCTAAATCAACATCAACAGCATTTCAAGAACGCTATGAGCCGAGAATCGCAGGTAGCTAATGTTATAGACAAGTTTGCCGCCTGATCAGGCCATCGAGCGCGCGATCGTGCCGATAAATATGCCCATCGACGTGGTGGCGAACAGATGCAGCGCCGTCGCCAGAAAGTGTTGACACATCAAGATAATAAGGGATTCGCTTTGCGCTCTCCCGAGTCTCGGCAGACTATCCTCTGCCGAAACAACGCTCTCTGAAGGTGATGCGCATTCACTGAAGATTCTTACTAATCAGTAATTATTTTGTCTGCACTCTCTTAGGAATCATCCATCTTGTAGCCGAATCCTCGCACTGTCTTAAGAAGCTTTAGGTCATAATCGTCATCGATTTTTCGTCTCAGCTGACGAATATAGACATCCACCACATTGGTCAATGGATCGGCGCTATAGCCCCATACTTGTTCCAGGATGCGGGTACGACTCAAGACCTTGCCGGGCATGCGCATAAAGCATTCCAATAAGGCAAATTCCTTTGGCGTTAGGTCAATTATCGCTTCTCCACGCCTCACTTCATGGGTTTCCCCATTCAATATGAGATCAGCTATCCGAAACTCTTTTATTTCCGGTTTGATCTCCGCGCCGCCTCGACGCATTAGTACCTCGATTCGGGCAAGCAGTTCTTCAAATGCGAAAGGCTTGGTCATATAATCATCGGCACCCGATCGCAATCCGGTCACCTTATCCTGCACAGTATCTCGAGCCGTCAACATTAAAATCGGGGTGCCGACACCAGAATTACGCAAGTGCTCACAAACCAGCCGGCCATTGAGATCAGGCAAGCCCAGATCCAGAATGATAGCCTGAAACTTACCCTCGGCACCCAACGTTATGGCCTCCAGACCGCTACGAGCCACCTCTACGGTATAGCCTTCGGCCTTCAGCCCTCGCTGAACAAAATCGACAATTCGCTGATCGTCTTCCACTAGCAGAATTCGCATATAGCCGATACTCATCGGATTTTTGGACGTAAGTTATTGTACATTTATCTGATAGTCATCCTGTTCTGCCGAAATCAGCGGAAGCGTAATCGCAAACGTCGAGCCTGAGTTTTCAATACTGGTCACCGTGATGTCTCCACCGTGTGCCTTAAGGATAGATTTGGCCATCGGCAAGCCCAGGCCCGTGCCGTCGTCCCGCGAACGCAGAGCATTCTGGCTGCGGAAATGACGATCGAAAATACGCTTCAAATCTTGAGCGGGTATACCTATACCCTGATCTGTGAGACTGAAGTTCGCCTCCTTTCCATTCACCCATAAGGCAACCTCGATATGTCCTCCAGGGTTCGAATACCGGCAGGCATTATCGCCCAAAATAAACAGCAATTGTCGAAGCCGCTGTTTGTCGCCGCGCACCCACACCGGCTCGGTTGGAGCATTTAGGGAAATCGAAATCGAGTTTTCCTCGGCCATCACTTGAAAATCCTCGACAGTTCTGGTCACCAGTTCTGCCAAGTCCAGACTATCCCACTCAAATTGGAGATTGGCGGTTTCAGTACGGGCTAAAAATAATAAATCGTTAACATATTTCCCCAATTGCATCGATAGCTCTACAATACGGTGTAAAGAGTCCTTATACTCCTCGACATCGCGCTCCTGGCCTCGCAGAGTCACCTCTGCCTCCCCGCGGATGACGGTTATCGGGGTGCGTAGTTCATGGCTGATGTCGGCTAAAAACTCACGTCGTGCAGTATCCATGCGTTGTAATTCTTCATTTAACCGATGCAGTTCGAAGGTACGTTCGGCCACCCTTTTCTCCAGCTCGGCGCGCCCCTCTCGCAGTTTATTTTGCTGAACTTCCAGTTCCTGTGCCATTTGATTGAAACGGCTGGCGAGATAGGCAAATTCATCATGGGTATCGAGAGCAATGCGGTAATCCAAATTACCGGAAGCTATTTCACCGGTTCCTTTCATCAACGCTTCGACAGGTTTCCTGACACCGCGCAGTAGTAAAAACCCGGATGTTAGGCTAAAAATCGCAGCAGTCAATGACGCCAGGATGGCAATCCAACGCGACTGAGCAACCAAATCCTCCAGTTCTTGCTTGGCTTTTCCGGCCTTTTGTCGTTCAGCGTTAATGGCGGTATCAATCAGCGGCTGGAATTTTCCGTCAATTTCTTCTTCCGAAAATTTCGATAGTGCATGTACTGCCATTTCGTACTTGCCCTGCTGACGCAACAGCTCGACTTCATCGAACCTATACACGCTGGCATCCAGAAAGGCCGTGAAATGGGCAACTCTTTCCAATTCGGCGGATTTATATAACGAATCTTCCGCGATCGGTGTCTTTACGGCGGTATCTCTGAGTTCCTGCATAGCTTCGTAAAGACGCTGTTTGGATGATTCCACACCGGCTTCCGTAGTCGGGCTATCGGTTATCAGCCTGTCCATCCGCTGTTTGAAGTGGCGATAGGCTTCCTGGGACAATCGCTCATAACGATCGAAAGCCTCATACGCCGATTGGCTGCGCTGAAAATATCGGGCAACCTGGTTTGAACCCCAATACAGCGCTATGCCTAACAACAAGACAAAACCGAACGAAACAACGATGACAACTGCCAAACGGAAACGAAACATGCGTTCTAATTAGCGTCGCCGCTCTCATCCAGGTGTTTTTCCATGGATCTGATTGCTTCCAGCTTTTCTCGTAACAGCTGAGTTTCATTTTTCTTCGATTCATCTTCAGTTTTCTTTGACTCATCTCCATTTTTCTTCGAAATTGGTTTATTTTTCTTCGATCGACTTACATTTTTCGATTCAAGTACAGATTGAAGTTTTTTCTGTTTGCGCTCCAGCGAACTGAGTTTTATTGACGCAGCATGCGATCGTTTTAAGGCTTCCGTATATATAGAAACAAGTTTCTGCACCTTTTCATCGGACAGGTTTTCAGGAGGAATAGAGCCTACTCCTTTCAGAATTTCGGGAATGTCGCCACAGGTATCGGAAAATAAGCGACCTACCAACAGGTGTAATTCAATCCCCGTTCCGGGATAATCCTTCTGCCGCTTCAGTAATGTGCTACACACCTCGGAGCGCGACAAAAGTGGCATGGTTGCCATGTTGGCTCCGAAAGTCAGCAGTTCATCAAAGCTTGACTGCGTATAAGGGTCGTCATAATTGCCAGAATCTTCGTTCCAACCGAAGTTAAATCGGGCACATCCTGCCAACAGCAAAACACTTAGTAATAGACTTATTTTTTGCATAGAGATCGTTGTTCCATATTTTCAGGCCTCCCCGATAGCTGATTTGGACTCGGATGCAAGTCTGATCCTGACCCGTAAGAGCTTCCCCATGCTCTCCCCGGTTAGCGGTATTAGAACGCGGATGCGAGCCCCATGCTGATCTTGTCTTGAGTCAAGAATATCGACTTTGCCCTGATGATTGGTGACATATTCTTTGACAATAGCCAACCCCAAACCGGAACTTTCGCCACACTCGTCACCTTGGGCCTTGCCACGGAAAAAAGGTTCAAACACATGGGCACGTTCCTCAAGGGCTATACCCGGACCTTCATCTTCGACTTCCAATTCCATCTGCGTGCCGGAATCACGCAACATGATGCGTATTTCTCCGTTCGTCGGTGAATATTTCACGGCGTTTGACAGCAACTGTTCAATAATTGTCCGCAACTGCTCGTGGATTCCGAAAATTTCGACTGGCCTAGCCAGCTTTTTCAAGCTAATTGATTTGGCCTGTAGACGGGGTTGATAATCCTCGATGACCGACTCAAGCAAGACTTTCATATTAACAATTTGCTTGCAGTTCATTTCCGGCTTCGAGCTGATCTGACTATAACGAACCAATTCCTCGGATACAGTTTTCAGCTTGTCAACATTGTTGGATAGATCCCTTGCGATGTCTTGCCGCATACTATCCGATTCCTCATCTACCTCGTTTACAAGCAGTTCCGCGTCAACACGGATACTTTCCAAAGGCAAATTGATCTCGCGGGCTACGTTGTGCATGAATTGCTGTTTCGAAATCTCCAGTTCCATCAAATGCGTTCTCAGCCATTCCAAACGAGTGCCCAGAAAGCTCAAATCCGAAGGGCCTACAACAACAATCGGCTTGTCGAGTTCCCCTGAACCCAATCGGCGGATACCGGTATCAAGTTGCCGCATGGATCTAGAGAGTACGGCCAGCAGTATCGCGATGAAGATAAACGAGATCACCAACAGAACCGCGCCCTTGATTAACAGTCCCTTTTCAAGAGATTCCGATTGTTGGCGTAATTCATTGAATAGATGATCAACATGGCTCTCGAATTCACGCGAAATGCTATGGGAGGACTCACGTAGTCCGAGAAACGCTTCATCGATTGGCAATTTGAGATTATTTTCATTCGCCGAGCCAATGATCTGTTGATAAATCAAATTTTCTTTTTCCGATAATTCGTTGACTAATAGAGCAATTTTGTTATCAACATGTAGCTTTAGTAACACGCTCAAGGCTTGTTTGAACGATGCCCGCGTACTTTCGTACGATTGTTGCTCATAAGGCTGGCGTATGGAAGGATCCGATAGCAGAACGAACAATCTGGCTTTTCGCTCAATATCGGCAGTCTTTTGCAAAACCTGGCGTATTGCCTTTGTTTGTTCGAAGACCTGATAATTGATTATCCTACCCAATGCTGAGGTTTCGCGCATCCCAATAGCAGCGTACATCACGGCAAAAAAAAGCGGGATAACAGCAATCACAAACCCCAGAAAAATAAGGGATTTTAACGATAAAATATTTTTGAACCTCATCCGGCTGCAAAAAGAGTTAAACCGTCCCTTTTGTATCGACAAAGGTTTCGACAAATCCCGTTTTCTGAAAATAACCCGTACCAAGTTGGTAATGCGCTCTTTCATTGTTCCGTGTTTGTTCGACAAAAGTAACCCTCTTTCCAATAATTTACTCAGGATACCGCATTGCATTGGAATCCATTTCCGGCACCTTAAAATCCAAATGCACATCTGGCACATTTGCCGGCAAGACCGATTGAAAAAGCGCTATTATACACACTTTAATATCTCATCGATCACTCTCTTGTGAGCGTATGAATTTGTCCTGCATCCAGACTTTCATAAGCTAATTAAGCCATTGGTCCTACTTCTTTTCGCACTATAGACGTTTAGTAACATTCTGACCCTTTCTGTCAGCATATTTGTGTTTTTATTATTCATTGCTTACAGCATGTTTTTGCTTTGCAACACCTTTGACGTGTTCTACATCTAATTTATTTTCTTAGCAGTTTTAAAGCCATGTATCTAATCATTAGCAATACAGTGCTTTGCAAGCCTCATATATCTGAAAAAAGTCATTGTGTAAAATAACCTGACACATAAAAAAGGTATTATTTGACTGCTGTATCAGGAAATTCGCTGGATAACTCTTTAAATTGAAAAATGTCGCGTGAAGAAAGTGATTTGCACTGCAAAAAAAACTGACAGTTAGCAGAATTGTATGGTTTAGCCAATTCCATACACTAAGGCAGTGTAAATAAATAACTGATACATCTTTTATTGGCTCGATTTGATGGCATAGTTCCAGTCTTTGCCATGGAACTTGGCAGGGGTGAGATTGACTCTTCGCAGGTCTTCATCGCTCA
>Ga0105097_10001482_pt1 | contig 11244 bp, 19 predicted proteins | sample PPLLak12cMay2015_FD_87035 | JGI IMG/M metagenome (GOLD analysis project Ga0105097, IMG submission 87035) | Freshwater sediment microbial communities from Prairie Pothole Lake near Jamestown, North Dakota, USA - PPLs Lake P7 Core (1) Depth... | ecosystem: Environmental > Aquatic > Freshwater >... | reverse complement strand
TACACATGCGAGTAAAAAACTTAACGGGTAATGTTACCGAAATTACAAATGACACGGTAACAGTAGAATTTACAACACTTGAAAAGATAGGTAACAAAACAGTTGAGGTGTTCTTAACTTTGAAATACCCACTTAACGAGTGCGAAAAATACTTTATATCGAATGAAGCGATTAAAAAAAACAGATTAACATTCCATGAATTTTGCTTTCAGCTGAAAGGATTTGATGTATTTTATAAAAATAACGAGATTTCAAAATGGGAGCTTTTCTGGTCTAATCAAAAAATAGATAATATACTAATGCAAGATGGATTCAGATTGAAAGTAAGACCGGCACATAATCAATTTAGTTTTAATTAAGATGACAACACAAGACAAAGCGAAAGAGTTATATAAAAAATATCTAATTATTATAGTAGATGACATTATTGATATGAAAATTATATATGGTACGTTAACTCATAAATTGGCTAAACAATGTGCATTAATAGCAGTTGATGAGATATTAAATATGTTAATAGGTTCACCAGATTTTATAAATTATTGGCAAGAAGTAAAAACCGAAATACAAAAACTATGACAACACACCAATATCGACGGGATCAACTTGTTAGAATAGCTACTAAAGGAATTTGCAATAATGAAGATGAAGTAAAATATTTGACAGACAAAAAGCAGCTTCTTATTTATCGTTTTTTAGCAAGTTGGACTGACGATATTGAAATCACTAAAACAATAGAATTAATTAAACCAACATTTATAGATTATGAGAAATAGACAAACAGCAGTAGAATGGTTACACGAAAAATTAGCACAATCTTCACAAGAAGAATTGGTAGGAAATATAAATCTATGGTTTAAACAATCCAAAGAAATGGAAAAGCAACAGATAATTGATGCTTATAGTGAGGGAGATGTTAATGGAATAATGAATAATGAAATGAGAGCCGAACAATACTACAACGAACAATTTAACAAATGAGAAATAGAAACTTTCTACAATGGCACACCGAAAACGGTGGAGATGTATCCCGAATTGATGGTTACTCACACGACGAACCAAAAGAACCAAGACAGAAAAACCCTGACTTAAAAAGGCATAATTACACCTTTGCTAAACAGATTGAGGTAATTGATGCGGAAATAGTTAAACCATGAAAAAACTACTCCTACTTTTATTTTTTGCAAGTTGCTCAAATGATGACACTCAAACAATAGATCCGTGTGAATGTGACATAGTGTTAGATGTTACGACTTTTCAGTTCTATACTCCAGATGGTATAAAGTTTGAAAGTGTTTGCGTTGTCAAGAATCAATGCACCGGAGAAACTCAGCAAAAAAATAAAAATACATACGATGTAAAAGAAATTCCCATTTTGGGAACGTGTTTTAAATAATTTTTAATACTTTTGTAATTATGAAAAGACTATTTTTATTATTTCCGCTTTTCTCTTTTCAATGTGAAGCACCAATAGAAAATGAACCAGTACCAAATCAATGTACAACGTGTTATAAGGAAATTGTTTGGTTTAACAATGGTTTTGATACTGTTTTAATAGAACGTACAGTAGCACCGATGTATAAGTGTGAAAGATGGGGATTGAATGATAACTATGCACCAATTCCAAATAGTGAGTTTTGGAGTAGATATAAATGCGAGTAGATTATGGCAAGACTAACAGAATACAATTTTGATTTATGTTTACTGATTTGCGAGGAAGTTGCAAACGGTGATAACATAATGCGGATTCTTGAAAAAAACAATGATTATCCAAGTTGGAGTACGTTTAGAAGATGGAAGCGGGATAACGGGGAATTACGAACGTTGTATATAAACTCTCAACAGGACAAAGCCGAAGCGTTAGAGAAAGAAATGGACGATTATAGAGATATGCTTATATCAAAAGAAATAGATCCTTCAACCTACAACACGTTAGTGCAGACTTTGAAATGGAAAATGGCTAAGTTTTATCCTAAAGTATTTGGAGAAAAAACAGACATCACAAGCGGTGGAGAAAAAATACAATCAGCACCAACTTCAATACAAGTTGAAATAGTAAAAGCTAATGAAACTACAAGCGACAGCAGTATTTCAGAATAATTGGGATGCTTTACAATCAGGAAAGTATAAATATATAGTTAATAGTGGTTCTTCACGTTCTTCAAAAACATTTTCAATTATTCAAATATTTTGGATATTAGCATGGACTAAACCACGCACTAAACTATCTATTTTTAGGAATACTAAAAAGGATTGCAAAGATACTATTCTACAAGATATGCTTAAATATTATCCCACTTTAGCTGATTGGGATAAAGTAATTTACAATAAAACAGAATCAACACTAACATTTCCAAACGGATCAACTATTTTTATTGAGGGTACAGAGGACAGTCTTAAAGTTCATGGATATCATTCGGACTATCTTTGGTTTAACGAAGTTTACAAAGTGCCTTTAGAAGTATTCAATCAATTAGATATGCGGTGTACTACTGCCGTCTTTTTGGACTACAACCCTATTGGTAGAATGTGGAGTGATGACTTAATGGTTAGAGATAATGCAATCGTAATACATTCAACTTTCAAAGACAATCCATTCATTCCTTTAGAGCAAAAAAAGAAGATACTTAGCTACGAACCAACACCGCATAACATACAGCAAAAAACTGCTGATAACTATCTTTGGACTGTTTACGGCTTAGGAATCAAATCAGAAAAGCCAAACCGTATTTTTAAAGGGTGGGAGATTATAAGCGAAAAGATGTTTAACGATTTACCTTATAATAAGTATTACGGTTTAGATTTTGGAATTTCAGCTCCTACTGCTTTAGTAGCTATGAAAACAGACGGCGATAAATCATATTTCTTAAATGAGATTTTATATAAACCACTTAATGAAATGGAAGGCACATTATCTGATGAACTCACAAAATTAGGTATTGAGAAACATATCGAAATAATATGTGATAGCGGAAATGAATTGAATAAGGGTGAAACAAGCAAACTAAGAAATGCGGGTTTTAATGTGATTGAAGCAAACAAAGGACAAGGCTCAGTAGTTTCTGCAATAGAAACGATGCAAAAGAGTAAAATATATTATACTGCATTATCTTTGAACCTACAAGAAAATTATGAGCAATACAGTTGGAAAGTACATCAAGGGATACAATTAGACATACCGGAAGAAACTAGAGAAGATTTAATTGATGCTTCAAAATACGTAATAAAGTGGTATTCTAAAACTCGTGGATTAAGTTAATTAAAAATAAATACAAAATAATTTGCTTATAATTAAAAAAATTGTTATAAATTTGCAATAATTAATTGATGTGAAGATGCATCAAACAAAAACGAATGAACGTAAATACTAACTTTTTAAGTATAAAGCCTTAATCAATTAACTTTGGTTACGGCTTTTTTTATTATATGACAAAATCATTTTCGTTATTAGGTAGGGAGATATTCAGAGTTGAACGCAACCGTTTAGGTGAATTTACCTATTCATTTATGAATGGTGATAGCTTTCAGGATAACGGCAAGTATTTAAAATTGTCTTTAGAAAATCCCGTGTTAATGACAATCATTGCTTTACGTTCAAAGATTTACTCGCAAATGGAAATCGTACACGTTGATAGCAACGGTAAAGAAATACAAAATAGCGAATATATAAAAAGGCTTTATCAACCTAATTACTTTCAATCTAAAGAGGATTTCTTTTTTCAGCAGATGTGGTTTTTATCAGCTGCCGGAACTAATTACACCCGACAATTTAAAGCCTTTAAAACAGATACTATTCCGAGTGCATTGTATAATTTAGTTCCCGATCAAATTGAATTAAACCAAACAAACGAATTAAGCGGGTTTATATTCTCAAAGCAACAAATTGAAGCTATTGGGGAAAAAAAGATAAAGTACACTATGAACGGTAGTGTTATCGATATTCCGCTTAAAGAAATAATTCCCTTTTATGATTTAGCAAATGGCTTAACTGATAACAGTTTCATGCAATCACAAAGCCGTGTTAAAGGTATTGTTAGAACATTGAATAACATCGACCAAAATATTAAATCAAAGAATATAAACTTACAATTTAGTCAAAAGTATTTAGCATCCAACAAATCAGACGGAAACGAGGCACAAATAAATGACACAGACCGTAACGATATATTCTCAAAGATTGACCGTAAAAGTTTATCTATAACTAATAAAAACATTGATGTTAAGCACTTAGTTAGCGATATGAAACGTTTATTTTTAGATGAACAGTTTAGCTCCGATGCTTTGACTTGTTTATTAGCGTTTGATATGAATAAGGACGTTTTAAACTATTTTGGTAGCGGAGGTTCTACCTATGAAAATCAGGAGAAAGGTGAGTTAAGATATTTGCAAAATAGTATAATTACAACCGCAAATAATACAATGAACTCTTTTAGCTCACAATGGGGATTGATGAATAAAGGGGAAAAGTTAGTCGCTAAGTATGACCATTTAAACATCATGCAATCGGTAATAAATGAGAAAATCAAATCATTAACCGAATTACAAAATATGATTAAATTGGGAATTGAAAATAATACAATTTCACCACAAGAAGCACAACGAATGACAAGTGAAATGATTAATACTTTGAAATTATGAGTACTAAATTAACACGTCAGGAAATAGAAAAAGAAGAACAACGTAGTGAAGCATTACGTTTAAAAAAAATAAAAGATAAAGCCTTGAGAGAGGGTAAAGAGATAAAGAAATGATTAAATCACACTACTTCCCTGAAAAGACTTACTCAACAAAAGAGGAGTTATTTAAAGAATTAAAGGACAACCTTGATTTTATTATTGATGCTAAAAAATCAATGATACAGAAATCATGCGATAAAGGAATTTCAATAACGTGTAAATCTTTAGACTTATTAAAGTTTCAAGATCAAAATAAAGCGATAAAGATTGATGATAACTTCTATTATATTGCCGTTAATTCAACCCGTATATTAGACAGTCACGATGATTTGCATTTGGATGGTATTTGGAAAAAATCTATTGAGGAGCAACAAGGAAAAAATTATTTAGTTATAGACCATGAGTTGGAAGTTGACAAGGTAGTAGTTAGAAAAGAACATATTGAAATGTTAGTTGCAAAAGTGCCGTTTTCTTTATTGGGAAAATCTTACGAAGGGGAAACACAAGCGTTAATCTATAAAGTACCAAAAGCACAAGTAAAGCACGAAATGGTTAGAGAATGGCTTGAAAGTGGTGACGAGATTGAAGCTAGTGTAAGGATGCAGTATGTTACGTTCGTTTTTTGCATGGATAGCAATAATCCGGAAGATGCAACAGAAAAAGCTAACTACGATCAATATTATCCAATGATAGCAAACAAATCAGACTTTGAGTATATTCCTTATTTCTTTGCCATTAAAGAGGCTAAAAACGTAAGGGAATCAAGTTTAGTAGTATTTGGAAGCAATCCAACAACAGGACAAATAAAAATAAATCAAGCCGAGAAATCACTTGACGAAACAGAAGCCGAGAAATCACTTCAAATAGAAGCTGAAAAGCAAACAGAACAATTAAAACAATTATTAAACAAATTTAAGTAAAAACAAATGGAAGAAATTATCAAAGATTTGGGTATTAAAATAGACTCAATGAAAAACGAAACAGTTTCAAAAGCGGAATTAATCGAAGTTATGTCTAAGATTAAAGACCTTGAAACTAAAGGTGAAAACGTAGCAACCTTCAAATCAAATATTGAAGAAATTGCTTTGCGTGTTTTAGAATTAGAAACTAAAGGAACTAAAGAAGTTAATACTGAAAGCCTTAAATCTATCTTAGAATCTAAAAAAGAGCAATTAGCTCAAATGAAAGAAAAATCAGGTTCAAGCGTTCAATTTACATTGAAAGCAGCCGGAACGATGGCAGAAAGTACAAACATTACAGGACAAATTCCACAAGCCGAAAGAGAAGCTGGGATTACTCGTATTGTAAGACGTAACCCGTTTATTTTACAGTTAGTTAATGTTGGAACAATTATGTCTAACGTGTGGGAATGGGTAGAGCAAAAGAATGCTGATGGTGGTGCTGCTATGACTGCTGAGGGTGCTGCTAAATCACAAGCTGATTTTGATTTAGTTGTGGCTTCTGCTAACGTTAAGAAAGTAACTGCTTATATCAAAATCACTAAAGAGATGTTAGATGATGTTGAGTTGATGCGTTCAGAAATCGACCAAGAATTAACTGAGTTAATTAACCTTAGAATCGATGACCAATTATTAAACGGTACTGGATTAACTGTTAATTTAACGGGTATCGTTACTAATGCTACTGCATGGGCAGCCGGTGCATTTGCTTTAGCTATTCCAACTCCTACTAAATGGGATGTTTTAAGAACTGCTTTAAATCAAGTGAGAGTTAACTTGTTTGAGCCTACTTATATTGTAATGCATCCAACTGATGTCGCTTCAATGGAGTTATCAAAAGCAACAGATGGACAGTATATTATGCCTCCATTCGCAGCAGTTGATGGAACAATCGTTAGCGGTGTTAGAATCATTGCCAATACGGGAGTTACTATTGATAAATTCTTAGTTGGGGATTTCACTAAATCAGGAGTAAGATTCAAAGAAGGTTTGACTATTAATGTAGGTTACGAAAATGATGATTTTACTAAAAACCTTGTAACTATTTTAGCTGAGGCTAGACTTGTACAAAGAGTAAAATCAAATCATTACGGAGCTTTTGTTTACGGAGATTTCTCTGATGCTATCACGGCTTTAACTAAAGCATAGTATTATGGGATATTGGTTAGATAGTACGGTAGAAGTTGAGTATAACGGTAAAGTTACGAGAGTAGCCAAAGAAGATGCTCACTTATACACTACTAAGAAAACAGAAAAAAAACAAGCTAAAACAGAGAAATAATGCCTAATATAATCGATAAAACATACTTTCAAAAAGCTAATGAGTTAAACATTCCTTTGAGTGTACAAACTTTAGTAGCTAACCCAACATTGCAAACACCTAACGATGTGGCTTATTTGGATGCTTTGTGTTTACGAGTAGAAAAATCGATTTTATTAAATGCTTTAGGTTTAGCGATGTATAATGAACTTCAATTAGCGATAACGGACTCTTTTACGAATCCGTTATACGCTTCTTATAAAAAGTTGGTAGAAGGTGAAGAATATGACGGTAAAGTGTGGCAAGGTCTAGAAAATGATTATTCACTTATAGCTTATAGAATTTTTGAGGAGTTTATGACTGAAACAAATGTTAGGTTAGTTGCAAATGGAAACGTACAACTATCCCCAGAGAAAGCATCGTTAATCAGCCCAGCTTATAAAATAGCAAATTCAAATCAAAAGTTCATACAATTATATCAAGGTGGATATTTACAAGAACCGATTATTTATAATCATTTTATTGATTGGTTCGGTTGTAATGATGAACTAAATGTTTCATTGTACAATTATCTAATTGATAAAAAAGAGAATTTTCCTTTATGGGATTTGTCAAAGTTTGCAGTTTACACGAATAAAAACACTTTTGGGTTATGATAATCTTTGAAGATGAGTTACAACGTTTAGTCGAGTTGCTGCCTAATATTACAGTCGGAGCAAATACAACTAATGTTAAATACGGATGGGGGACAGAAAATGTTTTAGCAACTTATCTAACTATGAATGGAAAAGTAAGTTTCCCACTTATTTGGTTAGTAGAAGGGCAAGACACAAACGATAACCGTGAACCAAGTGTAACCCGTAACGCAAAGATTGTTATTTTACATGAAAGTCAAGCACCGAATGAGTTCAACCCATATCAACACGAATACGATTTTAAATTAATTTTGCAACCGATACTCGATAATTTATTGATAGCTTTAGAACAAAGCGGAATTAGCCGAATTGACAATACAGATTTTAGAACGCAAAGAGTAAAAAACTACTCAATGCGGTCAGTTGATGAAAGTTTGGTTTATATCTGTAATGCTATTGTTTTAGAAAGCTCAATTACCTTTAACGGGTTATCAAGTTGCATACAAACAATTCAATTTAACACATAAAAAAATTATGATTTTATACAATCAAAAAAACTGTTTAACAGTTAGAAAAAATTTAGGTTTGCCGGACTGTATTTTACAGGAGGGTAGATTAACGGGTAAAATCTTAGTACCAAAAGGATGGTCTTTAGACTTGACTAGCGGAACTTTTGATAAAGATTACGTTAATGAGCAAATCCAATTAGGAAACTTTATTCCAATTTTAGGAGCGGTTGAGGTTACTAACAACACACCGGAAGCAACGACAGAAGAATATCAAGGCGGTGTTATGTCAGTTGTTCGTAATGGTTTACCACAATTTAACTTCAAATATTTGCGAGGTGGTTGGAAATTTGCCAATGCTTTATACACTTACAACTCGTTTCAAGCGTATGACGTTCTTTTCGTTTTTGCAAGTGGAGCGGTTGCAGGTGCAACAAGTGGATCAACATTAACGGGATTTGATTTAGGAATGATGAATAGCGGAACGTATATGTTTACCGATGGTAACACATCATCAAGCGTTACAACTTCTATTCAAATCATTAACGAAGCACAATTCAATAGAGATGTAGCTTTATTAGATGCTTCTATTTTAGACTTTAATGTTAATACTGAAATCTTCCCTATTACGGATATTGTAATGACTGGTAGAGCGGATGTGTCAGAGGATAAAGTTTATTTCAAAGCTACTTTTGATATGAACCAAGCTACTAACTTAGGAGGTATTGCTATTGCTAACTTAAAATGTACTATTGACGGTGTTGCGGACGTTATCACGGCACTTTCTTTGAGTTACAATAGTTTGACAAGTGAATGGAGTTTTACACCAACAGCGACGTTAACAACAGGTGATGCAGTAGTAGTTGAGCTTTACGATAGTGTTGAGGGTGTTGCAGTTGCTAAAATAGGAAATCGTTACTATAAAGGAGCAACGGCAGAAATTACACCCGTAGCGTAAAAGGTAATGATTTAATCATTATATTTGCAATAACAAGGATGAAAGGCAATCAATTAAATTTGGTTGCCTTCTTTAATTATAACAAAATGGAAATATTTAATAAACAGATTTTCGGAAGCGATGCAGAAGCCTTTTTAAAACTTTGCAAAGATGATAAAAAGCAATGGATTTTAGACAATACAAGTCAAAAGAATGATATTTTAATTGATGAGTTTATCAAAAACCCTAAAATTAGTAAAGAATGTAAATGTTTAGATTGCGGTAAAAATAAATCAAATGAGTCCAACCCAATATCAGCAAAGGTTACAGAAGTTGCTAAACCTATCAACGCTTCAAGAAATAGTGCAAAAGATAGTAATAAGCGACAATCAAAGCCTAAAACAGCGTAAAATTGACGAGTTTACAGTCGGTGAATTACCCAATGGAAGTAGAATAGGTACTTACAAAGATGCTGAATACTATTTTTTTAAGCGTGAAATTAACCCATTTGCAAACGGTTACGTCGATTTGATGTTAACTAGAACATTTGTAAACAGTATGCGAGTTGAACCGTTCACAAGTGGAACTTATTTATTTAATGCTAGTGATCCAAACAACTTAACGGGACGTTATGGAATTGATATTTTAGGATTAAATCAGCAATGGTTTGAGAACAGACAAAAGGAAATTTATATACACCCGTTTTTAAGACAGATTAAGCAATATGCCCAAATACAGTAAAATAGATAACATTCCGGCAAAGGTTTTCTTTGAAATATTAAAGACAAAGGATTATCAGTTATTGAAGCCTAAACCAAAAGAAACTGATTTAGAAACGGTGTTTATGTTTATTTATGACGATTATTTTATCAAATCAAACAATCATCAAGCGAATGAGTTTTTAAGATTAACAAATTCAATAGCTTTTTTAGATTACAAAATAAACACGATTAAATCAACTTTAAAGTTTATTTATTACAATAAGACAACCAAAGAAATGCGGTTAGATATATTGAAAGCGTTAAAAAGTGGTTGTGATATTTACATCGATGAGAATTTACCATTTAAGGAAGAAGTGCATAGGGTATTAACAATCGAAATTGGAGTTTTAAATAACGATTTAAGTATTTGTAAATTAGAACTAAAAGACCTAGTAAAAGATGCAGTTAGTAAAGATTTTGACTATTACGATAGTATTATCGGACTTTCAAACGTTCATCAAAGGAGTTTAAATAGTGATTTGACCTTAGCGGAATATGTGGCTTATGAAAAATCAGCAGAAAAAATAATAAATCAAAGTAAAAAGAAATGAGCGAATTTATAGAAATATTAAGTCCCGATGCCTTAAAAAGTTTACAAACTGCAAACGCTGAAATTGTGAAAATGATTTCTAACGTTAAGGTTGTGAATGATAATATGATTGGTGCTAAAACTCCGAGCGGTTCGGATAGTGCTTTAAAGTCAATCACTAATGAATACCAAAAACAAGAGAAAGCTATTGCAAATACTGAAAAAGCGTTAGAACGTGCAAGATTAGCCGAAATAAAACTACAATTAGCTAGGGAGAAAGCCTTTGATAAATATGAAACACAATTAACAAAAGAACAGGCTAAATTACAAGCTAGTGAAAATTTATACAATAAAGTACAAGCTAAACTTAATTTATTATCAGCTGAATATAAAAACCTAGCAACCAAAAAAGAGTTAAGTATTGCTTTGACAGATAAAGAAGCGAGTCGTTACACTTTTCTTCAAGGTAAAATTCAAACTTACGACAAGACATTAAAAGCGGTTGATGCTACAATGGGTAAACACCAAAGGAATGTAGGTAACTATGCAAGTGGTTTTAATCCTTTGTCAAACTCAATTAATCAGTTAACACGTGAAATGCCAGCCTTTACTTATTCAGTACAAACGGGTTTTATGGCACTTTCAAATAACATCCCAATTTTTACCGATGCAATAGGTAACGCAATTACACAAAATAAAGAATTAGTAAAACAAGGTAAACCTACTACAAGCGTACTTTCTCAATTATTAGGTGCTTTTGCAAGTTGGCAGACTGCAATGGGAATTGGTATCACTTTGTTAACTGTTTACGGTAAGGAAATAGGGGAGTTTATAGGTGGATTAATGAAAGGGGGACGACAACTTCAAACAATAGGCGACCAAATAAACCAATTAAGCGAAGCTCGTAAATCAGCCTCAGAATTAGCATCAAGAGAAATAAGCGAGTTAGACAGACTTTATAAAGTTAGTCAGGATTTAAC
>Ga0105097_10001481_pt1 | contig 11244 bp, 10 predicted proteins | sample PPLLak12cMay2015_FD_87035 | JGI IMG/M metagenome (GOLD analysis project Ga0105097, IMG submission 87035) | Freshwater sediment microbial communities from Prairie Pothole Lake near Jamestown, North Dakota, USA - PPLs Lake P7 Core (1) Depth... | ecosystem: Environmental > Aquatic > Freshwater >... | reverse complement strand
TCCCATTATCATTATCATTATTTTTATTTATTTTATGTTGTAAATAAATAAAATAGAAAAAGAATATATATAAAAGAATATATATGAGCACATTTTGGACGAAAGACCCTTCTATTTTATTCAATTCTGAATATATATTTCAATTGTATCCATTGTCTAGTATGTCACCTGAAGAAAAGTTAAATGCTATAACACGTTTAGTAATATTATTAACTATTTTAGGATATTTATTTACACAAACTTATAAAATAATAATAACAGGAGTAATTACTTTAGGTGTAATTATTTTACTTTATAATGTAAATAAAAATAAAGAAGTTCAAAAACCCAAGGTAGTTGAAAAATTTGAAAATATGAATTGTTATAATGCTTTGAAAAATTCTTATACAAATCCAACCACTTTAAACCCAGCGATGAACGTATTATTGACTGAAATCAATGATAATCCTAATCGGGCTTCTGCTGCTCCAGCATATAATAAAACGGTTGGCATTGAAATGGACAATAAAACAAAAAAAATTGTAGAAAAAAATTTCGGCGACCCAAACATTGACGAGAGATTATTCAAGGATTTAGCAGATGCTTACGATTTTGATAATTCTATGAGAACTTTTTATGCTACAGCAAATACTAAAATACCAAATGACCAAGACGCATTTGCCGAATTTTGCTATGGAGATATGATTTCTTGTAAAGAAGGGAACGGGCTTGCATGTGTTAAAGACAATTATCGTTATACAAATTATTAAATATTTAATCTTATAATTTATAATTTTAATCACTATTAAATTTAGTAAAAAATAATATTTTATTAATTTATAGAAATGAGTATAGTCAGCAATTATTCCTTTCAAAATATGTCTAGAATTGGAAATGATGATTGTTTTTTAAATCAAAAGGATATTCAATATTTAAAAGGCGGTAACTACATGGTTACAAATTATTACCCCAATTGTCCCATGACAAAAGCAATTGATTTTGCTACTAGTCAACCTAGTGTATTTTATTCCGGCGGCAATCAAGTCGGAGTAAATGGTTGCAATATTGATTATAATTCAAATTTAACTATATCTGATTTAACAAAACCGAAATGTCGTATTAGCTTATCACAAAGACCATTTGCGACTGTTCCTTTTTTGGGAAGAGGGACAAGCAACGCAATATTAGAATCTCAAATACAACAGGGTGATACAGTAACAAACAGAAAAAGCGTAAATACGACAAGCGAAACATCTTACATTCCGTACAGTAATTATCCTTTAATTCCTTCAATTGAAACAACCGTCACTAATCCTGCTAATTTAGTAGAAGGCGTTGCGGCCGACGGATGGATAAGAGGCGGATTACCTTCAAGAAATTTAACGAGAGATCAAGATTATGCCAAATCACACAACCCTTATCAGTATTAAATAAATTATATTATTTTAGATAATGAATATGTAATATGATATTGTTTAATGAATAAATAAAATTGTAACATATTAATGATTTAAAAACTATTTTTGTTTAAAATTATATGTATAATACTACTTTTAAATGTACTTATAATTTAATTACTTCAAGCGAAAAAGAAGATATGGAAATTAGTGAGAATTTATACAGGTCACAGTTTTTACAAGCATTTAATTGTAATGATTGGATGTCAGATGATATAGATAAAATATTAGAATACATATATAATGAATTAATTAAAAATGATTATGGAAAACAAATTTTACTTAAAATAAAGGAAAAAAATATACTACCTATAGAAAATATGGAAACTGTTTTATTATTTTCATATGAATATTTTTTTTTACTGCATAATTGCTTGATTGATTTATTCAATAATGGAGATATTTCAAATAAAAATTATAATATGTTAATTCAGAAAATAGAAAATAGTTAATTTATATATACATTATATAAATGTCTTCAACCCGAAATAAAAATACACCTCAAAATTACTGTTTAGAACAGAGAGATAATAGTTTAGCTGACATTTATAGTCACTACGCGCACTCATCATATGGCAATGCATATGAAAACGCTATTCCTTGTCTAGGAATTACACCAAGCCATATGCCTAGAAATGCACTTTCAGATAATCCAGTTGAAATAGAAAGTTTCTTAAAAGGAATCGGTTCAACCAATTTAGTTTATAAAGTTTCTCCGGTTACTCCTCAATTGAAAACAATCCCAATGAAAGGATATTTTGATAGAATACCATTATTAATGCCTGAACCGATGTTAGTTGAACAAAATAATAGACCTTTTCCTATTCCCCAATAAATCAAATAGTCTAACTATACAATAATTTTATAAAATATACAATTTTACTTTACTTTTATATTATCAATTAATTTTCTAAGATTTGGAAAAAATCCTAATTCATTAATAATTTTGAATTTCTCTCTACGAATAATATCAATTCTTTGTGACCACCAGTCTTCTTTTATTGCTTTATTTATAATATTCATTGATTCTTGGAAATTATCTAAATTTAATCTAACAAATGCGTTTGGATCTATATAGGTTTCAAGGTTCGGACATCCCCAATAAAAAGTCAAACATTCACATAATATAGATTCCCATATTTTTTCAGTAGCATAATTAAATTCCATATTATTTTCAACTGCTAAACAATATTTATAATCTACATAGTGATTTTCTTTTTTATCGCATTTTAACTGTCCTTTATAGTTTTTAAATCCATGATAATTTTTACGACCAAAAATATTTATTTTATTTTTATTTTCCTTTTCCATATATTTAATGAAATTAATTCTCTTTATATGACCGTTATCATAGTTTTTAGCACTGAGAACAGTAATAATTTTATTATATCTATTTGTGTGTATAGATTTTGGAATATTGATTTGCCACTGAACAGCGTTTAGTTCCTTTTTATGAGTACTAACATGTAAAAACATATTCTCGTCTGGAGAAGCCCATTCTTTCCATGTTTTAACTCCCCAATCTTTACTTTTATCATGAACCCACGGTTCCATCTGAAATATAATACTTTTAGAGGATTCAAAATAGTCATCTTTATATTGACCATTAATAATGACAAAATAATCAACATTATTTTCGTGTGTAATTTCAATATCTTTCCAACTATTTTTAAATTCAAACATATTTGACCATTCTTTGCATAATTGTTCGGAAGAACACCAATGACACATTAGTTTAATTCTAATTTTTTTTTCTGTTTTGATTACATTTGATAATTTAATTTTTATATTTTCTTCATCATTTTTTTCATTTATAAATCGCTCATATTCATTTTTTTTTATATATATTCCATCTGACGCTTTATAATACAATGATGATGTTAAATTTTGTATTTTATTTTTAAAAAAACCCAATGTATTAAAGCCAATACAATTATTATCATTTAATGCTATTTTCATTGACTCTAATAGGGTTGTTTGTTTATAATATAAATCAAATTCTACTTGATCATTACCTTCAATAAATATAAATTGAGAGAAAATATCATCTTTTATTTTATTATAATTATCAATATCTATTGCTTCGCAATCCATTTGTATATCGGTGTCAATTTGTTTAAAATTTTCGTTCCATTCAGAAAAACAAATATGGGGGTTTAATTCATAGCAAATATTATTATTTAATTTTCCAATTATATAATCAATGCCGTGTTTAATACCGTGTTTATCTATAAAATCTAACATATATTTTGCTCCTTTTTTATTTACACTATAACAATATGTTCCTCCTATGAATAAATTATTATTTAATTTAACAATTTTTATATTATTATTCATTAAATCATATATTTTTTCAACATTTTCTCTCTCTTTGTTATACATTGAATATCCCATAAATAGAATTTCTTTTTGTTTCATTATAGGTTTTAATTTATATATCATTTCTGAAAAATTGTCAGATAACCTAATATCATCTTCTAATATTAAATAAAAATCATTTTCATTATCATCAATTAGTTGTTTCCATAACTTATAATGACTTAACGCGCACCCTATAAATCCTCTTCTGCTTCCAAAATCATTTCCTTTGAATAAATATAAGTATTCGGCATCTTCATTTTTTATATCCTTTCCATCAGTCGCTTCTATAAATTCATAATTATTTACATTGTGTTTTTTAAATAATTCAATGCATTTTTCCTTTCTATCGGATCTCCTAAGTAAATTAACGACTTTGATATAATTTGTTTCTTTTGAGAATTGAGATTCTAAATTCAATTCATACGCGTTTGGCATTATTGAATTATGACGATCTTTGGTTAATCGTCCAATGTGTTTATTTGTTATTTTATTAAAAAAAGCAGATTTATATCCTTTATCATTCCATTTATTTGCATAATCGAACTCAAAAAACTGGTTTGGTGTATCAAAATTACCTAATTCCAATATAGCATCAACTGATACCAATGAAGGTCTAAAACTATAATGAGGCCAATATCTATTATTAATATGAGTATTATCATTGTCTTTGCTGTGTTCATGCAGACAATAATTGCCTTTTATAGTTGCTCCTGTTATTTTATAATCTTCTATTGTTTCTGCATAAGATTTATTAAATAATATCTGTTTAACATTATACTCAGAGAGAAATTCAAGACCAAATATACTTTCACTAACATAATTCATTTTATCAAAAAATAAAAAATCATCCTCTATATGTATCCAATACTTAGGCCTAAGCGAGTTTAATTTATTCCAAATAATATTCATACTAGCGCGATGACCTTTTTCATTTTCACTTTTAAAATAATATTCAAAAAATGGATAATTTTCTATCATACTATCTCGGTCAGCTTCACTAGAATTATCATCCACGCAAAACCAATAATCTATTTTGTCTATATCATTCCAACAATTTAATATAGAGTTGATTGTTTTTTGAAATAAATTAATGCGCTTACAAGTGGTCATTGAGAGAAATACAATAGGTAATTCATTATTTTTATGATTATAAAGTTTGTAATTAGAAAAATTTATTTTATCAAATATTATATTCCATAATTCAAATGTGGAATGTATGTTATTATCTTGATGTTTCAATTTAATATAATAATCAACTAATAAAAATAGTTTTTGAATATCAATTTCATTATTATCATTTTTAATAGCATCTTTATAGAAACATAAATTATTAATTGTTGATATGAACCGAGAATTATTACTAATATTGTCTTTTATGATTTCATTGTAATTTGTTATATGAGATGGTGTCATTTGTACGTTGAAAATGGATAGTAATATTTTTTTACAACATTCATATCCGCTATCATAATCTCCAATGTAATAAGAAGAGATTGAATTAAAATATTCTATGGCGTTATCATCTACTGATAAAAATAATTTATCATTTGGATTTTGTATTTTCTTATGTTTATATTTTTTTTGTAAATAAATCGCATTTACTAATGTATGCATATTTTTCCCATATAAATATTCACACAAGTTTGTTATATGTTCTATTCTCTCGTTATCAAATGTTCCAGCCAATGTTAAATAATGAATAATCTCATGCATATCTCCATTTAAATGTTTTAATTGTTTAGCAATTGATATACACGCATAATATTTTTCCTGAGACCAATTTACTGAGCTCAAAACAATTTTATACCATTTTATAGATTTAATGTTATCATTTGCATCCATGTAGCTTTGGGCGCAATAAAAAGCATATCTAGCTTTTAAACTTGTATCGTGTTCAGTATCATATGCACGTTCAAGTATTTCAGCATCATTAATGTATTTATTATTATCTAGACTACGAGACCCATATTTACCACTTTCAATATAATAGTCTCCATTTATAGTGGTTTCTGTTTTATAATTGTCTATGCAAGAAAGATATTCATGTAGTACACCGACAAATTTCCATTTTAAATGATTGTTTATAAGTAGAGGTCTTTTATATAAAAAATCATTTCCTAATTTCAAATGATACATATCATCGTTTAGTTCAGGAAGAATAAATTCACCGTGTATCCAATCATCAGCATCAAATATGAATGTATAATCGCTTTTATTATATACTGCCTCTAATGCCATTGTTCTATTATATCCAAACCCTTTCCATTCATGCTGAAGCAATTCACCTTTTATATTTTTTTTTTCAAAAAAATCCATAATTATAGTTTGAGTATTATCAGTTGATCCTGTATCACATATTACCCAATAAGAGAAATTGAAAATAGAAGTAAGATGTTCTAGTGTTTTTTCAATAATATGACTTTCATTTTTAACAATCATATTAAGAGAAATCGTTTTTGACATTAATCAATAATAATGTTTTGTTTTATTAATTAATATTTAAGTATAAATATAATTTTATATATAAATATTATAAATGGCGTTTACTCGTTTTCATGATGACCCTTGTAGAATTAAAAAACAATTACAAGAAAGCACCGATCAAGGAAGATATATATTGAATGTTCCAGGCAATGGATTGAAACCACATTACATAGATGACCCTTATTTAAGATTGCAAAAATGGGGCGGAAATTTAAGAACAAATACAATAAATCTAGAAAATGACTTGAGAGGATTAACTCGTGGAGTAAATAAAGATTGCTTGGAAGATAATTATAATTTACATAAAGTTGAAACAAATGATGTCAAATATCCTACAACTGGAACAATTACAGACCAATCAAGAGCAACACACCCAGCGTGGATGTCAAGAGATTTAGAGCAAGTAAATTGGTATACTTTACCATTAAACCCACAAGAGAACACGTGTATACCATTCGAAAATAATTTGAATACTAGAACAATAGAAAAAGACCGTTATGTAACCCCTTATCCTTGTATAGAAGTTGAGACTGTGAATAAAGGTCATACGAGTAATTTAAATCAAATGAATGTATTTACAACTAAATTTTAGAGAATAATATATAATATAAAATTTGATGAATTATATATTAATTATATTATAGTCAGTTAATAACTAAAAAATATAATACAATTATATATATAAATGGCAGAATTAGCAATACCTCTTATAGCATTAGGCAGTATGTATATAATATCTAACCAAGAGAAGAAGAAAGAAAAGTTTACAAATATGAGCGAGAAAAAAAATTATTTACCGAATGCTGAAATAATTCCAGAAAATTATCCTACTCTAGCTCCAGTAAAAACAGATAACATACAAAGATATATAAATCCAAACCAAGTCACAGACAAATATTTTGACCCTGCTACCTATGAAAAAACGATTAATAAAGAATTAAAAGATGAACCGAACTTCATATCATTATCAGGTCAACCAATCGTCGGAAAAGAATTTAGACATAATAATATGACACCCTTTTTTGGTGCGAAAATAAGAGGAGCTACTGCAAATGCAAATGTAAGTGAATCTATTTTAGATAATATGCAAGGAACTGGAACGCAACAATTTAGAAAGAAAGAAGTAGCTCCTTTATTCAAACCTCAGGATAACGTTCAGTGGGCGCACGGCATGCCAAATCAGAGTGACTTTTATCAATCAAGAGTTAACCCTGGAACAAGAATGGCTAATATTAAACCATGGGAAGAACAATTAGTAGCACCTGGACTAAATCAAGGATACGGGACAGAAGGATCCCTTGGTTTTAATTCTGGAATGGGATCAAGAGAAAGTTGGATGCCATATACTGTAGATGAACTTCGTGTTAAAACAAACCCCAAACTTACATTTGGTCTAGAAGGACATGAAGGACCGGCAATTAATTTAATTAAAAATAGAGGTCTTATAGGACAAGTTGAAAAACATTTACCGGATACTTATTATAATAATACTCCTGATAGATGGCTAACAACAACTGGTATAGAAAAAGCCCAAACTGCTAGAGGAATTGAAATTCTACAAGATGTAAGCCGACCATTTACAACAACTGAATATTTTGGAACAAGTGGGCGTGCTGAAGGAGATGCTGGGTATACTCCTCAAAATTATCAGAAGTCACATCGCACAGAACAAACATGTGAAATTATTTCAGGACCATCTGCTGCAGGTCAAAATCCTGCTTCTACCGGAGATTATTCAAGAGATAGCTACAAATTTTTACCAACAAATCGTTCTACTGTTTGTTATAGCGAGACAGGTATTGTAGGCGGTGTTGTAAAAGCAGTTGTTGCTCCTTTATTAGATATTCTTAGACCCACAAGAAAAGAAAATGTAGTAGGAAATGCTAGACCGTATGAAAATGGTAAGAGTAGTGTACCAGCGAATGTAGTGTATAATCCGTCTGATAGAACAAAAACAACAAATCGTGAAATGCTAGAAGGTAAACTAGATAACAATCATCTAAATATTCAAAATCAAAAGGATGGAGCATACTCTGTCAGCGCCCAACAAGCGATAGAAAATAACAGAGATTCTACAAATATATCCTATATGGGTAATTCTGGAGGAGCAGCCAACCAATCAGGATTAAGACAATATGATGCCGAATACAACCAACATAATAATCCAAATAAGACATACCCTAACAGACCCAATCAAGGTGGTACACAGATATTTAACCAAACCGATAATATTAAAATAGATAAGGTTGATTGTGACAGAGATAATAATCGTTTATGGGTAAGAGGTAGTGGTCCAACTGTTGCAACAGCATTACCTGCACCAGAGACATATGGTAAATTCAGCGCTAGACAATATTACGATGAAAATATTAACTGCGAGAGAATTCAACCAGACATTCTCAGCGCGTTTAAACAAAATCCATACACTCAAAGCTTACAGAGCTGGGCTTAAAGCTTAACTAAATTTTATGATGTTAAAATCGGCGTTTGAAATGTTAAAATGTGTAAATGTAAAATAAAATACAAATACAAATATAAATATAAATACATAAATCATATATTTATATATTTATATATTTATGGAATTAAAAATACATAGTGATGTATATGAAAAATTAAATCATTTTATTAATATTAATAAAATTCCTAATATTATTTTTCACGGACCTAGTGGAAGCGGTAAAAGAACATTAGTTAATAAATTTATTAAAATGATATATCATGATGATAGAGAATCAATTAAATCATATGTTATGTATGTTAATTGTGCTCACGGAAAAGGAATTAAATTTATAAGAGAAGATTTAAAATTCTTTGCAAAAACACATATTAAACATGATTGTTTTAAAAGTATTATTTTATCAAACGCTGACAAATTAACAATTGACGCACAGTCAGCACTTAGACGATGCATTGAATTATTTAATTATTCTACGCGTTTTTTTATTATAGTAGAAGATAAATATAAATTATTAAAACCAATATTATCTAGATTTTGCGAAATTTATCTATCATTGCCACAGTTGAATGATGTAAATGTAAATTTAAATGAATATCATATCCAGAATAGTTATGATTTTACAAAAGAAAATAAGGGGAAACTTTTATGGTTAAAAAATAAATTATGTGATAAAAAAAGTAATTTAAATGATTATTTTTCATTATCAACTAAACTATACGAAAAAGGATATAATGCGATTGAATTATTAAAAATAATAGAAACATTAGACATTGATGAAACTAAAAAATATAAAATTCTATTAACAATAAATAAAGTAAAGAGAGAATTTAGAAATGAAAAATTATTGATTATGTATATATTACATTTATTATATTCAGATGAATTATTTGATGTAGAAAATATTTCATTTATATAAAGTTTAACAATATTTCATTTCAAATAATTCAAATAATTTAAATTATTTATTTAAGTTTAAATTATTATTATTAAACCTATAATAATAATATTATGGATGATTTTTCAGTTAATAGTTTAATTGAATCACAAAATGAATGGTGTGCCAGGCTTGTATCTATATTAGCACCATTAATCATAAGTGGATTAAGATCTATATTTGATGAAGCATGGAAATTATGCAGAGAAAATAATGAAGAAGATAAATATCTTATGACATTTCAAAACTTTATAGCTAGAATTACAAAATGGAACCCGTCTATGATTAAGGACGAAACAAATCGAATGAAAGAAGTAAGTGGATGTGGATATTTAGAAGATTTAGTAACATGTGTTCACATTGTAAAATTAAAAGCTTTAACTTGCGCAAGAGTTGGATTAAAACAGAAAAAAATATCAATCAAAGTCCCGCCACTTGAGGATTTTATTCATAAAATTTATATAAATACTGCTAGAAAAGTATATACAAATGTTTATTTATTTGATAAAACATGTACCCCTTTACAAATACAAAAACACAACCGAGAACTTGAAACAATTATTAAAGAATGCATATTACTAACAATTAGAGATAGCATTCCTGTAGAAGAAATTTTAAGAACATATTTAGATGAAACACAAGAAACAGATGTAGAAGTTGAAGAAAAAGAAGAAATTATTGAAACTGAGGTCCCATCCGAAGAATTACCTCCTCCACCGGCTGTTCCTCAAAGAGGTGGGTCAGAAGAGAATGAACCCAGACACGATAGGCTTACATTTAATGATTTAGATATGGTTCTAGATAAAAAAGGAAACGAACAGACCATTAATGCTCCAAAAACAATAGAACGATTAGAGCATATAAGCGAAACAAATTATAATAAGAGAAAACAAGAAGAGGAAGAAGAAAGCGATAGCGACGCTTTAAATATAGGAGGTGATATTTCTTTTGATACATTGGATGTATTTGATATGACAAAACAAACTATTTTGAATAATGATCCGATTATTGATATAGACGTATTATAAATATATAATTATTTTAATGATTTAAAATAAATATAAATTTTAAATTAATTCATTTGCGTTAAATATAAAATTAGAAAAGTTTAGTATATTAAAATGGAAAATATATTTATTTTAGCAGGAGTTATATCGGTCATATTTTTTCTGTGTAAATTCATAGAAATGAGATTTATTTTAAAAGAGGTTAAGCCATTAAAATTTTTAATTCGTGAAAGCCTTCATGTTTATATAAGTGTTGTTATTGGTTTATTTATATCAAACCAATTCGATTTAATGAAAACATCCGTTAATACTATCTCCGGCGGTGGAGGAGTAAATGTATTTGTTGATAATCCAGATTTTTAGATATATTTATAATATAATTTATAAATGTATTAAATTACATAGAACAATCTTCAAAATTGACCTTCATATATCCTTTACATAATTTTACCATATCGCCTGAATCTTGCATTTCAACAATTGTTTTATTTATTTTTTCTAATATATCTGGAAAATTTTTATTTACTACAATCGTAAATTCATCATTAACAACTGGATTTA
>Ga0105097_10001478_pt1 | contig 11256 bp, 8 predicted proteins | sample PPLLak12cMay2015_FD_87035 | JGI IMG/M metagenome (GOLD analysis project Ga0105097, IMG submission 87035) | Freshwater sediment microbial communities from Prairie Pothole Lake near Jamestown, North Dakota, USA - PPLs Lake P7 Core (1) Depth... | ecosystem: Environmental > Aquatic > Freshwater >... | reverse complement strand
TCGGACTTGAGTCTGTCGTACTGCAAGGGGGTGCGAAAAACTGTCGACGCCCTCCGGAAAGCCGGAAAACCGGTTTCCGTCGAGCCCGCTCTCGATCATGATCCTTCCAGATGTGACAGTTTCCGACATGGTTTAGCGATAGTCGATGGTCCCGATGCCGAACGCTGGATCAACCTGCATGGGCATCCAAGTCGAGGCGTCTTTGATCGATTGAATATCGGTTAGAAGTTGAACCGCCTTCATCTCGTATTTCTCCGCCAGATCGATGTTATTCGTCTCGCGCAGGCGGATAGCCTTAAGCAGATCCAACGTCGCCTGATACGAATCCAGCGGAATAAGGTCGTAATCATTGACTAGGGCGATGGTTTTGCGGCGGTATTTGATGCGAACCCACTCACATTTGCACGAAACCTTCATCCGCTTGAAGATCGGATTGGTCTCGTGGGGAGCATAGTAGCCGAGCGTGACCGCTTGGCTCAATTGCTCAGGCTTGAATCCGATCAGCTTGATATAGCCACGCGTCACTGGCTTGGTGACTTGCGTGATCTTTTTGAAATAGGTAACGCCCGGATCGGTCGATGCGAATCCGCTCAGAATCGGCACCCGAACACCGGGACTTGAGGGGCCGGTCGCCGGAATGGTCAGTGCCATTTTCTGGTTGTACTGGCCGTCCATCGTCTCGCCCTGCACGATCAGTTCCAGCGATCCATTACCATCGATCGGGTCTTCGCAGATCGCGGCAACAAGGCTCCAATCTTTGAGATCTTGAAAAGTGGGGCTCCACATTTTGTCGTCCCAGTAAACGCCACACGTGGCACCGCATGAGGAATTCGAGCCGAGCCCGTTGATGTGGAATTCGTACCAACTCGAACGGCCGAGAGCCGGACTTCCGCCGACATTGGCGGCTAAAACCGTTTCGGCGAAATCCGGCAGCGTGACGCATCCGCTATTGTTCGAACAGACGTCCATGACCCCGACATAGGGATCCCAGTTGGCGCGATACGCGGCGATCTCGATTGCGCGCGTGATGTAGTCGATGATCTTGGCGCGGTCGGAGATGCCGAGCAGGTCGTTCGATTTCGACGCGGTGATGACTTGGCCAAGAGTTACCTGCATGAATTATTTCTCCTCGTCTTCACCCTCTTCGCTCATGCCTTCGGCAAGCGACTCTTCCTCCTCCTCTTCCTCCTCGTCGGAGCCGCCGATCAACCCTCGGGTCTTGGCCATCGCGGTGAGCGCCTCGCCGATGTCGGTCATCTCCTCGGAGTCGCCTTTCTCGGGCAGACTGATCTCGTGAACCTCCAAATCGGCAGAGCAGCAGTCTTCGCCGTCGCGATCACCCATCGTGATGCTGCGACGCTTAAAATGGATCAACGCGTAGCCTTCGCGGGGAAGATTTTCGAGGTTCTTGGCGCCAGTGATGTACAGCGATGGGTACATGGGCTTTAGCTCGCGACTCTTGCCTTTAGGCTGGTCGAATCCGATCGGCTCGACGGTCGGCGTGATTGCTAGATCGATTGAGATGGGAAATTCGTCGTGCATGGTCAGAGGATGAATCCGGGCGAAGTGATGATGTTGGCGGGGACAGGGAACGCGGCGAGCTGTGCGCCCAACAGATAGTATTGGTTCGAGCAGACCAGTCGCAGGTCCTGACCGTTGGTGACGGTCGTGATGAACCAGAAATCGTAGGATTGCGCGACTCCATATTGATATCCGGACGCCTCACTTTTGGACCGACCCCACTTGAAGGTTTGGCGAAGAACGGTGCCATCCATGAAATCTACGGAACCGTTCAAATCATTGGGGCCAATTGCGCCAGCGTTCCAACCGATCTGCATCTTGAGGCTGAAAAGGTAGTTGCCGCCCGTAAAACTGACAGTGCCTAAATCCAACACTCGAGAGCCTTGGAGAGTGGCAAGATCGGTTGTGGCGACCGTAGGATCCCAATAGGCACCGGTGAAGAACGCGGCCGGGGCGCCGCTTGCGCCGGCGGGCCCGGTGACTCCAGTGACCCCGTTGGCACCAATTGGACCGGGGATACCTTGAATTCCTGTGGCCCCGGTCGGACCGGTCACGCCAAACCCGGCCGGGCCGGACGGGCCGGTGGCTCCAGTCGGACCCACGGGACCCCCGACGATAGTGACCACGGGCACGGGCGGAGAGCACAGGTTCCCCGGCTGGTTGCATTCGTTGCAGCCGCAGCCGCCATTGCAGTTATTGTTTCCGCATCCGCAGCTCATGTTAGAGAACCTCCAAGGTGAAGTAAGTGGCTTGTGACGCCTGCAAATCCAGATCGCCTCCAGTAGTCTGGGTCAGGGTCAATTCAAAGTAGGTGATGCTGGTAGCAGCGATGTCGATGATTGGGGTGATCAACGTGCAGCTACCAGTACCATTGGCGTTCGTGCCGTACCGGTTGTCTCGTGCCCAAGAATTGCCTGCGTTATCCTTGATCTTGGCTACAAATTGCCCGTCCGTGCTCGCCTCCCAATAAGCACCAGCACTGACCCTCACGCGTTTCGCGCCGGCAGGGACATTGATGCGAGTGGGATTGCCCCCATCAAAAATCCCCAATCCGTCAGAAAAACGAGCTGCGTCCCACGAGACGGTTGCCTCTGTTCCGTCCGAGTACTCTTGATCGGAAGTTAAGTACAGCGACGCTTGAATGCCATTCCACGCTCTGGCCACGTTGCCTCCCGTGACGTTGCCGTTTACGACTTTGTTAGTGGGGTCATTTGTCCACGTATTGGACATCACTACGCAACGAGTGACCGACTCCCCCAATTCCACTCCTGACGTGGTAGTGTGATCTTGGAAAGCGTTTCCCATCACAATCACGTTGTTAGTGTCGTTTTCCAATACGACGCCCTTGGTGGACGATCCCCCAGTGCCCCAACTGTTCCCGATAATCGAACCCCCGGCAAAAGTACCTTTAATCCCTACTGATGAACTCCGCATGTAGAGATCGTTACCGATGAACGCAATCTGATATGCGTAGCCTTCAATACACGTATTTCTTCCCCCACTTCCGGCGAAAATATCGATGTACGTATTGGAAATGGTAGCCTGAACCACCGGGCTCGTGCTGTTAAACCCCAAGTGAACGCCCGAGTTAAGCCCGTTAAAATCGCAATTATCTATGTGGAGACCTTCAATGCCGCCGCCGAAAGTGCTGCCGACGCACTCCAAGACTGAATCCAAAAAACTTCCGCTGCAATTTATGATGCGAAAAATCACCATCTTGGATCCGTTTACCGGCGGAACATCTCCCGCGGCATTGGATTCCAAAGATATCGCCAAGCCAGTGTTAAAACTCGACCGCCCAATGAAGTGGATGGTGTCTAATGTCGCGTAGCTGGCTCCAACAATCTGAACATACTTCGTAAACCCTTTTTGAGGTCCAGTGATGTTCGGGTCTATTAGGACTCTAGTTATGTTTACATTGGACCAAAAATTCGGCTGAGGTTGATTCGGAGGGGGAGTCGAAGTCCAATACTTCGTGGTATTCTGAATCCGGATAGCCGATGCGGTAGAAAGTCCTCCGGAAGCAGCTACGTTGTGTGCTATGCCGATGTCCTCTACCGTCGTGTTCAAAGTTTCATCGCCGGTCTGATTGACTGAAAAAACCCCAGTATCCGCGGCCGTTTGAACAACAATGCTGTTCCGCATTCCATCACCAAAAATCTTAAGGCTTTTCGATGATGACGTGAACGCTATGATAGAAGAGATGTACCAAATGCCCTTGGGAAAATATAGAGCCCCACCGGAGTCTGTTGCCAGAATATCGGTAATGGCGTTGGATATTGCCACATTGTTTGAAGATGCAGCCGACGTATTGTTGGATTCTGCTCCGTAATCCTGAATGTTGAATACATCTCTGAAAAACACGTTTTCGTACGCTCCTGTGGGACTCGCGGCCGGACGACGACGTCGAGCAGGTGCCGGTGACTGTGTGACAGTAAACGTAGTGCCCGTAGGACCTGTGACACCTGCGGGGCCCGTAGGGCCTGTGACACCCGTAGGGCCTGTGACACCCGTAGGGCCTGTTACACCTGTTGCGCCGGTAGGGCCTGTGACGCCCGTAGGGCCTGTTACACCTGTTGCGCCGGTAATGCCGACACCCGTCGGACCGGTTGCACCCAAAGTTCCTGAAGCTCCTGTGGGGCCCGTTAAACCAACACCAGTAGGACCGGTGACGCCGGCAGGACCGGTGGCTCCAGAAGGGCCTGCCACACCAGTAGCACCAGTAGTGCCAGTGCCGGCAGGACCGGTGGCTCCCGTAGGTCCGGCCTGCGTGTACATCACCTGCGTGGCGGTCACAATCACGCTAGGAGTTACCGGCACGGTCGGCGAAACGCCGGCGGCAAACGTGTCGATCGTTACCTGCGTGTTGGTAGTAGCCCAAACCAGTTGCAGGTAGTCCGACGCGGCGAGCGTCAGGACGTAATTGATTGCTGCGATGAGTTGACCATCAGTACCGCCGTGCCGGCTGGGGATCGAGTACTTGCTGTTGCTGTCGGCAACGTCCGAACCGTTCTTCCGCAACCATACATTGACGTCGTGCGTTTGATTGTCCGCGTTTTTGAACTGGATCGAGTACTGGAAATTGTACGTGCCGGCCGCGGCAAACGTGACTTGGTTGCTGGACGCGATTGTAACGCCGTTCGATTCGGCCGTGGTGCCGAGGTTGATCGCGTACGCAGTCGTGGTGTTCGCGGCGGTTTGGTCGTTTAGGTCGTAAAACGAGCCATAGTTGCCGAGCACCCCGCCAGTGCCGGTTGCACCTTGCGGTCCGGTGGATCCGGTAACCCCCGTGGGTCCGGTAACCCCGGTAGGTCCGGTAACCCCGGTAACCCCGGTAGGTCCGGTAACGCCCGTAGGTCCGGAAGGACCTCCGGCAGGGCCTGTTTCCCCGACCGGACCCGTAGCTCCAGTTGCGCCTACACCGGATGGACCTGTGGGGCCCGTTGCTCCATTCGAACCGGCCACGCCCGTGGCGCCGGTAGCTCCTCCCGGATCACCTTGGGGACCGGTGGCACCCGTTGACCCGTTCGATCCATTGATCCCATTACGGCCCGGCGACCCGACTGGACCGGTTGCACCGATTGGTCCGGTAGCTCCGATTGAACCTGTGACCCCGGTGAGCGGCGGGATTGTGAATTGGAGGGGGGTGGCCATTTATCTTCTTACATCAGGTTGACCGTGATGTATCCGCCGGGAGTTGTAGATCCTATCTGCGTGATTTTGCACCGTACTACATCGCCGGGTGCCAGCGTCAGAGTGGATCCGAAAATGGTTTCAGCCCGGTCTTGCCCTGCAGCCACCGTGGCAGTGACTCCGAGGCTTGTTCCCGCATCGTTGACGAAGGTGATGATGATGGCCGAACCAGTCGAGGGCGTCTGACAGAACAACTGCGCACGCGTCCACTTGGTGGTGGTGCCACACTTGAAAAATCCGAACGTATTATCGAGAATCGCCGACCCCGTGAAGACCATCGTCGCAAAATCGCGCCCCTTGGTCTCTGGATTGCCAGCGTTGATGGTGTCGACGATGTCTTTCAGCCAACGCTGAAGGACTGCCCAGCGGGTACCTTCGGTGTCGTAAACGGTTAGATCGCGTAGAAGTGGGTCGGGCATGAGAGTCGGTAGTTAAGAAACTTGTTGGATTGCTTTAAGCCAACGCTGCCATTTGGCGAATTTCACACCCTCTGTATCCGCCTGACGAATCGGCGCAAGCAGTGGATCACCGCTTGGGAGTGGCGTTGAAGTCGTGGCGTGGTACCACGCCTCCAACCACTGACTCAACCGAACCCAGTCTGTGCCGTTCGGGTCGTCAGGGTAAATGTTTTCAGGCATCTCAGAAGTATGTTATGACAATCACGATGCCGGCGGCGCCATCGCCACCCCTACCGGAATCTTGGGAGTTTTCGCTGGCGCCACCGCCGCCGCCACCGCCGCCGTGGAAGCCTCCAGTGCCGCCATCCCCCGCAGGACCGGCAAGTTCAGTGCCTCCACCGCCTCCACCGGCGCCACCTTGAGGCTCATTGACGACCGCGTCGTCGCCGTTCGCACCGGCGCCGGCACCGGGGTTGGCCGAACCGCCAGAAAGCAAGTTGTTCCGGGTTCCTAGACCAGCGTTGCCGCCATTGCCGCCGGAGATCACCAAGTCCGAGTCGTCGATGTCAGCACCTTTTCCACCACCAGCGGCAGCCTGTTTGGACGCCGCACCGTATATGGTGAAATTGGATCCGCCGCCGGAACCGCCCACCGCCTGACTATCTCCACCGAGATAGGCGGTGCTGTTTGAGGCTGTTCCGCCCGCTCCACCTTTACCTCCAATTGCTGTGGCCCAACCTCCAAAAAACGTGTTTCCGCCATCGGTGCCGGAGTTGCCGTCGGTGTCGTCGACCGTGATGGCTGCGCCACCGGCGCCAGCAGCTCCAGCATTGATCGACTCCGTTACCCCCAAAATTGAACCGGGTAGCGACAAAAATGTGGCACCGCCGCCGCTGCCGCCCGCACCGCCGTAGCGGTACGTCAGGGTGTCACCACGGCGACCGGACCCACCACCACCGCCACCGCCGACGAGGTAGATGAATACGAGCTTGGCGTTGGTCGGTTTTGTCCAAGTTCCCGCGGTCGAGTAGAATTGAATGTCGGGAGCTGTCGACGGGCCAGTTGGTCCCGTTGCACCCACTGGGCCAGTAACGCCCACGCCCGTTGGGCCTGTGACGCCCGTAGGGCCTGTGACGCCCGTAGGGCCTGTGACGCCCGTAGGGCCTGTGACGCCTGCGCCCGTCGGACCGGTAACCCCCGTAGGGCCTGCGACACCCGTAGGGCCTGTGACGCCTGCGCCCGTTGGGCCTGTGGGTCCGGTAAGTCCGGCAATACCGGTTGCGCCTGTAACTCCTGCGCCGGTCGCACCGGCCGGACCCGTTGCACCAGTGACTCCCGTAGAGCCGGCTACACCGGTGGCACCCGTGGCACCCCGGATACCGGAACTACCGGTCGCCCCGGTCAAGCCTTGGACACCTGTAACACCGGTGATGCCCTGCGGGCCCGTTGCTCCGACTGAACCTGCTACACCAGTGGCGCCAGTGGTTCCGGTAGCCCCAATGGCTCCGGTGGCGCCGGTGGCACCCCCGGGGCTGCCGGTGGCGCCGGTGGCACCAATCGGACCTGTCGCACCGGTGGAGCCTGTTGGACCACCTGCGGGGCCCTGTGGACCCGTCGGGCCGGTGGGCCCGGGAGAACCGGCCGAAGAGAAAAAGAGCGTGACGCAGAGATACCCACCCGGATCGACGCTCCCGACCGATTTGATCTTGGCACGAACAAAATCATTCGCGTTGAGAACATAGGGCAAAACCGAAGTTTTGGAGTAGGTGCTTCCCGCCGATAGGGTGGAGACACGACTAAGCTCTACCCCTGTGGAATCCACTAAATCGATCGTCAAATCGGATCCGGTCGGAGCAGTTTGCGCGGCAATGGAGACCGCGATTATTTCTGCCTGAACCTGAGTGTTGAAATATCCGAAAACCGCCTCGTCAATCGCACTTCCCGTAAAGTAAAACGCGAATACCCACGGAGGGGCAGCGCCTGTTGCACCAGTGACTCCGGCGCCGGTTGCGCCTTGCGGTCCAGTAGCCCCGGTAGCCCCAACTAACTGGGGAAAATCAGTAGTCCAATTCGGAGGCGTGCACCACTGAACCGGTTCGCAGGAATTGCAGGAATTCGACATGTTAGTTGAGAGCTTGGACCGAAAGCAATGCGCCTTGCATGACGGTATCTCCACCAACGCCTTTCGACCATGCAGTGCCAAACTGAATATCCATTGTTCCGGTCAAGGCAGCGACCAAAAAACCCGTGTTGGCAAATGTGATTTCAACCCCGGGAAGCGAACGGGTCGCGAATGAAGCTGCAACCCATGAGCCCCACGATCCGCCGTTGTCGCGTGTCCGGTAGACGAGGCCAGTGTAGAAGAATTGGCCGCTGCCAGAATTGTTGGCGACCGTACCTTGCACGTTCATCATGAACGGTTGCTGGGCCAAACCAAAACGATTGGTTTGATATCCAGAACCGCGATTCCAACCCCAAAAAATCAACGCGTCGTCCGTGGCGTAGTTTTCAGTTGGATTTTCCGGAATATCCACGTTGTCGATTTGGGGGTACTGATAAAAAGCGTACCCAACCGGCGGCATCGTATTGGTCGTGTTCGCCGGATTGAATTTCTCCGACGTGGTCGAGATTTTGCCTCGAACGAGGATATCGTTAAATTCCGCGAAACCATCCGCACGAATCAAAAACCCACTGGCGTTCGCAACGTAGTTAGCAGACTGAATGAACCCGATGTTACTCCCGGTCTGACCAAGGGTGAGGCTGACGGTGACGATCGCGTTTTGGGTCAGAAGGAGACCCGTGGCAATCATCGAGAACTGAGATCCGAACGTAAGCCAGTCGGAGCCAGATCCGGGGGTGCCCCAGTTTACCTGAGCGTCTTTGGCCGGATTGTTGGCGACCCAGAACGCTCCAGCATGCGAGACCACATCCCGACGAGTCGCGTTGTAGTAGTAGCGTGTCGTGAGGTTGTACGCCCCGCGGAAAACGCAGAGGGGGCCGGACTCTCCTTGGGCGCCTGCGACACCGGTTGTTCCGGCAATGCCGATACCCGTGGCACCGGTAGCACCCACGGCACCCGTAGCCCCCGTAGGACCGCCCGGATCACCTTGGGGACCCGTAGCACCGGTCGGACCAAGCGGTCCGTTTGGTCCGGTGATGCCTTGAAAAAACAGAAGCGTGGCCTTCGGGGGCAAACATTGAGTGGCTCCGGCGCAGGACATGGTACCGTCTTTTCGAGGTTAAAAATGGAGCCTCTCCGGGGATTTAACCCCGGAGAGGCTGATCAGTTGGCTCTCGATCAACCGCTGACGCCCGTGCAGGTCGTCAGGTTGTCCGTGTCCTTGCATCGCTTGTAGATGATCGGAAGCACGAACCATGGATAGATCGGACGCATCGCGCGGCCGATGCGGTACGCCATCACACCAAAATCGCCAAACAAGTTGGACGTCATGTCGGGGTGATTCAGGAACTGAATCTCACCGCCAAACATTTGGCGCTGGAACTTGATCTTGCCTTCGCCCGTAAACGGAGCGGGAACCTGACGTTCGAACGAACCATCGAACATCAGGAACGCAACTTCGTGGGAGGCGTTGAGCCACGCGTCGGAAACAATCGAGACCGTGCCAACCGTCGCGCTGTAGCTGGTATTCGGGTCGACGGGATCGTAGCCCGCGCCGTTCCAGTTGAGGCGCAGTGGAATCGGATCCTCGCCCATCTGAATGCCACGATAGAGGGGCTCGAACATGTAGCTCTTGAGCCCGTCAACCGCCATCTTGTCCCCACCAGCCGCGAGCGTACCCAACGGCACGATGTTCGCTCCACCGGGACCGGCCGCACCACCGAGGTCATTACGGAGGGCATCGAGGATGTCGGGAGACCCGATGAACCGGGCGTGAGCCGCGGCGCCGGCACCGAAGGGCTTGGCGCGCAGGGCGGACCGCATGTAGCGGTTGACGCTCTGGAGCGTGCCGAAAGTGAGCTGTGCGGTCGACTGAACGGCCGGAACCGGCTCGTCGATGTTGTACTCGCCACCGTAGATCTGGTTGGTGACGCTGACGCCACCAGCCTGAACCACCATCTTCACACCGGAACGGAGGAAGAGCTGGTAACGGATGTCGGCGTTGATCAGCTCGGTCACGCCGTTCTGATACGACTCGAGCTGCGAGGTCAGGGATCCCAGAAACGCGGAGAAACCTTGATTCAAGCAGATCTTGTCGGACATGCCCTGATTGATCTCGGCGATGTACGAGTACTGGTTCGTGCCGTTCTGGTCGACGTTCAACGAGCAGGAACCGCAGAGGTTCAGCATCGAGGTGAACGTCGGATTGGCCAGCGACGTCTGAAGCATCGCGCGGCCCTGCGCGACGCTCAAGAGCGTAGCAGAGACTGCAGATGGAAACGTGCCGGAACGGAGGGCCGAAATGTACGGAACTTGGGTGATCAGCGACTTGGCGATGGGGCCGTAGAGACGCTGGGGATCACGCGAAAAAAGCTGAGTCGCGAGATCGATTGGAATGGGAGCGCAGGACATGTTGAAAAGGAGTTGTGGTTAGACTTTTCACCCGATGGTGAAGTTTTCCGGTCGAAGGTGGGTAGTTCCCTCTCCAGTTTGGTCTTTCGACACACCCGTTCGTCCCCGGCAGATGTGCTGCTCTCGCAGCGGACCGGCGCTTGCGCGCTAATAACCTCCGGCTGTATCGTGCAATAACCTGTTGCAGGGATCGGTCAATTCCTTTTTGAATCAGGTCTCCCGCAAAAACTTCTCCATGAGCTGAAGGGTTGTCCCACGAGACCCGATTCGCTGCATTTCAATTTGACTGAAACAGACCATCTTGGCCGAGCGCCAGTTCTCTTCGCCAGATACTGAAACCATGACGTTGGGTTTTTTGAAGAGCCCGCAGTCTTTGAGGACGGCCAGTTCCGGAGCCATCAGCCGGGTTTCCGGGTCGATCTGGTATCTCTGCATGGCCTCAAGATAGACCCCCAAGTATTCCCTGTTCATGCACGCCGCAACAATCCCCATCGAGTTGACTGCGCTCAGAAGAGCTGACTTCCGGTTAAAGTGGGTCGGGTTGAAATTGTTGGGCATCACCTCTGGATCGACCATCAACCCTCCGCCTACGACATCGAGTGCAGCCCAGCGCAGCAGTCGGGCAGTCATTTCCGCAGGATCCCCCAAAAACTTCATGTTCTTGATGTTTTCCAGAATCTCCCGGTGACGGGGATGACGGAGAGCGTCGCGCTGGGTCAGCTTGATGGGGTTCCACCCCCGACTACGCCAGCCTTCGGCCCACAGCTCATATTTGGCCGCAATCGAAGGGTTGTTCACGCGTTGATGCTCGTAAGTGAACACAGTCACGTTCGACGCGTCCCTGTCTTTGGAAAACGTGATGTGCCTTGCCCTGACCGCGGCGCGGGCCGAGCCATCCTTGACTCCGTGAAACATCGCGGGCTCAAACCCGTCTTTCCACGGTTTGAAGAGATCGTCAGCAATGATCGTCGGCCGCTGATACTCCATCATTATCAGGGGGGTATTGTAGGCGATCGGAAGGATTTGCCCGCGATGGTAAATGTCGTAGGCAACTTGAGGATCTGCACCGTTGAGCTTGTTGCCCGGAACGATCCTCCATAGGTGAGTATCGTA
>Ga0105097_10001477_pt1 | contig 11259 bp, 10 predicted proteins | sample PPLLak12cMay2015_FD_87035 | JGI IMG/M metagenome (GOLD analysis project Ga0105097, IMG submission 87035) | Freshwater sediment microbial communities from Prairie Pothole Lake near Jamestown, North Dakota, USA - PPLs Lake P7 Core (1) Depth... | ecosystem: Environmental > Aquatic > Freshwater >... | reverse complement strand
GTTCGGCAGGGCGTCGACGCCGACGATGTCGACCAGGGCGGTGAACCGGAACGCCGGGCCGTCGCGGAGCGCGGCGCACACATCGTGCAGCCGGTCGGCGGGCACGAGAATTGCGGGCTGGTCGATGCTCGCGAGCGCCTGCGCGCCGGCCCCCGGCACAAGCGTCTCCAGCGCGGCGATGATGGCAGGTGCGTCCATGGTTCGGCCGGGCTAGCTGCGGGCGTACCCGAAAGCCCGCTGTTGGTCGATCTTCCGCTGCAGCGAAATGATGCCGTAGAGCAGCGCCTCGGGCCGGGGCGGGCAGCCCGGCACGAAGACGTCCACCGGCAGCACCTGGTCGCAGCCCTGCACGATCGCGTAATTGTCGAACACGCCGCCGCAGGAGGCGCATGCGCCCATCGAGATCACCCACTTCGGCTCCGGCATCTGGTCGTAGATGCGGCGCACGGCGGGCGCCATCTTTCTCGACAGCCGCCCCGCGACGATCATCAGGTCCGCCTGGCGCGGCGAGGCGCGGAAGACTTCGGCGCCGAACCGGGAGATGTCGTACCGGGAGGCCGCCATCGACATCATCTCGATGGCGCAGCACGCCAGGCCGAGCGTCACCGGCCAGATCGAGGAGCGGCGGGCCCACTGCGCCATCTTGTCGACGGTGGTCGTGAGAATCGGGATTTCGAAGTCAGGTGCCATCTGTCATCCGTCCGGGCGAGGCGCCGGCAGGAACCCGGGCGCGCCGCCAGCAGCCTGCAAGCGGCGTCAGAACCCGTTCGCGCGGCATCGCCGGGCCGCGGTACGCAGGTTCTGAAGCCGGTCCTATGAAGTCCTGTTCCAGTCCAGAACGCCCTTCTTCCATACGTACGCGTAACCGGCCGCCAGGACCATGAGGAACACCAGCACCTGCACGAACCCGATCCACCGGAGGTCCCGGATGGCCATGGCCCACGGGTAGAGGAAGGCCACCTCGATGTCGAACAGGAGAAAGATCATCGCCACCAGGTAGAACTTCACCGAGTGGCGCTCGCGGGCGTCGCCAACCGGGGGCATGCCGCACTCGTAGGGCGCTTCCTTTTCGACCGTCCGCTTCCTCGGCCCGAGGAAGAACGCCATGACGATGGACCCGGCAGCGAAGGCGACACCGAGGAGGGTCAGGAGCACGATCGAAAGCCAGCCTTGCATAGGTGATGTTCATGCTAACGGACGAGGGGGAGGGGGGGCAAGACAAACTACCGGGATTCGGGGCTCGGGATTCGGGATCCGGGAGCGAGGGCGGCGCGTGCACCAGGCCGCGAGGCGGCAGGCGATGTGCTAGGGTGATAGGGCCCATGCGGATTGCCTGGTTCAGCCCGCTGCCCCCGCACCGATCGGGCATTGCCGCGTACAGCGCCGAACTGCTGCCCCGCCTCGCGGCGCACGACATCGAGGCGTTTGTCGACGATACCGCCGGGCACGACGCCGTCGCGCGGGAGTCCCGCGTCGGCGGGGCGGCCATCCGCGGCGCCCATGACTTCCCGTGGCGCCACGCGCGGCGGCCCTTCGACGTCGTCGTCTACCACGTCGGCAACAGCGCGGCGCACGACTACCTGTGGCCGTACATGGTCCGGTATCCCGGCCTCGTCGTGCTGCACGACGGCCAGTTGCACCAGGCGCGTGCGCAGGCGCTCATCCGGCAGAAGCGCGAATCCGACTTCCGGGCGGAGTTCACCTGGTGCTATCCGGATGTCTCGCCCCTGCTGGCGGATCTTGTCGTGGCCGGCCTCGGCGCCACGCTGTGCTATTTCTGGCCGATGGTCCACGTCCCCGTGCAGGCGGCGCGCGTGGTCGCGGTCCACAGCGGGATCCTGGCCCGCGACCTGGCCGAGGCGTTTCCCGGATCCGACATCCGGCACGTGCACATGGGGGTGGCCGACCCCCTGGCCCGGGCTTCGGCGCCGGGACGCGAGGTCAGGCAGCGCCATGGCATCCCCGACGCCGCTGTGGTCTTCGCCTCGTTCGGCCGGGTCACGCCCGAGAAAGGCCTGAGCGCCGTCCTGCGCGCCCTGGCGCAGGTCGGGCCCTCGCTGCCGGCCATCCGGCTCCTCGTGGTCGGCGAGGCGGCCGGCTATTTCGACCTCATGGCGGAGGCGCGCGAACTCGGAGTGGCCGATCGGGTGACCAGGACCGGTTACCTCCCGGACGCTGCGCTGCCGGAGTATCTGGCGGCGGCGGATGTCTGCCTCAACCTCAGGTGGCCGACCGGGCGCGAAACCTCCGCCGCCTGGCTCCGCTGCCTGGCGGCAGGCAAACCGACGGTCATCACGGACCTCGTGCACACCGCGGACGTGCCGAGCCTGGATTTGCGCTCGATGACGGTGGCCAGCACCGTTCCGGGGGGGCATGAGGCCGTGTGCGTGCACGTCGAACTCGTCGACGAGGTGCACATGCTGCGGCTCGCCCTGCGCCGGCTCACCGAGGACGCGGCGCTGCGCGCGCGCCTCGGCAGCGCGGCGCGCCGGTACTGGGAAGCGCAGGGCACGCTGGAGCTGATGGCGCGCGACTACGAGGGCCTGCTGACTGCCTCGCGGGCCGCGGCCGACCCGGCGGCTCCCGCAGGATGGCCGGCGCATCTCCGGGCAGACGGCACCGGGCTGGCGCGGGCCCTGACGACGGACATCGGCGTGCCCTTTCCGTTTGATGCGCCCGCAGCCGGGCGCCCGTGACGCGGGGGACCAGACGCATGTTTGCCGAAGACGACATCGAGCGCCGCCGCGTCGAACGCGAGGCCGCCGACCGCGCCTATAACGACGCGCTCACCGCGCTGGACCGGGCGGTCCCGAGGCTGCCGGACCTGCCGCACCCGCCCGTGGAGTACGACGAGAGCCAGCTGCCCCTCCTGAACGAGCGCTGGCGCATCGCCACCGCGGATCCGGCGGCGGGCCTGACCGGGTGGCGCCGGCGTGTGGCGATGGCCATCTGGCGGGTGGCCGGCCCGGCGTTCGAGCGCCAGCAGGCCTTCAACGCGGCGCTGGTGGACCACCTGAACCGCAACGTCGCGGCGCACCGGGCGAACCGCCAGTCCATCGAGGCGACCATCGGCGCAATGCGCGGCGAGCTCGAGAAGCTCGAGACATTCCACACGGCGATCGTGCTCTACCTGCAGACCATCACGCGGTTTGTCGACACCAGGGACCGCAGCGAGCACATCGCGACGCTGGCGAACCTGACCAACGCGGGGCTCGCCGGGGTGGCCGACGAGTTCCGCCGGCGCTGGGAGTCGATGGTGGCCCGGGAGCAGCGTTACGTGGCGGCGGTGGACGAGCTGCGGACCAGCATCGCCAGCGTCCAGCAGACGGGGCTGATGCTCAAACGCGAGCTCGAGCGCGGGCTGGCTGCAGGAGCCGCGCCGGCCGCGTCAGCCGGAGGGGCAGGCGGAAAGGCGGCGGCCGTCGCCGCGGCGGCACCGCCTCGGCCGCCGGCGCCCGCCGTCGACTCGGTCAACGCGTACAAGTACGTGGCGTTCGAGAACAGGTTCCGCGGCTCAGAGGCCGATATCCGCGCGCGGCTGCTGCCGTATGTGGAGCTGTTCGACGGCGCGGACAACGTCCTGGATCTCGGCTGCGGGCGCGGCGAGTTCCTGGCCCTGCTGCGCGAGCGGGGCATCCGGGCGCACGGCCTCGACATCAACCACGAGATGATCGAGGCCTGCCGCGCCGCCGGCCTCGAGGCGCTGGAGGGCGATGCCCTCGCCTATCTCGAGTCCCTCCCCGACGCGTCGCTCGGAGGGCTGATCGCGGTGCAGGTGGTCGAGCATTTCCAGCCCGCGTACCTGACGACGTTCCTCGACGTCGCGTACCACAAGCTGAAGCCCGGCGCGAGGATCGTGCTCGAAACGCTCAACCCCTCGTGCTGGTTCGCGTTCTTCGAGGCGTACATCCGCGACATCACGCACGCGTGGCCGCTGCACCCGGAGACGCTGAGGTTCCTGGTCGTCGCCTCCGGCTTCCAGCGCATCGACCTGCGGTGGCTGTCGCCGTACCCGAGCGACGCGAAGCTGCAGCACGTCGAGGTGCCGGCCGACGCCCGGACGGCCAGCCTGGCGGCTTTCGCGCAGGCCTTCAACGAAAACGTCGACAAGGCCAACGCGGTGATGTTCTCGTATCTGGATTATGCGGTGGTCGGGCAGAGACTGTAGTTCGAAACGCGGGATCCGCGACGAATCAGTAGTCAGTAGCCAGTAGTCAGTAGCCAGTAGAAAGGCAGTATCTCGGCGTCACGCTGATTCGCAGCGAGACAGGCATTCCTACTGACTACTGTCTACTGACTACTGGCTACTGTCTTCTTTCCTACAGCCGATGAATGTGCTTCCCGGCGAACGCTCTCAGCGCGTTGCGCGCGTCCATGATGAGCGGCGCGTTCTCGACCAGTTCCCTGTAGTCGAACAGGTCGTGATCGGTGGTGATGACGACGCAGTCCGGCTTGCTTGCCAGCGCCTCGGCCGTGCCGACCGCCGAGAAGGTGTGGCCGTCCATCCTCAGCGTCGGCACGTACGGATCGCTGTAGGAGACGACCGCGCCGCGCCGGATGAGGTGCTCGATGACGTCCAGCGCGGGCGATTCGCGCATGTCGCCGACGTTCTTCTTGTAGGCGACCCCGTACACGTGGACGCGCGATCCGTTCACCGCCTTCCTGACGGTGTTGAGGGCGTCGGCGATTCGCGTCACCACCCACTCCGGCATCGAACTGTTCACCTGGCCGGCCAGCTCGATGAAGCGCGCCTCGAACCCGCTCTGGCGCGCCTTCCAGGACAGGTAGAAGGGGTCGATCGGGATGCAGTGGCCGCCGAGCCCGGGCCCGGGATAGAACGGCATGAACCCGAAGGGCTTGGTTCTGGCGGCGTCGATCACCTCCCACACGTCGATCTTCATGCGGTGGCACATCAGGGCCAGTTCGTTGACCATGCCGATGTTCACCGACCGAAACGTGTTCTCGAGCAGCTTCGCCATCTCGGCCACGACGGTCGAGCTGACCGGCACGGTCTTCGTGACGACCGCCCCGTACAGGGCGCAGGCGATGTCCGTGCTGGCCTTGTCGATCCCGCCGACGACTTTCGGGATGTCCTTCGTCAGGTACTGCGGATTGGCGGGATCCACGCGCTCGGGCGAGAAGGCGAGGTAGAAGTCTTCGCCGGCCTTGAGCCCGGTCTCCTCCAGCATCGGCTTGACGAGCTCGTCGGTCGTGCCGGGGTAGGTGGTCGACTCGAGGCTGACGAGCTGGCCCTTTCTGAGGTGCTTCCGGACCGCCTCCACTGCCTGGACGACGTAGGACATGTCGGGGTCCTTCGTCTTCCGCAGCGGCGTCGGCACGGCGATGTCGATACAGTCCATCTCCGCCAGGGCGGACATGTCGGTGGTCGCCTTGAAGTGACCGGACGCCACCACCGTCGCCAGGTCCTCGGCCTTCACGTCCGGGATATAGCTGCGCCCGGCGTTCAGTTCGGCCACCTTCCAGGCGTCCACGTCGAACCCGGTGACGTGGAACCGCCCGAGGGCCAGTTCCACCGCCAGCGGCAAACCGACGTAACCCAGGCCGATGATGCCGACGGTGCAGTCCCTGTTCCTGACGCGATCGAGCAGACTCATACGCAACCTCTAGCGGGGCTTCGATGGCTTCGTCCCGGACAGCCGTTCGATGTCGCTCGCGACCATCATGCCGACCAGGCCGGCGAAATCGACCGAGGGCGCCCAGCCGAGAATCTGGCGCGCCTTGGCGGCGTTCCCAATCAGGTGGTCGACCTCGGCGGGCCTGAGGAACTGGGGGTCGACTTCGACGTGCTGCTTCCAGTCGAGGCCCGCGTGGCCGAACGCCACCTCGACGAGGTCGCGAACCGAATGGCTCTCGCCGGTCGCCACGACGTAGTCGTCGGCCGTCGGCTGCTGCAGCATGAGCCACATCGCACGGACGTAATCTCCGGCGAACCCCCAGTCGCGGTGCGCTTCGAGGTTGCCGAGGCAGAGTTTCCGCTCGAGCCCGAGCTTGATGCGGGCCACCCCGTCCGACACCTTGCGCGTGACGAACTCGAGGCCCCGCCGCGGCGACTCGTGGTTGAACAGGATGCCCGAGCAGGCATAGAGCCCGTAACTCTCGCGGTAGTTGACGGTGATGTAGTGCCCGAACACCTTCGAGACGCCGTACGGGCTGCGCGGATAGAACGGCGTCATCTCGGTCTGCGGCACCTCGCGCACCTTGCCGAACATCTCGCTCGAGGAGGCCTGGTAGAGCCGGATTTTCGGATTGACGCGCCGCACCGCGTTCAGCACGCGCGTCACACCCTGGGCGTTGAACTCGCCGGTCAGCAGGGGCTGGTCCCACGACGCGGGGACGAACGACATCGCCGCCAGGTTGTAGAATTCGTCGGGCTCGTTCTCCTCGATGGCGCGGATGAGCGAGAGCTCGTCGAGCAAATCGGCCGGGTGGAGTTTGATACGATCCAGCAGGTGGGCGATCCGGTCGAAGTTGGGATGGCTCAGGCGGCGGACGATCCCGGTGACCTCGTACCCCTGCTCGAGCAGCAGCTCGGCCAGGTACGATCCGTCCTGCCCCGTGATGCCGGTGATGATGGCGCGCTTCGGCATGCGTTCGTCCCCTTATCGGTTTGAATACTTTATCGTAGTAGGTTCCCGCGCAGGGAGGCAAGGCGCCGGCCCGCCTCCCTGGCCCATGTGTGAGGCCGATGATGGAAACCATCGATGTCGCCGTCGTCGGGGGCGGAGTGACCGGCCTCGCGGCGGCGGCGGCCATCGCGCGGACGGGCCGCGAGGTGTGCGTGCTCGAGCGCCATCCCCGGCCCGGGATGGACACGAGCACCCGCAACAGCGGCGTCATCCACGCGGGCCTCTACTACCCGCCGGGCTCGCTGAAGGCGAGACTCTGCGTGGAGGGCGCCCGGGAGCTGTACGACTTCTGCGCGCGCCGCGGCGTACCCCACGCCCGCTGCGGCAAGCTCATTGTCGCCCTCGATGACGGCGAGGTGGCCGGCCTCGAGGCCATCCGGGCGCCGGGGGAAGCCAACGGCGTCGAGGGACTCGAGATGGTCGACGCGGCCGGCATCCGCCGCCGCGAACCTCACGCGGCCGGCGTCGCGGCACTCGTGTCGCCGAACACGGGCGTCATCGAGCCCGAGGCCCTCGTGCACGCGCTGGAACGCGCCCTCAAGGAGGCCGGCGGATACCTGCTGCCCGGCACGAGCCTCCACGGCGCCGACCTCAACCCCGGCGGTCTCGTGCTCCACACCGAGCGCGAGTCGATCCTGGCCCGGGTCGTGGTCAACGCCGGCGGGCTCTTCGCGGACCACGTCTCGGCGATGCTCGGCGGGGAGTCATTCGGGATCTACCCGTGCCGCGGCGAGTACGCCGAACTCGCGCCCTCGCGTACGCACCTGGTCAACGCGCTGGTGTACCCGCTCCCGAACGCGTCCGGGCACGGACTCGGGGTGCACCTCACGAAGACCACGCGGGGCACCGTGCTCATCGGTCCGACGGTCCGCCATCAGGACAGCCGCCACGATTACGAATCCTCCAGAACGCCGTTCGGCAGCTTTCTCGAGCCGGCGCGGCGGCTGCTCCCGGAGCTCGGGCCGGGGGACCTGAGGCTCGGCGGCAGCGGCATCCGGCCCAACCTGAACACGGCCGACGAGCGGTTCGCCGACTTCCTGATCCGGCGCGACCGCGTGAACCCGTGCGTGGTTCACGCGGCGGGCATCAACTCGCCAGGGCTCACGGCGTGCCTGGCCGTCGGCAGGCTCGTCGCGACGCTCGTTTACGACGCGCTCTACGCCCCGAGGTAGCGGGCCAGCGCGTCCTGCCACGTCGGCATCCTGATGCCGGCCGCCGGAAGGCGGGTGCTCTCGAGCGCGGAGTATCTGGGCCGCTTCGCCCGGAGCGAGACCGTCTCGAGCGTGATCGGCCGGAGGCGCGCGGGCCTGCCGAGCAGCCGGGCGATCTCGGCGGCGATGTCGTGCCAGCTGCACGCCCCGGCATTCACGCAGTGATAGAGGCCGGACGCCGTGCCCGACGCGACCAGGGCGTGGGTCGCTTCGGCGACATCGACGACGTAGGACGGCGAGACCGTGCGGTCCACGAACACCGGCACCTCGCGGCCGGCCTCGATGCCGGCCACCAGTGCGCCCAGGCTTCCGCGCCGTCCGCTCCCCCCGGCAGGTGCGCCAAACAGGCTCTCGACCCGAAGCACGATGGACCGGCCTGACTCGAGGGCGAACCACTCTCCGAGCAGCTTCGATGCCGCGTACACGCCTTGCGGGTTCGGCGTGTCGTCTTCGACGTACGGGCGCGCGGCGCTGCCGTCGAAGACGAAGTCGCTGGAGTAGTGGACGAGCATGATGCCGGCGGCAGAAGCGGCCCGGGCGAGGCCCCGCACCGCGAACGCGTTCACGTCGAGGGCCGCGGCGGGCTCGGACTCGGCGCCATCCACATCGTTGTACGCGGCGCAATTGATGACGAGGTCGGGACCGTGTGCCGCCACGGCGCTGCTGACGGCGCGGTCGTCGGTGATGTCCAGCGCCTCCCGCGTGAGCGCCGTCACGTCCGAGTCGCGCCCGAACACGCGGGCCATGGCGCCGGCGAGCTGGCCCGACGCGCCGCTCAACAGCACGCGCCGCCGCATCAGGCGGCCCGGTTGTTTCCGGCCACGAAGGCCTTCATCTTCTCGTCGTCGAACACGCCTTCCCAGCGCGCCACGACCGCGGTGGAGATGCAGTTGCCCATCACGTTCACCGCCGTGCGGCCCATGTCCATCACCTGGTCGATGCCGAGCAGGATCGCGGCGCCTTCGAGCGGCAGGTTGAACTGGCTCAGCGTGGCGGTGAGCACCACCAGGGCGGCGCGGGGGACGCCGGCCACGCCCTTGCTGGTCAGCATCAGTGTCAGCATCATGACGAGCTGCTGCCCGAAGGTCATCTCGACGCCCGCCAGCTGCGCGACGAAGACGCTGGCCAGCGACAGGTAGAGCGTTGTCCCGTCGAGGTTGAAGCTGTAGCCCGTCGGCAGCACGAAGCCGACGATGTTCTTCGGCACGCCGAAGCGCTCCATCACCTCGAGCGCCTTGGGCAGGGCGGCCTCGCTGCTGGCCGTGGTGAACGCGATCAGGAACGGCTCGCGGATCGCGCTCAGGAACTTGAAGAACGGCACGCGGATGAGCCACGCCACGCCGCCGATGACGACGATGGCGAAGACGAAGAGGCCGCCGTACATGAGCAGGACGAGCTTGCCGAGCGTGTAGAGGATGCCCAGGCCCTTCCCCCCCACCGTCGCGGCGATGGCCGCCATCACGCCGACGGGCGCGAAGCGCATGACGTGGCCGGTGAACTTGAACATCACCTGGGCCGTGCTCTCGAGCACCTCGACGACAGGCCTGCCCCTCTCGCCGATGGCCGCGAGCGCGATGCCGAAGAACGTCGAGAACACGACCAGCTGCAGGATGTCGCCCTTCGCCGCCGCGTCGACGACCGACGTGGGGAACAGGTGCAGGAAGATGTCCCAGGCGTGCTGCTGCTTCTGCGCGAGGGCGGCGAGTTCGCCGGTGTCGGCGCCGATCGGCACCGCGAGGCCGGCCCCCGGCTGGAACCAGTTGACCAGCGCCAGGCCCCAGAAGAGCGCAATCGTCGTCGCCACCTCGAAGTAGATGATCGCTTTGAGGCCGATGCGCCCCATGGCCTTCAGGTCGCCCGTCCCGGCGATGCCGACCACCAGCGTCGAGAACAGCAGCGGGGCGATGATCATCTTGATCATCCGCAGGAACGCGTCGGCGAGCGGCTTGATGCTGACGCCGAAGGCGGGCCAGAAGTAGCCGATCGCGACCCCGATGAACAGGCCGATGAAGATCTGCGTCGTCACACCCGGGATGCGGCTGCGGCGGGCGGGCGTGGCGGGCTGGGCGTCGGGACTCGCTGCCTTCACGGGTCGGGCTCCTTCCGGGGCACCCGCGCGCGGGTGCGGGCACTCACGCGGTCCGGCCGAGCGCCTCCGCGATGACGGACACGACGTAGCGCTGCTGGTCGGCGGCGAGTTCGCCGTAGATTGGCAAAGCCAGCGTCTCGCGGGCGGCCCGTTCGGCGTGCGGGAACCGGCCGGTCCGGTAGCCGAGGTACGCGAAGCAGGCCTGCTCGTGGAACGGAACGGGATAGTAGATCGCGCACCCGACCTGGCGCGATTCCAGGTGGGCCTTGACGGCGTCGCGGTCGGGCACGCGGACCACGTACTGGTTGAAGATGTGATGCCGATCGGGGCTGGCGGCCGGCACCGTCACCGCCCCGGCCAGGCCGGCGTCGGCGAACAGCTGGTCGTAGCGCGCGGCGTTGCGGCGCCGCGCCTCGGTCCAGGCCGCCAGATGGGGCAGCTTGACGCGGAGCACCGCGGCCTGCAGCGCGTCGAGGCGGAAGTTGCCGCCGATCACCTGGTGGTAGTACTGGCGGTCGGCGCCGTGCACCCGCATGCGGCGGAGCCCCGCGGCCAGCTCGTCGTCGTTCGTCGTGACGAGCCCGCCGTCGCCGAACGCGCCCAGGTTCTTGCTGGGGAAGAACGAAAAGCAGCCCGCCCGCCCGAACCCGCCCACCATGCGGCCCTTGTACGTGGCCCCGATGGCCTGGGCGGCGTCCTCGATGACGGGCACGCCCGCGCGCGCCGCGATCGCCAGCAGCGGATCGAGGTCCGCGCTCTGCCCGTAGAGGTGCACCGGGAGGATGGCCCGCGTCCGCGGCGTGACGGCGGCAGCGGTGGCTTCGGGATCGATGTTGTACGTCACCGGGTCGATGTCGACGAAAACCGGCGTCGCACCCAGGCGCGCCACGCAGCCCGCGGTGGCGAAGAACGAATACGTGCTGGTGACGACTTCGTCGCCGGGCCCAATGCCGAGCGCCATCATGGCGAGCAGCAGGGCGTCGGTGCCGGACGACACCCCGACCGCGTGCGCGACGCCCAGGTAGGCGGCCATCTCGCGCTCCATCCCCTCGACCTCGGGGCCCATGATGAAGCGCTGGCTGTCGCACACCCGCGTGACCGCGTCGATGACGGCGTCGCGGATGGGGCGGTACTGCGCCTGCAGGTCGAGCATCGGCACCGGCATGGTCGCCGCCGCCGGGGTGGTGCCTGTTGTCGGCATGGGATCGCGTCTCCTCGAGCGGGTACCGTCAGTGTCCGATGACGCGGGGCTCGCCCCACAGCGCGAGGTCGTTCCGCCGGTCCTGGTCGTCGCGTGGCGGGCCGGGATCGG
>Ga0105097_10001472_pt1 | contig 11276 bp, 15 predicted proteins | sample PPLLak12cMay2015_FD_87035 | JGI IMG/M metagenome (GOLD analysis project Ga0105097, IMG submission 87035) | Freshwater sediment microbial communities from Prairie Pothole Lake near Jamestown, North Dakota, USA - PPLs Lake P7 Core (1) Depth... | ecosystem: Environmental > Aquatic > Freshwater >... | reverse complement strand
GGCATGCCAGGCCGGCCACCATGAACCCTCGTGCCGGCGTGCTTGTTCCTGCCAGCTGTCGGCATCGCGTACCGGGTCGTCGCGCCGGCGCGTGTGCATCGCAAAGTGCCGATGCGGGTGGCCGGGCTCGCTGACGATGCCGGCGTTGTGGCCACCATTGGTCAGGACGAACGTGAGCTCGGTGTGCGTCAGTCGGTGCAGCTTGTAGACCGAGCGCCACGGCGAGACGTGGTCCTTCTCGGTGCCGACGGCGAAGATCGGCTGGCGCACGTCAGCCAGCGACACCGGCCGGCCCTCCACAGGATAGAGACCCTCGGCCAGCTCGTTGCGCAGGTAGCAGCGGCGCAGGTACTCGCTGTGCATGGCGGCCGGCATGCGCGTGACGTCGGCATTCCAGGCCATCAGGTCGTTGGGGCGCAGTCGCTCGCCGAGCAGCCGCTCGCGCGTCAGCGCCGACCACACCAGCTCGCGCGAATGCAGGAACTGGAAGCTGGCGGCCATCTGCCGGCCGGTGAGGAAGCCGCGCTCGGCCATCTGGTCCTCGAGCATGGCTACCTGCGATTCGTCGATCAGCACGCCCATCTCGCCGGGCTCGCTGAAGTCGGTCTCGGCGGCCAGCAGCGACAGGCTGGCCAGCGGTGCCAGCAACTCGGCCCGCTCGATGCGCTGCGGCCGGGCCAGTGCTGCCGCGCCGATGGCCAGCAAGGTGCCGCCCAGGCAGTAGCCGCAGGCATGCACGCGGGTGTGCGGGAGCAGCCGGGCGATGGCAGCCAGCGGGTCGAACACGCCGAGCTCCAGGTAGTCGTCCATGGCCAGCAACGCATCGCCTTCGTCGGGGTTGCGCCACGAGACGATGAACACGGTGTGGCCCTGCTCGACCAGCCAGCGCACCATCGAGTTGTGCGGCGACAGGTCGAGCACGTAGTACTTCATGATCCACGACGGCACGATGAACACCGGCTCGGCGTGCACCTTGGGCGTCTGCGCCGTGTACTGGATCAGCTCGACCAGCGCATTTCGGTGCACCACCTTGCCGGGCGTGACCGCAAGGTCGATGCCGGCCTGGTAGTCATGCTCGGCAGGCTTCAGCGGCGGCAGGCCCTTGCGCAGCCGCCACTCGTCCATGGCGATGGCCGCACCGTCGATGAAGTTGCCGCCCCATCGCTCGGCCGTGCGCTCCAGCACCTCGGGGTTGCTCAGCACGAAGTTGGCCGGCGACAGCGTGTCAAGCCACTGCCGGGCGAACACGCGCGCGAGTTCCTGGTGGTGCGCAGTCATGCCGCGCAGCGCGGTGGCGTCCTTCCACCAGGTCTCGGCGGCGCGGTAGGCCTGCACCCAGGTGGCATAGGGCCATTGCTGCCAAGCCGGGTGGCTGAAGCGCAGGTCCTCGCTGCTCTGGCTGGGCGGCGGCTGTGCATTGCCCGCGCTGCCGGTCCAGACGTCGAGCAGACCCCGCTGGGCGTCCATCGCCAAGCGCAGCGACTGCGCCGGCTGGGTGGCGAGGTGCAGCGCCCAGTCGGCCTGCGCCAGCAGCAGCGAGATCGGCGACAGGCCCCCCGTTAGCGGCGCCACCGCGGCATGCAGTGCGCCGTCGAGCGCGGCAGCCGCCTCGCGCTGGCGTGTGTCGGGATCGTCTTGTGGCTTTGAAGTGATGGCCGGCTCCGGCATCCTGCACCTCGCGTGAACTGCAGTGCCAGCAGTATCGGCCTGCGCGCCTACAGCCGACTGACGCAGGACAAGAATCGGCGGCCCGAGTCGCCGACAATGGCGTGGTTTAGGAGCCTGCCGATGTACAGAACCGGCCTGAGCGTTATTGGCGTCGTGGCGGCCTTGCTGCTGAGTGCCTGCTCATCGGCCACCACCGACGTGCTGCAGCCGACCGTCAGCGTGTCGATCGGCCAGCAATTGATCGACTTGAAGAGGGCCAAGGACGCGGGCGCGCTGTCCGAAAAGGAATACCAGGCGCAGGTCAAGCGCCTGATCGACTCCGTGCGCTGAGACAAGTCATGAACAGGTCTGTCCACCACACTGTGCTCCCAGCCCTGGCGCTGGCGCTGCTGACGAGTATGTCGGGATGCGGCAGCTCGTCCAAGGCCAATGTGACCGTCAAGGGCACGACGAACATCTCCACTGGCCAGGAACTGCTGGACCTGAAACGTGCCCTCGACGAGGGCGCCATCAGCCAGCGCGACTACGACAAGGTGCGCTCGATCCTGCTGGAACGCAAGTCCTGAGTGCAGCGGTTGGTTGCGCTGGCGGCCAGCTGGGTCTGCCGAGACTTGGCGATGGGTCAGGCGGTCAGCTTGGCGGCGATTCGAGCTACGTGCGCGCCTTGCCAGCGCGCGCCGTCCAGCTCGTTGGCCGACGGCTTGCGGCTGCCGTCGCCGCCGGCGATGGTCGATGCGCCATAGGGGCTGCCACCGGAGATCTCGGTCACTGTGGTCTGTCCCTGCCAGGCATAGGGCAGGCCGACGATGACCATGCCGTGGTGCAGCAGCACCGTCTGCGTCGACAGGATCGTGCTTTCCTGGCCGCCGTGCTGGGTGGCGGTGGAGGTGAACACCGACCCCACTTTGCCGACCAGCTTGCCGCCGGCCCACAGGCCGCCGGTCTGGTCGAGGAAGTTCTTCATTTGCGCGGCCATGTTGCCGAAACGGGTGGGCGTGCCGAAGACGATGGCGTCGTAATTGGCCAGCTCGGCCACCTCGGCCACCGGCGCGGCCTGGTTGGTCTTGAAATGCGACTTCTGCGCCACCTCGGGTGGCACCAGCTCGGGCACGCGCTTGATGTCGACGCTGGCGCCGGCGCTGCGCGCGCCTTCGGCCACGGCCTGGGCCATCGTCTCGATGTGACCGTAGCTGCTGTAGTACAAGACCAGAACCTTCGCCATGAATTGCCTCGTCGGTAGGGGTGGGGACGAGGGGAATTCTTGGGCTCGCCAGGGCCGTGGTGGTTGCACGGCCGCGAACGCGGCCTTCAATCGGATTGAAGGCAGGGTCCGGCGTTCACGGCCCATGGCTGGCGATGGCGCGCATGAATTCGGCGCGCAGCTGCTCGTCGCTGTCCAGGCAGCCGGCGAAGGCCTGGGTGTAGACGCGCTCGTCGCCGCGCCGGTCCTCGCCCAGCAGCAGGCACAGCTGCTCGGCCTCGATCACGCAGGCCGCGCCCTTGTCCTGGCCGTGGCGCACCAGTGCCTCGGCGATGTCGCGCGTCATCCATTCCTGGTAGGTCAAGCGGTGGCCGATGGCATCGACCAGCCGGGCGATGCGGCCGAAGCCGTGCAGCCGGCCGCCAGGCACGTAGGCTACGTGGGCGATGCCGCGGAAGGGCACTAGGTGGTGCGGGCACACGCCGTGGATGGCGATGCCGCGCACCACTACCATGTCCTCGCGCGCGTCGGCGAAACCCGGACCGAGCACCTCGGCCGGGTCGAGCGCATAGCCGCCGAGCAGGCGGCGCTCCCACAGCTCGCGCACGCGCCGCGGCGTCTTGCCGGTATGCACACCTTCGTTGGAGATACCGCAGGCCTGCAGCAGGTCGCCGATGGCGCGTTCGAAGGCCGCGGCGTCGAATGCGCCGACACGCGGGATACCCAGGGCGTGCGCTGCCGGCGCCGCGGGGTCATGGTCGCAGGGATCGTGCATCGCCGCGCCTTGGGTCGAGTGGAGACGCCGCCGACCATAACCGATCGTAGACTGGTCTCAGCGGAACCAGATGCGCCACAGGCCGACGATTACATGTCCCCAGATCAGCATGTTGCCACCCAGAAGCGACAGCAGCCGGGTGTAGTTCCACAGGCTGCGCGCACGGCGCATGCATCCGTCCTCGCCGGTCACGGCATAGAGCACCAGGTACAGCAACGAGGGCACGAAGGTACCGACGATGAGTACGCCCATCACCCAGTAGAAGACGGTCATGCAGACATTATCGGTGCCGCGGCGCCACGGCTCATACTGCGGACTGTCAAGGGTGCGAAGGCGCGCGCCTTTGTCTGCACCCGCCCGCGGCCGCGCAGGGTGAGGTGATCCGTGTCAATATTGAAAAGGGCCTGCCGCCATGAGCCATCGTTCTGTCCTGCATCGACCATTCGCAGCGGTCCTATTGACCTGTGCTGGCGCCGCCACGGCGCAGGCCGAGCCCGACGCCGGGCCGGCGCTGGAATTCATGCCCGCCGATGCGCAGGTGCTGCACTGCGGCCTTTCCAGGGGCGTGCTCTATGTCACCTACGCCAAGGACGGACGCGCGGCGATCGCGCCCGCCTTCCACACGCCGGCCATCCGCAAGGCCTGCGCGGCTGCGGGCCACCCGTTGGCCGCGGGTCCGCCCGGGCGCACGGCCACAACGCCTCCGGGGCCGCGCATCGGCATCGCGCCGGTGCCCGGCCGAGGCGGCGGCGCAGGGACGCCGTCCCTGGCCGAACCCAGCTTCTCGGCCCAGGCCGGCGGCAGCGTCATCACGATCGACGCACGCAACGATGCCGACGTCGCCTTTCATTGCGTGATCAATTTCGCCTGGACCTCGGACGACGAGCCCGGCGGCTCGCGCGGAGTCACCACGCAGGTCACGCTGCCGGCGCGGCAGTCGAACCGGGTGGTGTTCATCTCCGGCCCGTACCGCAACGTCCGCTTCGTTGGCCAGCCGCGCTATAACTGCCGGCCCAGCGGCTGAGCCGCTGTTACTTTTGGTGGCATTTCGTCGGCTGCTCTCGGCCTAGCATTTGCAGGTGAAAGGCGGATCCGCTCTCAGCTTCGCTGCGGTATGGCTGCTGCTGGCCCTGCAGGGCTGCAGCACTAAGCCCAGCCCGCCGCCCGCACCGGCCCTGCCGGCTAGCGCGCCGGCCGTGCCGGCAGCGCCAGCGCCAAAGCCGTCTTCGCTGGCCGTCGAGCGCCAGTGGCTGCAGTCATGGTTCGAAGGTACGCCGGTGCGCATCGTGCAGCGCAGCGAAGCTGCGTTCACCGTCGATGTCCCGCGCGACTACTGCTTCGATGCCGGCCGCAGCGCCATCAAGCCGCCGCTCGCCGCCGTGCTGGACAAGCTGGCGCAGAGCCTGCAACGCAAGCAGGCTGCGCGGGTGGAACTGTTGGCCGCGCCCGGCGACGCCGCTGCCGCGTCAGCGCTGGCGCAGCAGCGTGCCGACAACGTGCGCAAGCACCTGATCGCGCGCGGCGTATCCTCGGAGCAACTGGGCCCGCCGACCACCACCTCGGTAGCGGCGGTGCAGTTGCGCATCGGTCAGCTTTCCCCTTGAGTGTCGGCCACTGCGCCATCCTGCGCAGCTGCTCCACACTCGACGAGGAGTTCTGACGATGACCGCCATTCAGGCCCTTGTGGGCTTCACCGCCTGGACCTTGCTGCTGGTGCTGCTGGTGTTTGCCTACCGAGGAGGCCGCTTCCTGGCCGGCACGCCGATCAACAGCTGGCCGCGAGGCACTAGGCTGGTCAGCGACGCGCCGCTGGTCCAGCGCATCGAGAGCGCCCATGCCAACTGCCTGGAGAACCTGCCGGTGTTCGCGGTGATCGTGCTGTCGGCCGCGGTGCTGGGCAAGCCCGGTGCCGTGGAGGCACTCGCGCCCTTCGTGCTGTATGCGCGCATCGGCCAGAGCGCCGCCCATCTGTGGGGCACGGGGCCGCTGCAGGTGATGCTGCGGGCAAGCTTCTGGGGCGCGCAGTTGGGTCTGTTCGTGTGGATGCTGGTCAGGCTGGTGGCCTGACGGACTGAAGCCTGCGGTACAGCAGGACCAGCGCCGAGGCGCTGAAGGTCGCCACGGCCAGCGGGCTGCTCGAGGCCAGGCTGGCGAACTGCTGCAGCGCCTGTGGGTCCACCTGTTCGACGAATTGCGCCAGTTCATGCACCTGCCGGCTCGACAGCTGCGCCACTGCATCCAGGTCGATCACCAGCTCTGTGCCGCCGCGCGGGTTCAGGAAGGTGGCGAAGGCTCCCGCGGCCACACCGGCCGCGCCCAGCGGCCCCAGCGGGTGCATCAGGCAACGCAGCAGGCGCACGCGCAGCGGGTTGCCGGCGGCGGCGAACAGACGCGCCACCAGGCGCGGGGTGGGCGTGCCGGTACGCCCCGCGGCTCGATCCGGCGGGATCGTCGGCTCCAGGATCTCGTCAAACTCGTTCGACATGCTGTCCTCCATCGGTCATGACCACTGCGCCGCAGTTGCATCGGTGGCTCTTTCGAGACCCTAGCCGCTTGGCAGGGTCTGCGGTGTTGCAGGAGTGCAACCGCCCGTAAAGGCCGAGGCAGCCCTGCGCGCGGGCGCAGGCCTTGGCACGGCTTTTCATGCGGTGCATGCACCAAGGCGCGTGCGCGTACATCGTGTTGCAGTTCGTACCGGCTTGCGTAGTAGCTTTCAGGTCTGTTTCTCAAGCTGGAGTTCCGCAACTTGTTCGCACGTTCTCGCCCCGCGATGTTCGATTCCCTGGGTAGCCGCCGTCCACGCCGGCGCCTGCCCGGCTGGCTGTGGCTGCTGTTGGGTGGGGTGCTCGCGGGCGTGGCCGGCGTCATTGCAGTGCAGGAACGGTACCTGCCGGCGCGGCTGTCTGCCGGCGAATCGGCCTCGTTGCGCCAATCCTACGAGCAGGCCGACGGCGAAAGACTGCGCCTGAAGGCCGAACTTGCGCAGGCCCAGCAACGCCTGCAGGCGGCGCTGGTCGAAAACAAGGCGCTGGGCGACGATCTGGCCGGCAGCCGGGCCGCGGCCGAAAGGCTGCGCGACGACCTGACTGCGGTCATACAGTCCTTGCCTCCCGACCCGCGTGGCGGCAGCGTCGAGGTCCGCGCCGGCCAGTTCAATGCGCGCGGCGGTGTCCTCGACTACCAGGTCGTGCTGCTGCGCGAGGGCAGCCCGCGCAAGCCACTGGCCGGTGTGATGCAGTTCACCGTCGCCGGCGAATCGGCGGGCGGAGTGCGGTCCACGCTGGCGCTGAAGCCGATTCCGCTGAATCTGGGCAGCCACGAGGTGATGCGCGGCAGCCTACCGCTGCCCGAAGGCTTCAAGCCGCGGCAGACCACGGTGCAGGTGCTCGACCGCGCGGCCGGCAAGCCCTTGGGCATGCGCGTGCTGCTGGTGCGCTGACCGGGCTACAGTGGCGCATGAACCAACGCATCGTGTTGAGTCGCCGGCCTGTGGGCTGGGTGGACGAAAGCTGCTTCCGCATCGAGTCCTGCGCCGAACCCGAGTGCGGCCCCGAGGACGTACTGCTGCAGGCCCTGTATCTGTCTACCGACCCGTACCTGCGCGGGCGCATGAACGCCGGGCCGTCCTATGCGCCGGGTTTCGAACTGGACCGACCGATCGTCTCGCGCGTGGTTGCGCGGGTCATCGCCAGCAGCCATGCGGGCTTCCGCGAAGGTGACCTGGTCTGGGGCTTCCTGGACTGGGCCGAGCGCTGTGTCGTGCCGCGCGGCGAAGGCCTGCATCGCATCGACCCCGGGCTGGGCCGCGCCAGCCAGTTCCTGTCGGTGCTGGGCATGCCGGGCCTGACGGCCTGGGTCGGCGCCATCGAGATCGGCCGCCCGTCACCGGGTGACACGGTCTACGTCTCTTCGGCGGCCGGCGCCGTGGGCCAGCTGGCGGGGCAGTTTGCCAAGCGCGCCGGCGCGCGCGTGGTCGGCTCGGCCGGCAGCGCGCGCAAGGTGGACTTCCTGCTGCAGCGCTGCGCTCTCGACGCCGCCTTCGACCACCGCAGCGTCGACCTGGACGAAGCCTTGCGCACGCATTGCCCGCGCGGCATCGACCTGTACTTCGACAATGTCGGCGGAAGCACGCTCGAAGCCGCGCTGCGCCATGCCAACGTCGGCTCGCGCTTCGCGGTGTGCGGCATGATCTCGGCCTACAACGAGACGGCCGATGCCGGCATCCGCGGCCTGCAGGCGGTGCTGACGCAGCGCATCCAGATGACCGGCTTCATCATCTACGACCATGTGCACAAGCTGCCCGCGTACCAGGCCCGCGTCGCGCCCTGGCTGCGCAGCGGCGAACTCGTCTTCCACGAGGACATCGTGAGCGGCTTAGAGAACGCGCCGGCCGCGCTGATCGGCATGATGCAGGGCGAGGCCATCGGCAAGCGCCTGGTGCAGGTGGCGCCGGAATGAGTCGCGCGCTGTGGCTGCCGATACTGTGTGCGCTGCTGTTGGCCGGCTGCGCCGGCAGCCGCATCAACGCGCAGTGGAGCGATCCGCAGTTCGCAGGGCAGCCGCCGCGCGGCGCCAAGGTGCTGGTGGCCTGCCAGGCCATCGAGCCGACGCTGCGTCGCATCTGTGCCGATCGCATGGCGGCCAAGGTGTCGGCGCTGGGCGCGGTGCCGGTGCTGGCCCCGGACAGCAGCGATGCCGCCGATGCCACGCTTCCGAATGAAGCGGCGCTGCTGCAGGCGGCGCGCCAGGCCGGGGCAGTGGCTCTGCTGCGCACGCAGCTTGCACCCGAGGTGGTGGCGGTGGCTCCGGGGCCGACCATCGGCATCGGCATCGGCGGTTTCGGCGGCAGTTACCGCAGCGGCGGTGGCGTGGGTTTCGGCATGTCGGCGCCCATTGGGGGTGCCGGCCCGGCCGAGACCGGCTATGCCGCCACCGCCTCGCTGACCGACGTGGCCAGCGGCCGACTGATGTGGAGCGCGCAGGCCAGCGCCCCGCCATCGTCCGACGTCGGCCAGCAGTTGTCGACGCTGGCCACGCTGCTGCTCGACGCGGCGCGTCAGACTGGCCTGTTTGCGGCCTGAGGCTGCGTCACCGCGGCCGTGTGTGGAAGCGCCGCGGCTGCGATTTCGCATCCTGCCGGCCGATGCGCTCGTATTCGGCGATGACCTGCGCGCCCAGCAGCAGCAGCGTGGCGGCCACCTCCAGGCTCAGCAGCACCGCGATCGCGGTGGTCAGTGACCCGTAGACGGTGCTGATCTGCGACAGCGTGTCGAAGTACCACAGCAGCACATGGCGCGACAGTTCCCACAGCAGCGCCGCGGTGATGGCGCCGATCAGTGCGTGGCGCCACGACAGCCGCCCGACCGGCATGATCATGTACACCGAGGCCAGCACGAACACCTCGCCGGCGAAGCCCAGTAGGTAAAGCAATAGCCCTGACGTACCGTCGAGCGACCAGGTGCGGCCCAGGAATTCGACCTGCGTTTCGCCCATGGCCTGCAGGCTGCCGGCCACCAGCGTCACCAGCAGCAGGCCCAGGCCCAGGCTCAGGATGTAGGCATAGGGAATCAGCGCCGACACCATGAAGTGGCGGCGGCGGATGGCCACGCGGTGGTGGAAGACCACCGACATCGCGTTCTCCAGCACGGTGAAGGCCAGCGAGCTGAAGAACAGCATGCTGGCCAGCAGCAACCAGCCGATGACCTCGCGGTGCGCCATGAAGTTGCGCAACTCGCCGACGATGGCGCCGGACTGGCCAGGCATCAGCCATTCGAGATAGCGGCCCAACGTCTGCAGCAGCGCGTCCTGTGGGATGAAGTGCGACAGCGCAATCACGCTCAGGATCAGCAGCGGCACGATCGACAGCAGTGCGTAGTAGGCCACCGCGCCGGCCAGCAGCAGGCCCTGGTTTGCGCGAAAGGCCTGCAGCGTGCGCAGCGCGAAGGACCCCGGATCCTTCAGCACATGGGCGACGCGCGTGTCGGTGAATCGCATGGCAGGATGATTGTGGCCTCAGGCACACTTGAACTGTGCGTCGCCGGCGCCACCTTCGGCGAGCCCCACTCGAGCCCTGCACATGATCGACACCCTGCTGTGGATTCTCAGCGCCGCCTTGATCGCCGTTGGCGTCGCCGGCACGGTACTGCCAGCCTTGCCCGGCACGCTGTTCGTGCTGGCCGGCATCCTGCTCGGCGCGTGGATCGACGATTTCAGCCGGGTCGGCTGGGGCGTACTGACGGCGGTGATCGTGCTGGCCGTGCTGGCCTGGGTGCTGGACTACGTGGCTGGCCTGCTCGGTGCGCGCAAGGCCGGCGCCAGCCGCCAGGCGATCGTCGGCGCGGCACTGGGCACCGTGGCCGGCCTGTTTATGGGCCTCGTCGGTGTGCTCTTCATGCCGCTGGTCGGCGCCGCGATCGGCGAGTTCGTGGCGCAGCGCGACCATGGTCGCGCGCTCAAGGTGGGCCTGGCCACCTGGCTGGGCATCATGGCCGGGCTGGTGTCGAAGGTGGTCATCGCCTTCATGATGATCGGCGTGTTCGTCGCGGCGTTGATCCTCTGAGTGCCCAGCGCGCGACGATCGCGTGCAGGGCGTCCAGGCCGTCGGTCAGTGCGGCCGGGCCGGGCTGCAGGATCAGCGGCGACTTGATCTCGTGCAGCTCGCCGTCGCGCACCGCGGGCACCCCGCCCCAGCCTGGCCGCGAAGCCACCTTCTCGGGCCGGAACTTCTTGCCGCACCACGAGCCGATGATCACATCCGGCGCGGCGCGCACCACTTCCAGCGGGTCCGCAACGATGCGCTCACGGCCGAGGCTGGCGACGGCACGCGATGGGAAGATGTCGTCGCCGCCAGCGATGCCGATCAGCTCGCTGACCCAGCGGATGGCGCTGATCTGCGGCTCGTCCCATTCTTCGAAGTACACCCGCGGGCGGCGCGGCAGGCCCGCGGCGCGCGCGCGCACCGCATCCACGTTCGCTCGCAACCGCGCGGCATAGGCGTCGGCCTTGGCGGCTGCGCCGACCATCGCGCCCAGGCGCTGCACGTAGCCCAGGACGCCCTCCACCGAGCGGTGGTTGCTGATCCAAACCTCGACGCCAGCCTTGATCAGCGCCTGGGCGATGTCGGCCTGCATGTCGGAAAAGCCGATCGCCAGGTCCGGCTGCAGCGCCAGGATGCGCTCATGCTTTGCCGTCGTGAAGGCCGAGACGCGCGGCTTCTCCTGCCTGGCCCGCGCCGGCCGCACGGTGAAGCCGGAGATGCCGACGATGCGATGTTCCTCGCCCAGCGCGTAGAGCACCTCGGTGGGCTCCTCGGTCAGGCAGACAATGCGTTGCGGGAAGGTGGGCATGGGTGATGCAGCTGGCGCGCGCACTGTAGCGCCCACGGAACTGCGGGCCAGCGACCGGGTTCATCAGGCCGGCAAGAACATCCTTCCCTGAAGAATGCTGGCAATGAATGCGCAAGGAATGCTCGAACAGCGGCTGTAGTCCGGACTGTCGATGATCGAAGGCCGGTACGTTGACACGTAAGTAACGGAACATGAATACACTACGCGTACTGCCGACAGGCTTACGAAGGTGTACCGATGCGCCAGACCGAGCTGCAGTTGACGCCGGCCGATCGTGCCGTCGTGG
>Ga0105097_10001471_pt1 | contig 11277 bp, 8 predicted proteins | sample PPLLak12cMay2015_FD_87035 | JGI IMG/M metagenome (GOLD analysis project Ga0105097, IMG submission 87035) | Freshwater sediment microbial communities from Prairie Pothole Lake near Jamestown, North Dakota, USA - PPLs Lake P7 Core (1) Depth... | ecosystem: Environmental > Aquatic > Freshwater >... | reverse complement strand
TCCACCGGCGCTCTATCCTCCGCACGAGTGTCAACAGTGTATCATGCCTATCTATCAACCCTTGGTAAAGGGGACATTTCTACTTTGTCAAACAGGGGACATTTCTACTTTGGGTTGACAGGATTGGTTAACCCGCAGGGCTGAGCTCGAATAGGTAATGATAGACGGGCATCAACGCATATTGCTGGACAATCGGGTCCCTGTACTTCGGTTCTTTGGCAATCTGCTTATAGCCATGTTTTGATATCAGGTATGTAAAGTCATGCCCATCATGAGTTTGTAGAGAATCACCAATATTTGGCACGATCATCAGGTATTGGACGCGATGTTTGGCCAGGAGAGACAACCACCACTCGATAGCTGAAATCCTGCATTCGGGAAAGGAGTGGATGTTAACCGCAATATCCACCGATCTTGCGGCGAGGGCAATTTCGATTTCATCAAGGGGGATAACTTTTACCTTGTTGTCCAGGTTGCGGAATTGAAGATAGTATTCAGATATGAAAGTTGATATTGGATAAGCATCGACACAAAGATATTCTGTAAGGTTCGGAAGGGCAGCATTCATGCGGTGCGCCAATCTGCCATAACCGGCGCCGATATCAAGAATGGTAAGCTTTGTGGCTCCCGAAATATTTAAATGCTTCTCGAGAAAATAGTACTCAATAATGGAATCAAGCAAATCGCGTGATACTGATTTATCGGCAATTGCGTAGGTGATAGCACCGAAGAAATTATCCTCTTCCAGGCGATCAAGTAAGCCAAGTGTATCGATTGACCTGGCATAGTAGGTGGTCAAAGCGTAAGCCAATCTATTCGTATTCATCCCCTTTAACTGCCAGACGTAAGGGTTATTCCCCCGGAAGTACAACATATCATCTGGGTTAATGAATGATTCAGTCCATTTTAACGGGGTTGTCACTCGATTATCAAAAGCCTCGTAGCGCATCGACAAATCCCTTAGCCTGGGATTGTTCAATACCAGGTACTCGGAAGCGCCTGGAGGTAGTAAAGGCGACTGAGGTTCTGGCTCTGCCCGTAGGTTTGGCTTATACAGAGTATGCCATTGATCGTTGATCAACTCGTACCCAAAGTGCTTAAATAATGAGTTTAACGCCTCGAGTATGCGGCTCTTGATACCCATCAGATTCTTACTCCTGCTGAATTTTTTTCTACGAATTCTGCAAGGGCATTTGATAGAAGGTCCATACACTAGTTTGACTTCTGGCAATACTAACATAAATGGCCGAATACGACGGCTGCAGGATTTTTCCACTAAGTTATCAAGGAATTTAGGAAATAAATTGCGTCCAATTGGTTTGATTTAGTGAAATTACCCATAAGTAGTATTGTAGAATCTGTGAATTACTCTAAAATATAGTGTAGAAATTCTGATGAAAGGTATTTCCATGGGTAGTCGACAGGATTAGATTGGTCAGTCGATTATCTCATTGATTTATTCAAATCAGAAGATTGACGACAGATTACCCACTTCAGTTCATACGAGGAGAAAACGATATGAAGAAGATCATAATGTTGAGCTTGATTGCCGCACTGATGTTCGCGGTCTGGATACCGGTTGCGGCTCAAGTTCCTGCTCCAGGCGGACCATTCACTTCCTGGTTCCGTGTCCAGAACATGGGTGCAGGCACTTCGCAATGCTCCTATGTGATTTACACGCCAGCCGGCGCGGCGCAAATAACCAGTGCCCCGATCAACCTGGCAGTTGAGGACAGCCTGTACGTCTATATGCCGACTTTAGCTATCCCCAGCGGCGAGTATTCATCGGTGGTCAGCTGTACCCAGCCCGCGGCAGCCGCTGTGAATATCGGCGATAGCAACTCGGATGCTTCTCATAATGGTATTGCTGCACCAGCCACTTCCTGGTTTATCCCAGGTCTATACGACAACTATTTCTGCAACTACTCCAATTTCGTCGTCCAGAATGCTGCCGGCAGCCCGGTCAATATCACATTAGACATCTACGCACCCAATAACCCGGTGCCTGTATTCTCGGATACAAAGACAAACGTACCGGCATACGGAACGGTTAAGTGGGACCAGGCCAATAATGCGTCGTTGGCGAATAACGTTTCCTATTCCGGCAAGCTGACTGCCACCGGTGTTGTCGCCCCCGTCGGTTTCCAGTATGGTGTCACGAACGCTCAGCCATGCTCAATTGGTGATCGGCTGTACTCCTTCAACGCTTTCCCCTCCGGAACCACTGGCAAGATCTACGCCCCAGTGCTGGAAAACAATTACTTTGGCTGGAATACAGCCATGACTGTGCAGAATACCAGCGCGAGCACTAACAACTACAAGGTTACCTATAGCAACGGCGTGGTAAAAAACGGGCAGTTGGCTGGATATTCCTCCGCGGTACACTTCACACCCAATGAAGGCTTGCCCTCCGGGAACACGAACGGCATATTTGCGGCTGTAGTTGAAACAACTAACGGCCAGCCACTTGTCATCACGGTTACCCAGAGCAACACTGGAGCTTACTTGAACTACAATAAAAACCGAGCCTCCAGCTACACCGGTCCTGCCATCGGTGCCACGAAAGTATTTGCTCCTATGGTGTTGAAGAGATTCCTGGATGCCTCCGGTGGCCGCTATAACAGCAGCATCACCTGCCAGAATCTTGGCGGCTCATCCACGGTAATGACATTGAAGTTCTTTGGATATGCGACCACAACTTCATCACCATCGATTGCTGCAGGAGGATCGCATGTGTTTTATGTGCCTTCATCGGCACAAGTTCCGGACAACTGGATTGGCTCCGCTACGATCAGTGCGTCTGCGTCTCAGCCAATCGCCTGCGTAGTAAACCAGAACCAGAACGAAGCCCCTGAACGGGATATCGCAATGGACAAATTCATGTCCTACAATGCGGCAATTCCATAGCATTTGACCCTGATAGCAAGGGAGGTCTACGTACGGTGTAAGAGTAGACCTCCCTTGTTTTCGTATATTGAAAGGAATAATGAATTGATGCTTAAACACAAGCCTGCAGCTTGGCTGCTGCTGATTGTCTTAATCTCGGGTATTTTATCTTCTTGTAAAAATACCACCGAAATTACACCAGAGCCTGAAAACAGCGAGCCGTATCCTTATCCGGCAGCTTCAACGAATGAAGTTACGATCACAACAATTGAGTCCACCAAACGTGCATATCCTATTGAAGAGGCAACCGCAGTTTTAGTCACCCCCATCCCAGCCTCAGCAGTCGTTCCAACTCCGGGAAAGGATACTGGAGTCGTTACCGGTAGGTTGATCTTCACAGGCACCGATAAACCTGTCCAGGAGAACATGGTATACCTGGGATTCAAGATCTATCTGACACCCGGTCCGGATTATACTTTCGGCTTAACGCAAAACAATTCGCCGCATGTCGCTACCGACCCCAATGGTCGATTTATCCTGGGCGATGTACCCCCCGGAACTTATTTTGTCGTTCTATGGTCGCTTTCTGGCGCCTCACTTGCTACCCTGCCTGGAAAGACTGAAAGCCTGGAAATCACTGTCAAGCCAGGCGAGGTGTTAGATCTTGGTACGCTCGAGGTAAATCCTATTGGCTCAAACTGATGGATCAGGAGAAGTGGATCACCTGGCGTAAACGAATAACCGGCCCGTTTGTTCATGGTTTACTGGCTGGGATTACTATACCGGTTTGGATGCGCCTGCTGCGCGATAATCGCTTCGAAATTTCCCCCAAAAACTGGCCGCGAGTTGCTTCAATCACTGCGGCTGGTTTTTTTAATTCGCTAATTAACACTATTGAAACCAGAAAGTTTTTTGATGACTATCAAAAGATTGAAATCCAACCACCGATCATAATATTAGGCGCTGGACGAAGCGGTACGACTTTATTACACAATCTACTCAGCCTCGATAAACAGTGGGCGACACCCAATCAGTATCAGGTTCGCAACCCAAGTACCTTCCTGTTAACAGAAAAATCCATATCGCAAAACCCTTTTTGGGGTATCTCGGGCAATCGTGGTATTGATAATGTATCGATTGCCTGGACGACACCCGGAGAGGACGAATTTGCTACCTGCCTGACTACCGCCTGCTCTACCTTATTAAGTAGTGTATTTCCAAACAATCGAAGTCGATATGATATCTTCAGTACTTTTGAGGCAGCAAAAATTGCGGACATAGAGCGATATAAATCTGCATTAAGTATATTTATAAAGAAAATCACTTATATGCATGGGAAACCGTTGATCCTGAAATCTCCAAACCATATGGGGAGACTCAATATCCTATCCAGCATCTTCCCCGAAGCGCGTTACATCCTCATCACCCGGCATCCGCATGCCATGTATCAATCAGCGGTAAAAGCATTTATTGACGTAGCCAATATCTGGAGCATGCAAAAAAACTACCAGATTAATGAACCTGACGTGTTTGCTTTTTACACCAGAATATTTCAGTCGTTTTTCAGGTGGTATCCTGAAATTTCTGGACGTAACCAATTTATTGCATTAAAGTACGAGGACCTTGAATCTGATCCGTTGGGGACGCTCAAGATGGTATATCAATCGCTTGACATTGGAAATTATGCTACTCAAACCCCAGTGATAGAATCCTATATCCGGTCATTAACCGGATATCGTAAGAATGTCTACCCGGAATTACCTGCCAATATTACAGATAAAATTAAGCTAGAATGGGGCAGTTACTTCGAGCAATGGGGATATCGCCTCTAAACTGCTGTCTGCTTCTACGAATAAAATCAAAACTATACAGATCATGCAGGAATAACCAAACCTGGACTTATTTTTTTTGTGCGAATACAGTAATGATCGAGCCAAGCCGCATACGATCGATGACCAGGAATGGGAGAAACAGAATCAGCCGGACAGGCATTGAGAGGAATACTTTTAATAGAGATTTTGTAAATGGAGTGAATTTATTGATAGACTTCAGCCAAAACTCCAGGCTTAGTGCAAAAGCAGCATGACTGCCCGCGATACATTGTCGATAGACCTGGGAAAATCCGTTCCTTTCCAACACGGCTTTTAACTGGCTTCCTGGGAACAGATACAAATGACGGGGCAGGTCCCATCCGATCCAGGCATGACCGAACAACCGGGCATCCAGGCTTTCGAGATTTGGAATAGAAAATACCAGCCAGCCTCCTGGGCGAAGGATTTCCATTGCTCGTCGTAAATCTTGACTTGGGAAGTCCAGGTGCTCCAAAACGTTCCACATCGTGATGACATCAAATTGGTTGTTGGGCAGCGGAGCATCTGCGAACCGCTGTTGATATATTTCAACCCCCAATTCGTTGCGAGTGTACTCTGCAGCCTTCGGATTCGGTTCAATGCCTGCGACTTCCCAATGAGGATCCTTTTTTGCTTCGGCGAGAAATACCCCTGTACCACAACCAACATCGAGTAATTTTCCGCCTGCCTGGAACCGTTCGATGGCTTTTACCCGTTTCTGCATCCCATAACTACGATCTGCTCGTTTTATCCGTGAAGTTTCACGATCGATGATCCGTTCATAAGCGCTATAATTTTCGGGATAGTAGGATTCAAGCGATTCCCAGGTTAATCGGGGGTTTTGCCGAATCATGTTACACTGACTACAACGCACCAAATTAAACTCACCAGGTAAGTCCATCAACAGGTCCGGCCCGGAAAATAACTTTTCCCCATCCGGTGCCCCGCACCAATCGCAATTACAAAATTCCCATGAGAGGTTTTCCATAGGTTCTACCTCCTTATTGGGAATATTTAGGGAATCCGCCTAATGGCTGATGAAAGCCATCCAACATTCCCTTCCAAAAATCGGGCAAATTCCTCCAGTTACCCTTCCAGAACATCTCTCGTAAGATCAAATAGCTGGCGTCCAGTGGCAAGGATATCCAGACCGGCCTGCCGTGCCGGCGATAATAACGAACCATAGATGCGCCATACGTGTGCCAGAATAGGGGGGAGCGGTTAATTCCGATGGTTCTTGATACCTTGTGCCACATTTTTGCTTGAGGAATATTCCAAATGTGCAAACCATGAGCCCGTACACGCTCAGAGAAATCCCAATCGTCATACCAATAGAAGTATCCGGGATCGAAAAGGCCTGCCGCCTCGAATGCCCTGCGATGGATTAATAAACCACAACTGGGAGCATATTCGATCAATCGTGTTTCATCATAACTGGTCTGGTGCTTTTCAGTAAGGACAAATGATGGCGGGAACTTCCGGTATTTACCACCGCTAGACCAGACTGTGTCATTCGTGCCATGATATAACACCAGAGGCATTAAAATACCAGACTGACCATCAGCTTCGCCTGCTGTCACAAGCTGTGATATCAAATCTTCCGCCAAAATCGTATCGTTGTTTAACATCAAAACATAATCGGCACCATTATTCAGTGCATACTGAAAACCGACATTATATCCGGCTGGAACCCCGAGATTTTGATCGAGAGGAATTACATGCACCTGGGGAAATTCTTTAGCGACCAAATCAGGTGTCCCATCGGTGGAGCCGTTATCAACAAGCACCACCGAGAAATTATCATAATCAACACTGAAAACAGATTTCAGGCACTCTTGGGTGTCTTCGTAGTGATTGTAGGTTAATACAACAACCGTAACCGCAGGGGTGCTCATTTTAAGTTCGCCAATCGTGACAATAGGTTCTGATGGAACAGATATTGGTAGTTTATATTCTGCTGCAATCTCATCGGCAACACGAGTGGCTGCTTCTAAATTATCATCGGCTTCAAAATGACGAAATTGAGCAGCACGCCCCACCAGATGCAAGTTCTTATACGCAGAGAATATGGACTCCGCATCTTGAACGATCTTATCATAATTCTGGGAGTAGACCGGATAGGCGAAGTTTTCTCGAATTACTTTTGTGTCCAGAATATCTTCAGGTGATATCAAGCCCACGCGAACTAAATCATCGATAGTTCGCTGAACTACATCTGTGTGCTCCTGGGTAACTTCTGCGCAAAGGACGGTGGTTTCGACTGGGGCATCTACCGGGCTCATATTCTTGAACTCAACCAATCGGTTGATCGCGATATTTGAATCCATGAAATAAATCCAGTGGTAATCCGAAACCAACTTTCGATTGATATGCAAGTAGACCGCATCTACTTTCTGATAATTCAGTGGCAATTCCTGACCGAGCATTTTTGCTGTTATGGTCATCGGTAAAGTCGAGACGACTTGATCCACCTGGATCTCGAAATTCTGGCCGTCCTTGATGTAGCCGACACGGGTGATCTGATCATCTTCAGAAATCAGATGCGTGATCTGCGCTTCAGTGATCACATGCTCAGAGATGGCTGCATACATATTTTCCGAGATCGCTCCGTATCCACGCCGAATGGGGTAGTAAAAGTATTGGAATTTGGTTTTTGTATTTTCACGGAGATGGTCCAGAGGATTAGCCAGACGCACTTTCTGGCGGGCCCACAGTACTGAGATTTCAGATCCCGAGATCCCAAATAGTTTTTCGGTATATGGCTGAAAAAATATTCGATACAAAAAATCGCCGTATCGGCTGAGCACATAATTTTCGAAGTTAATTTCTGGTAGATGCTTGGGCCGAAACAAATATTTAATGAGAATTCGTAGTTTGTCTGGTAGAGATAAAGACCAGGCCAGCTCGGCGGTATCCAATGGGTCGCGCATCCATTTGTCTTGTAAATAGATCTTGCTTCGACGAACGTGACGCCCCATGGGTACTAAATTCAAGAGCTGATGTAGTACATATTCATTTGAGGTAAATAATCGGTGGGCGGCAAAATCACAGTAGAAACCATGCCATTCAAAGCTGCGAGCCAGCCCTCCGACAAATTTTTGCTTTTCGAGAATTGCAAAGTCGATTCCCTTTTCTTTCAACAGCCATCCGACCGATAGGCCTGCCAGACCAGCACCCAGGATTACGACCTTAGATTTCATGAATGATCACCGGGCCGGATGGTGGGCAGCGCCAATACACCATGCGATTTTTGAAACATAAATCAAGGGGGCAAGAAGGATGTACCCACGAATTATTGCAGAAGATCGGTAAATACGCAGCGTTGCCCCGGCTGCGAGTAGAAGTGAAAAAAGGATTAATATCCAGGGCTTCCTTAATAATCTGGGGAAAGCGCCATTATTTTCATAACGCGAATCGACCTTGATGGAATGCTTTCCTTGATGATAATGGTGTGTCAACATACCCCTCAATGTGCTTCTGGGCGGGATGTGGTGTACAGCAGCTTGCGGTTCAAAGAGTAGATTATATCCTGCTTGCCTTAACCTTATGGAAATATCTGAATCTTCACTGGCTATCAGTGAATCATCGAAGCCAGATACCCGGTCAAACGCAGCCCGGCGAATCGCAAGATTCAAGCTTGCTAAGAGGGATCGAGTTCCTGGTGGGTGGATATTCAGATATTCATGAAACAGACTTAAATTATCGGTTAGGGTCCAGATATTGTCGGAGCTAATTTCGACCGAACCACCGAGGATGGAAATGTCTGCTTCTGTAAAACGCGCGTAAATTATTTTGAGCCAGTCGAGTCTGGGAACACAATCGGCGTCAATAAATACCAGGATTTCTCCGGTAGATTGCGTTGCCCCGTAATTCCGGGCCTGGCCCGGGTACATTACCTCAGGTGTACGCTCGAAGCGTACCAGGTCGTTTTGGTGGACTAATCCCAGGTCATCTCTCCCAACTACGATCACTTCAAATAAATCCTTGCTGAGGGTTTGGTTTTCAAGCCCCCTGATCGTGGCGTCAATTACTGGGGAGTTCAGGTTGGGGATAACGATTGATAATTTCTTCAAGAGTTTCTCGCATCACCTGTTATTGTTGGATCGGTATGCGCCTCGATCACGATTTTCTCAATCATTCCGATAAATCGCTCCCAATCTGGTGGAGCTTCGTTTATTTTTGACTTAAGCTTCTTGGGTTGTTGGTACAGAGTCGTAAGAGCCTCAGCGATTGCATGTACATCGCCTGGAGGTATTTGGACAACCTGGTCGGCATATACAGGGTCGATTCCTGCGGATATTTTGGGTGTCGTCAGGATTAATAATTTGAAATCCAGCCCGACGGTAACCACAGCACTCTGAGTACCTGCCACATAAACCGCAATCAAAGCATCTGCAGCCGAAAAATATATCTTCACCTCATCATCGGGAACATATCGATTGATTATATGAACTTGTTCCGATACACCCTGTGCTGCTGCTAAAGCATGATAGCTTTTCTCGTCTTCCCAGAATTCCCCAACAATCAAATAATGTGGTGCATATCCCCGTTTTTTTAGCATACCAAGAGCATTGATGACATTTTTGACTCCTTTATACGCTCGCACGATGCCAAAAGACAACAGGACTATTTCGTCTCCAGGAAGCCGTAATAAATTCCTGCTTTGTTCTCGTTCCAATCCTCCTTTGGAAAACATTCGATAAACAGGTAATTTACTTTCATAAATTTTTGCTCTCGGGATGATTTCAATAAGTCGCTTTGATTCATCAGGGGATTGAGTGATGAAGGATTTTCCATGCATGAGAGCAGTTTTAGCCAGCCAGAGATCCCAAATTTTTTTCTCGTGAGGCAGTACATTGTGAATTAAATAGGTCGTCGTTATCCCCCGTTTATTTAAGGCATCTGCAATAAAGCGGTATGGTATTGCCCAAAAGGTTGTCCACCATTGCATGATTACAATATCCGGTGTTGCTTCAACAATCAGCTTAATCGTTGCCTTCCAGGTGGATGGAAAAAGTGGATCAAGAATGAAATCTGCCTCGACTTTTTCAGGATGATTCGAAGGGTCTTTATCAGAAACGCCTTTGTACAAAAATTTTGGGAATTGGCGATGATATGAGATTACTGTTGCCGCGTGTCCTAAACGATCCAATGTTATTTTTAATTGAGTCGTCTGATGTGCAATGCCTCCACGATAAGGGTAAACCGGTCCGATGAGAAAAATCTTCATGGAGATTCTGAAATTTACTTTGTGATAATTGGAATGGTTATGGTAGTAAGTAGCTGGTAAGCCTTGTTCGTTGAAACCGGTTCGCTATCGACCTGACCACCAACAACATATATTGTTGTGCCGATTCTCCCAACCCCCATATTCGACAGATGAAACAACTCGGTACCCTCTACGCCTCTCCATTCGTCTTCAAGATGGAAGAATGATAGTATGGAGTATTGTTCGGTAACATCCCCCGAGCCGCCAAAAGAAAAGATAATATCCGCCACATCGGTACTCCCCATCCCATAAACTGGTTCTGGCATGCCGGTTACCTCTTCCCACTCGGGATATTCATTTTCTAATGAATCCAATCTTAACTCTTCATTGGCCGTTAGTGCTTGCTTTCCGTCAAAGCCACCGAAAACATAGATACTTCTGCCTGCCACAGCGGCGCCATGATACCCACGTTTTGTTGGCATATCTGGAAGCCCCGTCCAGGAATCTAGAAAAGGGTCGTACTGATATACACTTCTTTGAAAAGATTTACCATCCCAACCACCAAAGAGATAGAGGTACCCTTCGAAAACTGCCAGGGCATATGCGCATCTCGCCGCTGGTAAAGAATTTCCTTTCTCCCAGGTATTTGTCCGGGGATCGTAAATTTCTAATAGATCGGTCACCTTACCATCTGACAGCTTGCCACCCGGGAGATAGATTTTTCCGTTAATTACCGCAGCAGTCGTTTCATAGACTGGAGTAGGTTTTGGCTTTGCAGCGCTCCATTGATCGGTTGCTGGATCATAAATTTCTACGATGCCGGATACGCCACCGTCAGTCATTCCTCCAATGGCTAAAATCTTGCTCTCATAAGAAGCAACCGCCAGGCCAAATCTGGCGGTTGGCATAGGCGATAATTCCTTCCAGACGGGTAGGTTACTGGTAGTAAATGCACCAATGGGTAATGTGTTCTCTTCCACCGGTCTGTATATAAACGCAAAGTATATAAAAACTGAAAAAACGATCAAAAAGACTGAAACAATGATCGAGGTGGCGGTAATATTAGTAGATGGAGCACGCGTTGGAGGAACTTCACCTTCGTCGATGGACTCGGATGTATCAATTTTTTCTGATTCAGTTTGGGATAATTGCCTGGAGTTGAGAGCGTATAAGGCTGCTTCGGTTCGGCTGGTTACACCAATCTTTTGAAATATATTTCGCAGATGAACTTTTACAGTATTCGTGCTGATAAATAGCTGATTTGCGATCTCTTTATTGCTTGCGCCAGTTGCCACTAACTGGAGAATCTCGAGTTCTCTGTCGCTTAGTTTA
>Ga0105097_10001468_pt1 | contig 11282 bp, 6 predicted proteins | sample PPLLak12cMay2015_FD_87035 | JGI IMG/M metagenome (GOLD analysis project Ga0105097, IMG submission 87035) | Freshwater sediment microbial communities from Prairie Pothole Lake near Jamestown, North Dakota, USA - PPLs Lake P7 Core (1) Depth... | ecosystem: Environmental > Aquatic > Freshwater >... | reverse complement strand
TACAACCGCACCAACACCAAGGTGGACATGAAGCCGGGCCGCGATTTCTGGTGGCACGAGGAAATGGCCGCGGTGGACATTAAGCCCAACTGCCCGGCGGAAGTCATGGATGCCGAAGATCCCCTCTTTATTCTCTATACCAGCGGCTCCACCGGAAAACCGAAAGGCGTTCTCCATACCACGGCAGGTTATCTCCTTTATGTAAATTTAACCTTCAAGTGGATTTTCGATTACAAGGATGACGATGTGTTCTGGTGCACGGCGGATATCGGCTGGGTCACGGGCCACAGCTACATTGTTTACGGGCCCCTGGCCACCGGAGCCACCAGCCTCATGTTCGAAGGCGTTCCCAATTATCCCAAAGCGGATCGCTTCTGGGAAATCGTGGAAAAAAACGGGGTCAACATCTTCTATACCGCCCCCACCGCCCTCCGGGCGATGATGCGCGACGGGGACAAGTGGCCTTTGGGCCGCGATCTTTCCACCCTCCGGGTCCTGGGGACCGTGGGCGAGCCCATCAATCCCGAAGCTTGGATGTGGTATTACAAGGTCATCGGCAAGGAAAAATGCCCGATCGTGGATACCTGGTGGCAGACCGAGACCGGAGGAATTTTGATCACGCCCCTGCCGGGCGCCTGGCCCATTAAACCCGGGTCCGCCACCAAACCCTTCCCCGGCGTGGAAGCGGCCGTGATCCGGGAAGACGGCTCGACGGCCGAACCGAACGAGGGCGGATATTTGGTCATCCGGAAACCTTGGCCGGGAATGATGCGAACCGTCTATGGGCAGCATGAGCGGTTCAAAGAAACCTACTTCGTGCAGTTCCCCGGATTATATTTCACCGGGGACGGGGCGCGGGTCGACGAAGACGGGGACTTCTGGCTTATGGGCCGGGTGGATGACGTCATCAACGTCTCCGGCCACCGGATCGGGACCGCGGAAGTGGAAAGCGCTTTGGTAAGCCATCCCTCGGTGGCCGAGGCGGCCGTGGTCGGCATGCCCCATGAAATTAAAGGGCAGGGAATCTATGCTTTTGTTACCCTCAAGGCCGGGATCGCCAAGGCCGAGGACTTGAAAAAGACCCTCGTCGCCCACGTACGCAAGGAAATCGGCCCCATTGCCATGCCCGATAAGATCCAGTTTACCGACGGGCTTCCCAAGACTCGCAGCGGAAAGATCATGCGCCGCATTTTGAAGAAAATCGCCGCGGGAGATGTCCGGGAGTTGGGTGACACCACGACCCTGGCCGACCCCTCCGTCGTGGAAACGCTGGTTTCCGAGAGACAGTAGCCTGGTTCCCCAAAAGGGTGCCGGTCCTATGGAGGGCCGGCACCCTTTCTTTTATCTTCTTGCAGGGATTCCGAGAGAAGGAGATTCAACCCGATGAGTGAAAAAACGCCGGATTCCAGCCACGGCTGGATTGTGACTTTTGCAGGGACCGGGATCAATTTGGCTTTGGGGGTTCTCTACGCTTGGTCCGTTATTTCAAAACAAATCACCAAAGAGTGGGGGTGGAACGAGACCCAAGCCGCCCTTCCTTACTCCATCGCCATCGCTCTTTTTGCGTTTATGATGGTCCCTGCCGGAAGGCTTCAAGATAAAATGGGCCCCCGCCTCACGGCTTCTTTGGGGGGAATTTTTTGCGGCGTGGGCTTTCTGATTGCGTCTTTGGGCCAATCTTTGGTCGGCATGGTGATCGGTTTCGGGATTCTGGCCGGGACGGGAATCGGTTTTGGGTATGCATCCGCCACGCCTCCGGCCGTTAAATGGTTTCCGCCGCAGCGGACCGGTTTGATTGCCGGGCTCGTGGTCGCCGGGTTCGGGCTCGCTTCGGTTTACATCGCGCCCTTGGCCAATTACTTGCTAAATGCCTTTGGAATTCAAAGCACTTTTTTGGTTTTGGGGATTGCCTTTCTGGTGATCGTCGTCGTCCTGGCCCAATTTATGAAAAACCCTCCTCCGGGATATAAACCCGAAGCCAATCCGGCGGTCCATCCCAAGGCTGGAGGCGCCCCGAAACCCGCGGCGAAGAAGGTGGATTATGAATGGCACGAAATGCTCCGCACCCCCCAGTTTTATCTTCTCTGGGTCATGTTTATGTTTGCCGCCGGCGCCGGGTTGATGATTATTGGGAAATTGGCCAAAATCGTCGACCTGCAGGCGGGTATCAAAGCCGGGTTCGTCTTCGTGGCCTTTCTGGCGGTGGGCAATGCGGGGGGAAGGATTGTGGCCGGGGTCCTCTCGGACAAAATCGGGCGAACCTGGACCATGTTCATCGTATTCATTTTCCAGGCCATCCTCATGTTCCTCCTGAGGGGCCTGGACACCTACGGGACCCTATTCCTCGCCTCAATTCTGATCGGCTTCAACTATGGAGCCAACCTGTCGGTTTTCCCTTCCGCCGTCAAGGATTATTTCGGATTGAAGAATTTTGGGTTTAATTACGGTTGGGTCTTTACGGCCTGGGGCGCGGGGGGAATTCTGGGACCCCTCCTCAGCGGCTGGATCTACGATTCCTATAAGAATTTCAACCACGCCTACCTGATCGCTTCCGTTTGTCTGATCCTTGCCGCCGTTCTGACCTTTGTGACCGGCCCCCCCAAAAGAAAAGAGGCGTAGGGATTCAGTCCCGTCGGGATTTGAGCATTCCCGAATGGAAGAAAGATAAAAAGCCCCTCTTGGATAAATAAAACCAGAGGGGCTTTTCATTTTCGCAATAGGATGCAAAGGAAGGGGAAGCCTATTTGGCGGATTGGGCGGCGACCGCAAGCTCTCCCGCAAAAGCTTTTTCCTCGCGGACCAGAAGTTTTCGCACTTCTCCCCGTTTCTTTTTCAAGTCCATAACCCAGAATGCAAAATAAGCGACAGAAACCATTCCTGCTGAAAATCCGATGAGCCCCAAAATCAGGATATAAAATCTGACCTGTGTGGGAGTTACGGGGTACCCTAAAATTTCGCTCGCAAAAGAATTGGAGCTTATGAAAAAGTTTGCCGGAATCATCAGGAGAGCAAAGGATTTTTTCATCACGGTTCACCTCAAAAGTCCAGTTGTTCTTACCCCTGTTATCAGCAAGGGGCATGCCGGAATGAGGAAATCTCTCAAAGGGCCTGGGGTAATGGCGGTAACTATTTGAAATATTTAAAAATATTAAAAAAATCCACTGGAAAATAAATGAATACGTATTCATTTTATATAATCAAAAAATTGTCATAATGGCAAAAATAAAATTTTTGTCATTTCCCCGGAGGAAATTATGTCAAATATAATGAATGATCATTCATTCAATATTGACATTTTGTCAAGGTTTTGATTCCATAATTTTTGATGGTTTCGTAAAAAGTCCAGGCCCGCGTCATTGCGAGGAGCGCAGCGACGATCTCAGGAAAGCAAAGAGATAGAGAAGGCTCTTGCAAAATTCTTGGAAGCAGTAGAAAATCGTCATTCCGGGCAAGCGAAGCGCGACCCGGAATCCATGATTTTCAAGCTATTCAGGATTCCGGCGCCTGCCCCGGACCCGATCCGGGGTTCGTCGGAATGACGGAGTGACCGACTTTTGCAAGAGTCTCAGAGGATATAAGATTGCTTCGCTCGCAAGGACTCCTTCTTGCCGATCTCATAAAGATCCACCCCTTCCGCCTGAAGAGGCTTTCCGCTGAGGATTCAGCCGTGAAGGAAAGGAAAAAGATCCTTGGGCAAAGGGTTTGAGAATTTTCACGGGCTTTGATATGATTTGCCAAGGAGGGTTTTCCGTGAAACCATTCCGCGATTGGAAAATCCGAACCAAACTCATCAGCTTCACCCTTCTTCTGGCCCTCATTCCTTTAGGGGTTGGGGCCGGCTTGTCTTTGAAAAAATTTACGGAAAATTTGAAGCAGGCCTACGAGTCCGACCTCGATCATATCGCCGCCAATATTCATGCCATGTGCAAGGCCCAGGAAGAATTGCTGCAGATCAAATTGACAGCGGATCAAAGCATTGCGCATTATTTATTTTATCAGCTCGGCCGGTACGTATCCGTCTCCCCCCGCCGCTTCCTGGAATTGACTGCCGAAGATCAAATCACGAATGAAAGATCCCGGATAAGAGTTCCCTTCTGGTCCATCGGGGGCCAGAAAATTACCGGAGATAATACGATCGTGGACCGGGTCCAGCAGTTAGTGGGGGGGACCTGCACCATTTTCCAGCGCCTGGAAGGAGACCGCCTCCTGCGAATTTCCACCAATGTTTTGCGCGCGGACGGATCCCGCGCCGTGGGCACATTCATCCCTGCTTCCAGCGAAGTGGCTCGGGCCATCTTTCGCGGCGAAACCTACCGGGGCCGCGCTTACGTCGTCAATGCCTGGTATATTACGGTTTATGAGCCCATTCATAATGAAAAGCAAGAGGTCATCGGCGCTCTTTACGTGGGGATCCCGGAACAGAGCGCCGGTTCCATAAAAGAGGCCATCAAATCGATAAAGATCGGGAAGACCGGGTACGCCTACATTCTGGACAGCTCGGGGAGATTGGTTCTCCATCCGGCCAAAGAAGGCGAGAGCATCCTGGAAGCCAAAGACCCGACCGGATTCGAGTACATGAAAGAGATTGCGCGGCGAGCCCCGCTTCTGAAAGAGAACGAAGTAGGCACGATCCGCTACCCGTGGGCGAATGTGGAGTTGGGGGAGAGAACCCCCCGGATGAAGATCAATAAATATCAATTTTTTCGACCCTGGGACTGGATCATCGTGGCCGGAAGCTACGAAGAGGAAATTTTTGCCGGCGTGAACCGCACCCTATATTTTGTGGTTCTGATCGCCATCGGAACCATCGCCCTGGCGATTTTTTTGACCGTCATCCTTTCCCGGGTCCTGACCCGCCCCCTCACGGAGCTGACCGAAATTACCGCCAGGATGGCCGGAGGAAATCTGACCCAAAAGGTCGCTTTGACCTCGGAAGATGAGATCGGGCGGCTGGCCCAATCGTTCAACCGCATGGCGGACCAGGTTCTCAACTATACGCGGAACCTCGAAGAGATCGTCCGGACCCGAACCGAAGAAATCCAGGAGAAGGAGGAAAAGTACCGCAATCTATCGAGCCTCCTGAACAGCGTTCTGGAAAGCTCCACCGAATACTCCATCATTGCCATGGATCCTCAGGGGATTATCCTGGAATATAACCGCGGCTCCGCAAATCTTTTCGGCTGGAGGAAGGATGAAGTTGTCGGGAAGATGTGGATCGGCCGCACCTTTCTGAAAGAAGCCCGCTCGCAAGGGATCCTGCAGGAAATCTCCCGAAAGATCGAAACCGAGGGCGTGGTGGAATACCAGATGGAGAGGACCCGGAAGGACGGGTCCCATTTTCAGGCGAACGCCATCGTCACCACCCTCCAGGATTCTTCGGGGAAAATTCTGGGCTTCTTGGAGATCGCCCGGGACATTACCGAAAAATTACGGTTGGAGAAGGAACTTCGCGAGACCAAAGACTACCTCGAAAACATCGTGCAGAGCTCTGTGGACGCGATCGTGACGACGGACCCCAAAGGGCGGATCACTTTTGTCAACAAGGCCATGGAAGCGATGGTCGGTGTTTCGCAAAAAGATATCCTTCTCCTCCCCATTTCCCGTTTCTACTTGGAGGGGATTGACGAAGCCCGAAAAATCATGGGAATCCTGAGAGAGAAAGGAAGTTTACAGAATTATGACACTTTTACCCTTCGAAGCGGAAAGAAGATTCCCATCCTTCTTTCCGCTTCCCTGCTCCGGAATGAAACCGGAGATATTATCGGCACTCTCGGGGTGTTCAAAGACCTGACGGAGATGAAAAAGCTGGAGGAGGAACTGCAGAAAACCCAGGCTCATCTCTTTCAGGTCGGGAAGATGCGGGCGATGGGCGAGCTGGTCGCGGGGGTGGCCCACGAAATTAACAACCCTTTAATGGCCGCCGATACCTTTATTCATGTGCTCCAGGAAAACCTTCCGGAGGGAGAGCCCAACCGCCAACGACTGGAACTCATTCAGAAATGCCACAGCCGGATCGCCAAGATCATCAACCACTTGAAAGATTTCTCGCGCCAGTCGAAATTGGACTTCAGGCAAATCGATGTCAACGAACCGATCGAAAACGCCCTCCTGATCACCGGGCAGCAACTTCTTAACCACGGCATTCGGGTGGGGAAGGAGTTCCAACCCGATCTTCCGAAGATCCGCGGCGATTCCACGCAGTTGGAACAGGTGTTCCTGAATCTGATCGCTAATGCCAAAGACGCCATGGAAGCGGCCGGCCGCAAGAAGGAATTGACCATCCGCACGTCTTTAATCCGGCATTCCGGCTGGAATGATATCGAAATCTCGTTCCAGGATACGGGAGTCGGGATCGCCGAGGAAAACCGTGAAAAAATATTTGAGCCCTTCTTCAGCACGAAGGAAGTGGGAAAAGGAACCGGCTTGGGTCTTTCCATTTGTTATGGTATCATTGATGCTCACGGGGGACGCCTCGAAGTGGAAAGCCGGGTTCAGGAAGGGACGACTTTCCGGGTGATTTTGCCCGTTCTGGGCACCCACCTGGGAACCGCTTTGGAATGGATGGAAGCCTGACTCGGGGAAGGCGGCGCTATCGCTTTAAAAAGGCGGGAGGCAAGGGCCTCCATGGCTCCCGGGCCTCAACGAAGGCTTTCACCTCGTTTTCCAAACCGCTAAAGGGATACGGGGGAAGACACCCCGGAGAGAAACCGATGACAAAAAATATTTTAGTGGTGGACGATGACGAACTGGTCTTGCTGGCGATCCAGGAACTGCTTACGCCTTTGGGCTTTTCCGTCACTCTTGCCCCCAATGGCGCGGAGGCTCTCCGGAAGGCGGCAGGAAAACCGTTCGACGTGGTTATCCTGGATGTGATTATGCCCGAAATGGATGGTTTCGAAGTGTGCCGGAACCTGCGTCAGCTCGAAGCCTATCACGAGACGCCCATCCTCATGTTAACCGCCAAGAGCGGGGAAGAGGATAAACAGAGGGGAATGGAAGCAGGCGCGAACCTTTATCTCCCCAAGCCCATCGCCCCCAAGAGGCTGATCGCCTTGGTGGAAGAAGCAATGAAATAAGGATCATCTCCAAATTAGTTGAATGGGATGATTTCTAAATTCTGGAAATAACATTAGGAAGAAGGGAAATTCAAGGGGATCCCATGGCGACGGCAGGATTGCGGCTCGGGATCCCCAAAAAGGTAGTGGTTCTCTCCTTGGATACGCCGGGTTGGCTCTGAAATTTTCTGGTCCGAAATGATTTCGTTGTTTTCATCTTGCAAGATATCCGCTCCCGGCTATTAGGAGGTAAGTGGAAAGCGAGCGTTGAGCTTGGGAGAGTGGATCTTGCCCGCTTTTGGGATCCCGAGCCGCAATCCTGCCGTCGCCAACAATCCAAGCGAGCAGAAATCATAGCTCAGGATGAGCGGGCAGTTTTATCAACTAATTTGGAGATGATTCATATTACTTTCTTCAGGAGGAAAAATGGAACGCTGGATTGCAGCGGCTGGAAAAATGCTGACGGAATGGAAAGGCGATTCCTATACGTTTGGTTTCGATGTCCTGGAAAAGACCGGAGAGCAGACGGGGAAATTCGGCAAACGGGCGCTGCTCATCGCAGCCGAGCTGGGAGAACCCTGGGTGAGCGGTTTTCTGCAAACCAGCAAGGATTCTTTGGGAGGGCAGGGGGTGGAGTTCGAAACCATCGCCGGAGCCCGCCCGAACGCGCCCCGGGAAGACTTGTACCGGCTGGCCCTGCACATCGCCCGCACCCGCCCCGAGGTGATCGTGGCCCTGGGCGGCGGAAGTACGATTGATGCGGCCAAGGCCGCCGATGTTCTCTCAACCTTTTCTCAGCAGGAGGTCCGGGATATTTTGCAGTCTCCCCCGGCTTTGGCCGACGGCATTGATCCCTATTTCGGCGTAGGGCTGGTGAGCAAAGTGAAGAGCGGATCGGGAAAGCGCCTGATTCCTCTGGTGGCGGTCCAGACCGCCGCCAGCTCCGGCGCCCATTTAACGAAGTATTCCAACATCACGGATCCCATGACGGGGCAGAAGAAACTTATCGTCGATGAGGCCATTGTCCCGCCGGCTTCGGTCTTTGATTACGGGGTAACCCTGACCGCGCCCATGGGACTTACGTTGGACGGCGGTCTGGATGGAATCGCCCACGCCTGGGAAGTTTTCATGGGGGCGACCGGTCAGGCCTATTACGACCGAATGAAAGAAGTCGCCACCGCCTGTTTGAGCCTGATCGTGTACGGCTTGGCCAAGGTGAAAGCGGATCCCGGGGACCGGAAAGCCAGGCACTGCTTAGGTCTGGGAACGGATCTGGGGGGATATTCGATCATGATCGGCGGGACCTCCGGCCCCCATCTTGGAAGCTTTTCATTAATTGATGTGCTGAGCCATGGAAGGGCCTGCGCCATCTTGAATCCTTATTACACCGTCCTCTTCGCCCCGAAAATTCAGGATCAGCTGGAAATTTTCGCCGAAATCCTGCGCCAGGGCGGGTTCATCAAAGCCAAAACCGAGGGGAAAAAAGGAAGAGCCTTGGCTGTCCTGGTGGCCAAGGGAATGATCCAATTCGCTCGGGCCCTCGGATTTCCGGCAACTTTGGAGGAGGCGGGGGTTACCAAGGCTCACCTCAAGAGAATGATCCAGGCCGCCAAAGACCCGCAGTTGAAAATGAAGCTCCAAAATATGCCAACGCCCATGGAATCCGAGCGGGGGGACGTGGATCGCCTGATGCGGCCCACCCTAGAGGCGGCCTTTACCGGCAACCTGGATTTGATTCCCGAAGCGTGATGGTTTCGTAAAAAGTCCATCTGCGGCGTTGCGCCCAACTTCGTCGTTGCGGCGCACCTGTAAGTGCACCTCACTCCTCAGTTTTTGCGCGCCTTGCATCTGGAGCTTTTTACGAAACCATCGTTCGGCAACTTTTACGAGATCATCAATCGCGATGAATTCGAAAAAAGCCCTCCGGCAGGATTCCGGGGAAGGTTAAGAGACCATAAAAATTGAAGGGAAAAAGGAAATGCGCGAGGGATTTGATCCGCGAAAGGTAAATGCCAAAGGATGGAAGAGGGTGAAGGTGGAGTTTACGGGGGGCCCGCTTTCCATCCTTGTCCCCCCCTCCACCGTCGAACTCACTATGAAGAAAGCCGGGGCTTTGAAAAATCCTCCGCAGGCGATCGCCAAGGCGCTCGCGGAGCCTCTGGGGGGACTGACTTTAGATCGGATCATCGCCGGCAAAGGCAAACCTGCGGAGCAGTTGAAGGTGGCCATCACCATCTCCGATATCACCCGCCCGGTTCCCTACAAAGGGAAAAACGGGTTCATCCTTCCTCTCCTGAAACGGCTTCTCGCCCTAAGGATTTCCAAGCAGAATATCCGGATCATTGTGGGGACCGGAACCCACCGCCCCAGCACGGCGGAAGAGAAAGTCGAAATGCTGGGTAAGGAGGTGGCGGGGGCCTACGCCGTTTTGGATCATGACTGCGAAGATCAGGCTTCCTTGGTCTATGTTGGAAAGACCCCGACCGGGACGGAGGTCTTTTTGAACAAAGCTTTCCAGGAAGCCGATATCAAAATCGTAACCGGCCTGACCGAGAGCCATTTCATGGCCGGCGCCTCGGGCGGCCGAAAAGCCGTCTGCCCGGCCTTGGTGGACCTTCGAACCATCCAGAAATTTCACAGCCCGGATTTCCTGGAGTCGGAGAACGCCACCAATCTCGTTTTTGAAGGAAATCCCTGCCACGAGGAAGCCCTGGCCATTGCCAAAACCGTAGGCGTTGATCTCACCTTAACGGCGACGCTCGATAACCATATGCGTCTGACCGGGATTTTCGCCGGCGACCTGGAACGGGTCCTGGATGAGGCCGTGAGGAAGATCAAGACCTATGTGGAGATTCCCGTTGAGAATGAATTTGACATCGTCCTGACCCACGGGGGGTATGTGGGCCGGAATCATTACCAATTAGCCAAAGCGGCCGTCGGCGCCCTGCCGGCGGTGAAGAAGGGCGGGACGGTGATCGTGGCCGCCGACAACCGGGATACCGAACCCATCGGGGGGGCCGAATACAAAACCCTGATCCACCTGCTCAAACTGCAGGGACCCGACGGGTATGTCGAAGTCCTCCGCTCCCCTTCCTGGAAATTCACCAAGGACCAATGGGAACCTGAGGTTTGGGGCCGGGTCCTCCGAAAGGTGGGGGAGGAGGGATTGATCTACTGCACTTCCGATATTCCCCAAAAGGATTTCGCCATCCTCCCCGGCGCCAGCGGGTATGAGTTTCTCACGCCGGGAGGGAAAAGGAAAGACCGGGCCAAAAAAGTCGAGGAGATGGTCCAGAATGCGGTGATCTATTTCTATGAATCCTACCGGCAGAGACAAATCACCCCCCGCTTGGCCTTCATCACCGAAGGCCCCTATGCGGTCCCGGTGAAAAAATAATTTTCAGGACCCGTTTTTTTGGGGTGTCCGGTTGGGAAAACAACCGGTCAGCCATTTTTCCCCTCGCGGTTTGCCTTTCGTTTCCTCCCTGATATTGAACCGATTCTTGACGATCTCGTAAAACGTCACCGGAACGATGGTTTCGATGGTAGGGGCGTCCGGCGGACGCCCATTGATCGGGCGAGCGCCGCTCGCCCCCACCATGCCAGGCGCGCGAAAACTGGGAGAGGGGGCAGGGTATAGGGGGTAGGGTGTAGAAGAAACCAAGAAACAAGGTTCGTGCCTACCCCCAACCCCCTACGCCCTTCCCTATTTGCAACGCCGCAGATGGACTTTTTACGAAAGCATCAATATTCAGATTCCCATTTTCATCCGAACAGGGTATAATCCCCCACAGTCATCCGCCCTCTTCCGGGCGGGCTTTACGGTTTGCCAGAACCCAAATTATCATTCTATTCCTCCGCCGAGATTCCTGATTCGGCGACAAAAGAGATCCTCTCTGCCCCCCGTGATTCCCAACCGGAGTCGGAGGCGCGAGAAAAATCGCCCATCGAGGAATACGGATGTTTTATTCGACTCGCTCAAAAATTGTCGCCAGTTTCCTCGCGGCGTCGCTCATCGGGGGGACCGTTTCGCTTCTGGTTGGGACCCGTCTTCTAACCACGGCGGTTCTCAACGAGGCCCGAATGAGGGTCGGCCTCGACCTCAACGCCGCTCGGGAAATCTACCACAACCGCCTTCGAGAAATCAAAATCACCCTTTCCCTATTGTCTCAGGATCCTTTGATCGGGAAGGCATTCAAGGCGGGAGAAGCCCGGCAGCTCCAATCC
>Ga0105097_10001466_pt1 | contig 11286 bp, 10 predicted proteins | sample PPLLak12cMay2015_FD_87035 | JGI IMG/M metagenome (GOLD analysis project Ga0105097, IMG submission 87035) | Freshwater sediment microbial communities from Prairie Pothole Lake near Jamestown, North Dakota, USA - PPLs Lake P7 Core (1) Depth... | ecosystem: Environmental > Aquatic > Freshwater >... | reverse complement strand
GCGGGCGCCAGCATCTGCATGGAGGAGTTCCAGGCCAGCATCGAGCAGCTGCTGGCCACGGGTGCGCTCGCCGAACCGCAGCGGCAGTTGCTGCGGCAGCTGCAGGACTACGCCGACGCCCTGCTGGCCTGAGTGGTAATTTCTTCGGTATTACGCCCATGGGCAGGAGCCGGACCCCCTCGTATAATGCCCGCTACCCGGGTCGCGACCTGACTCGAAACCCGTTTCCAGGAGAGCCCCTGTGCAGTTTGCCGGCAGCCATATCCTCTCGGTGCAGCAGTTCGAGCGCGCTGACGTGGAGCATATTTTTGCCGTCGCTGACCGCATGGAGCCCTACGCCCGGCGGCGCCGAATCACCCGGGTGCTGGACGGGGCCATTCTCGGCTCCATGTTTTTCGAGCCGAGCACTCGCACCCGCGTGAGTTTTGGCAGCGCCTTCAACCTGCTGGGGGGCGAGGTCAGGGAGACCACCGGCTTCGAGAATTCGGCGATCGCCAAGGGCGAATCCCTGTACGACACCGCCAGGGTACTCAGCGGCTATTCCGATGTGATCGCGATGCGCCACCCGCAGGCGGGCTCCGTGGCGGAGTTTGCCGCCGCCAGCCGGGTGCCGGTCATCAATGGCGGTGACGGCAGCAACGAACACCCCAGCCAGGCCCTGCTCGACCTCTATACCATCAGGAGCGAACTGGCCGGTCGCAGCCGCGGTGTCGACCGCTTGCGCATCGCCATGGTGGGCGACCTGCGCTTCGGTCGTACCGTGCACTCCCTGAGCAAGTTGCTGTGCCTGTTCGACGCCGTGCAGGTGACGCTGGTGTCACCGCTCGAGCTGCGCATGCCGGGTGAGATCGTCGAGGAAATGCGACGGGCGGGGGTCGATGTCATCGAGACCGATGCTTTCGAAGCCAGCATCTCCCACGTGGATATCGTCTACTCCACCCGGATCCAGGAAGAGCGCTTCAGCACCCAGGCGGAAGCGGACCTGTACCGCGGCAGGTATCGGCTCAACCAGAGTATCTACACCCACCACTGCGAACCCAACACCGTGATCATGCACCCGCTGCCGCGTGACTCCCGGGAAAATGCCCGGGAGCTGGACGCAGACCTGAACGACAACCCCAATCTCGCCATCTTCCGCCAGACCGATAACGGCATGCTGGTGCGCATGGCCCTGTTCGCCCTCACCCTGGACGTGGTCGAACAGGTCGACAGGCACTCCCGGGACGTCAACTGGTACACAGCGGGCCGGTTCTGATGGCCCTCGAACTCACCTTCGGCGCGCAGGATGTGCGGATCCTGGAAGATGAAAAGGTGTTTTCCGGGCATTTCGCCGTGCGCCGTCTTACCCTGCAGCATCGCTGCTTCGGCGGCGGCTGGAGTGAACCGCAGGTGCGGGAACTGTTTGAGCGCGGTGATGCGGTGGGTGTGCTGCCCTACGACCCGGTTGGCGACACGGTGGTGCTGGTGGAGCAGTTTCGCACCGGCGCCCTGCGCGGCAACGACAGCCCCTGGATGCTGGAACTGATCGCCGGCGTGGTGGAGCCCGGCGAAAGCGATGAGGACGTTGCCCACCGGGAGGCGATGGAGGAGGCGGGTTGCGAGCTGTCCCGCTTGCTGCCGATCGCCACCGTCATGCCCAGCGCCGGCGCCTGCAGCGAGCAGGTGCGGCTGTTTTGCGGCCTGGTGAACCATGCCGGTACCGGTGGTGTGCACGGCCTGGCGGCGGAGGGCGAGGATATCCTGGTGCATTCGGTCAGCCGCCGGGAGGCGCTGGCGCTGCTGGCGGCCAACCGCATTCCCAATGGCCATACCCTGATTGCGCTGCAGTGGCTGCAGATCCATGGCGATGCTCTGAGGGAGCGCTGGCGCTGAGCGTCTGCGCCCGGCCCGCAAACAATGATGCCCGAAACTGACAAGGACCCTGTGCCAGAGCCGCTCCCCGGCGCTCGCCCTGGCACCACCACGCCCGGCCTGCTGCGCGCCAGCGCCGTGGTGGGCAGCATGACCATGCTGTCGCGCATCCTGGGGCTGGTGCGCGATGTCGTCATCGCGGCCTTTGTCGGCGCCAGCGCCAATGCCGACGCCTTCTTTGTCGCCTTCAAGATTCCCAATTTCCTGCGCCGGCTGTTTGCCGAAGGCGCCTTTTCCCAGGCCTTCGTGCCGGTACTTGCCGACTACAAGCAGGAGGGCAGTATTGTCGCCGTGAAGGCGCTTATCGATCGCGTGGCCGGGGTATTGGGGGGCAGCCTGCTGCTGGTCACTTCGATCGCCATTGTGGCGGCGCCGCTGGTGGCGGCCCTGTTCGCACCGGGATTCATCGACCAGCCGCTAAAATTCCAGCTGACCCACGAGATGATCCGCATCACCTTTCCCTACCTGCTGCTGATCTCGATGACCGGGTTCTGCGGGGCCATCCTCAACAGCTACGGCCGTTTCGCGGTGCCGGCGTTCACCCCGATCTTCCTCAACCTGTGCCTTATCTTCGCCGCCACGGTGGCGGCGCCCTGGTTCGCGGAGCCCGTCTACGCCCTGGCCTGGGGGGTGTTCTTCGCCGGCATTATCCAGCTGCTGTTCCAGCTGCCCTTCCTGTATCGGCTCGAACTGGTACCCCGGCCGCGATGGGACACCAAAGACGAGGGCGTGCGCCGGATCCTCAAGTTGATGGTGCCGGCACTGTTCGGCGTCTCCGTCAGCCAGATCAACCTGCTGCTCGACACCGTGCTGGCATCGTTCCTGCCCACGGGCAGTGTCTCCTGGTTGTATTACTCGGACCGCCTGACCGAACTGCCCCTGGGGGTATTCGGTATCGCCATCGCCACGGTAATCCTGCCCAATCTGTCGGCCCATCGGGCGGCGGCCCGGGAGGACCAGTTCAGCCTGACCCTGGACTGGGGCATACGCTCGGTGCTGCTGATCGGGGTACCTTCCACGGTGGCCCTGGTGTTATTGGCCCAGCCCATACTCATCACCCTGTTCCAGTACGGGGAACTCACGCCGAGGGATGTGGCCATGTCGGCGCTGAGCCTGCAGGCCCTGAGCCTGGGCCTGGTGGCGTTCATGCTGATCAAGGTGCTGGCGCCCGCCTACTACGCTCGCAAGGACACCGCGACGCCGGTGAAAATCGGCATTATCGCCATGGTCGTCAACATGGTGCTCAACCTGCTATTTGTATTCCCGCTGATGCATTTCATGGACGCGGGGCATATGGGCCTTGCCCTGGCCACGTCGGTCGCGGCCTTCCTCAATGCGGGCCTGCTGTTGCGTGGCCTGCTGCGCGATGGGGTCTACCAGGTTCATCACGGCTGGGGTAGTTACAGCCTCCGGCTGGGCCTCGCCACCGCCGGCATGCTCGCCACCCTGGTGTTCATGAACTACCCGAGCGCGCAGTGGCTGGCCTGGGGCTGGTACCGCCGGGCGCTGGAGATGGGCCTGCTCTGCGGTGCCGGGGTCGCGGTGTACCTGGGTATCCACATCCTGCTGGGCACCCGCCTGCGCCACCTGCGGACGCCCTCGGCCCTGTGACTGTCGGGGGTATTATTGGCCCGGCGCCGGCGGCGCGGACATAGGCGAGTACCACCACATTCGTTATACTGCCGCGTTTGGCCTGACTGAGTATTTCCGAATCTGATGGAATTGATCCGCGGCCTGCACAATATGCGGCCCAGACACCGCGGTTGCGTGCTTACCATCGGCGCCTTCGACGGCGTGCACCTGGGTCACCAGGCGGTGATCATGCACCTGCTGGACAAGTCGCGGGAGCTCGGCGTGCCCTCGCTGGTTATTGTGTTCGAGCCCCTGCCGCGGGAGTATTTCTCCCCGCTGGAGGCGCCGGCGCGGATCATGAGCTTCAGGGAAAAGTTCTTCGCCATGCGTGACCTCGGCGTCGACAGGCTGCTGCGGGTGCAGTTCAAGGAGAGCCTGCGCGCCATGTCCGCCCAGCAGTTCCTGGACGATATTTTTGTCGCCGGGCTGGGTGTGCGCTACGTGGTGCTGGGGGACGACTTCCGCTTCGGCAACGATCGTCAGGGAGACCTGGAATTTATCAGGCAGCAGGGCCCGCGCCACGGCTACGAGGCCAGGCCCACGCCCACGTTTTCGATTGACGGGGAGCGGGTGAGCAGCACCCGCATCCGCGAAGCGCTGGAAGCCGCCGACTTCGCCGCGGCGCAGCGCCTGTTGGGCCGGCCCTACAGCATCTCGGGCAAGGTCGTATACGGTCGCCAGCTGGGCCATACCCTGGGTGCGCCCACCGCGAACCTGCAACTGGACCGCCTGCGGGCGCCGTTGGCGGGGGTGTACGTGGTGGAAGTCAGCGGCGCCGGCCTCGCCGGCGCCGCCGGCGTCGCCAATGTGGGTGTGCGCCCCACGGTCGATGACAGTATCCGGGCGAACCTTGAAGTGCATCTGCTTGACCGGGAAGTCGCCCTGTACGGTCAGCACATAGAAGTCACGTTCAGGCACCGCTTGCGCGCTGAACAGAAATTCGGCTCAGTGGATGAGCTGCGGGAAAACATTGCCAGGGACATAGGAAACGCGCGCGCCTGGCTGGGCCGGCAGTGACGTTTGCTTGCGATTGAACTATGAGTGATTACAAAGACACATTGAACCTGCCCCGCACGGACTTTCCGATGAAGGCCAGCCTGGCCCAGCGGGAACCGCAGCGACTGCAGCAGTGGCGCGCCATGGGGCTGTACGAGAAGATTCGCGCGGCCAGTGCCGGACGCCCGAAATTCATCCTCCACGACGGCCCTCCCTACGCCAACGGCGAGCTGCACCTGGGCCATGCGGTGAACAAGATCCTCAAGGACATCATCGTCAAGTCCCGCACCCTGGCGGGTTTCGATGCGCCCTATGTGCCCGGCTGGGATTGCCACGGCCTGCCCATCGAGCTGAATGTCGAGAAGAAGGTCGGCAAGCCCGGGGCCAAGGTGAGCGCGGCGGAGTTTCGCCAGAAGTGCCGGGAATACGCCGCGCAACAGGTGGACGCCCAGCGCGCCGATTTCATCCGCATGGGCGTGCTGGGGGACTGGTTCAATCCCTATCTCACCATGGATTTCGCCTTCGAGGCGAACATCGTCCGTACCCTGGCCCGCATTGTCGAGAACGGCCACCTGCTCAAGGGCTTCAAGCCGGTGCACTGGTGCACGGACTGCGGTTCCGCCCTGGCCGAGGCCGAGGTGGAGTACCAGGACAAGCAGTCCTCCGCCATCGACGTGGCCTTCACAGCGCTGGATCCGGCGGCGTTCAACAGCGCCTGCGGCGCCAGCTACCCGGGCGAGATCGCGCTGCCCATCTGGACCACCACGCCCTGGACGCTGCCTGCCAACATGGCCGTCTGCCTCAACCCGGCGCTGGACTACGTCCTGATCGAGGGGCAGGGCAGGGCCCTGCTGGTAGCCGAGGCGCTGGCGCAGGATTGTGTCGCGCGCTTCTCCCTGCCCGCTCTGGTGGTGCTCGGCCGGTGCAAGGGGGCCGCGCTGGAACACCAGCGCCTGCAGCACTGTTTCCTGGATCGCCAGGTCCCTGTCATTCTCGGCGACCATGTCACCACAGAAGCCGGTACCGGCGCTGTGCATACCGCTCCGGCCCACGGCCAGGACGACTTCATCGTGGGCCAGCACTACGGCCTCGAGGTTTACAACCCGGTGGCGGCCAACGGCGTCTACCTGCCGGACACCGAGTATTTTGCCGGCCAGCATGTGCTGAAAGCCAATGCGGCGATCATCGAGCTGCTGCAGGCGCGCGGCGTGCTGCTGCATGCGGAGCAATACCAGCACTCCTATCCCCACTGCTGGCGCCACAAGACCCCGCTCATTTTCCGGGCCACTCCCCAGTGGTTTGTCGGCATGCGCCAGAACGGGCTGCTGGCACAGGCCCAGGCGGCAGTGGAGCAGGTGGAGTGGTTGCCCGAGTGGGGCAAGGCGCGGATTGATGCGATGCTGGCCAACCGCCCCGACTGGTGTATTTCCCGCCAGCGCACCTGGGGCGTACCCATTGCGCTGTTTGTACACAAGGTCAGCGGCGAGCTGCACCCGCAGACCCTGGCCCTGATGGAGCAGGTGGCCCAGCGCATGGAGCTGCGCGGTATCGACGCCTGGTTCGAGCTGGACGCCGCCGAACTGCTGGGGGATGAGGCGGCTGACTACGACAAGGTGACGGATACCCTGGATGTGTGGTTCGACTCCGGTGTCACCCACGCCTGCGTGCTGCGCCGGCGCGAGGGCCTGCAGGCGCCGGCGGATCTGTACCTGGAAGGCTCCGACCAGCACCGCGGCTGGTTCCAGTCCTCCCTGCTGACCGGCATCGGCAGCTACGGCGAGGCGCCCTACAGGGCCGTGCTCACCCACGGTTTTACGGTGGACAGCGATGGTCGCAAGATGTCCAAGTCCATCGGCAATGTGATTGCCCCGAATGCGGTTATGAATGACCTCGGCGCGGATATCCTGCGGCTGTGGGTGGCGGCGACGGACTACCGCGGCGAGCTGGTGGTCAGCGACGAAATCTTCAAGCGCACCGCGGACTCCTATCGGCGCATTCGCAACACCGCGCGTTTCCTGCTCTCCAACCTGGACGGCTTCGACCCCGCGACGGATCTCCTGGCCTGCGACGACATGTTGTCGCTGGATCGCTGGGCGCTGGACCGCGCGGCGACGCTGCAGCTGGAATTGGCGCAGGCCTACGACAGCTACCAGTTCCACCAGGTGTACCAGAAGCTGCACAACTTCTGCGCCATCGATCTCGGCGGCTTCTACCTGGATGTGATCAAGGACCGCCAGTACACCACCCGCGCCGACAGCGTGGCCCGCCGCTCCGCCCAGACCGCCATGTACCACATTGGTGAAGCCCTGGCGCGCTGGGTCGCACCCATCCTCAGCTTTACCGCCGAGGAAATCTGGGAGAACCTGCCGGGCGAACGCGCCGAGTCGGTGTTCCTGGCGCTTTGGTACCAGGGGCTGCAGGCAATGGCCGAGGGCGATGCCATGGGGCGCGATTACTGGCGCCAGCTCATCGCGGTGCGCGCGGCGGTGAACAGGGAAATGGAGGCGCGCCGCGGCGCAGGTGAGTTGCGCGGATCGCTCGATGCCCGTGTCAGCCTCTACGCGGAGCCTGCCCTGCTGGCGCAATTGCAGTTGCTGGAGGATGAGCTGCGCTTCGTGTTGATCACCTCCGCCGCGACACTGCATCCGCTGGCGGCGGCGCCGGCGGATGCCGCCACCACGGAGCTGGCCGGCCTGCGCCTCGTGGTGAGCGCCTCCAGCGACGCCAAGTGCGAGCGCTGTTGGCACCGTCGCCCCGAGGTCGGCCAATTGGCGGATCATCCCACCCTCTGCGGGCGCTGCGTGGAAAATGTCAGCGGCGATGGCGAGCGGCGCCGCTATGCGTAACGGCGCTTACAGTCTCTATTGGTATGGCCTCGCCCTGCTGGTGGTCGTGCTGGACCAGTACACCAAGGGGCTGGCACAGAGCGCCCTGGAATACGGGCGGCCGCAGGAAGTGTTTTCCTGGTTCAACCTCACCCTGCAATACAACACCGGCGCCGCTTTCAGCTTCCTCAGTGACGCCGGCGGCTGGCAGCGCTATTTTTTCAGCGTGGTGGCGGTGGTGATCAGCGCCGTGCTGGTGGTCTGGTTGTACCGCATGCCGCGGCAGCAGCGCCTGCTGGCGCTGGCGCTGGCCCTCATCCTGGGCGGTGCCCTGGGCAATGTGTGGGACCGGCTGCTGCTCGGCCACGTGGTGGATTTTATCTCCGTACACTACGGCGGTTACTACTTTCCGGCCTTCAATATCGCCGATTCGGCGATCAGTGTCGGTGCGGCCCTGATGATCTTTGACAGCCTGTTCGGCCAGGAGGATGGGGAAGCGGCGCAGCGGGGTGTCGATTCCAGATGACAGCTGGCAACCTGCCCGTCAGTGAGGGAACCCGGGTTCACCTCAATTTCTCCTTGAGCCTCGAGGATGGTGCTGAGGTGGATTCCAATTTCGGCGGCGAGCCCGTGGCTTTCGCGATCGGCGACGGCAGCCTGTTGCCCGGCTTCGAGCGCCTGCTGTTCGGCATGTGCGCCGGCCAGCGCCGGCTGTTCACGGTGAGCCCGGAAGACGGCTTCGGCCAGCCCAATGACAACAATGTGCAGTACCTGCCGCGCTCCCGGTTTGCCGCTGACGGCGAGCTTGAAGTCGGCCTCGTCTTCTCCTTTGCGGATGCCGGTGGCGGCGAATTGCCCGGCCTCATCATCGGTTTCGATGAGGACGAGGTGACCGTGGATTTCAACCACCCCCTGGCAGGGCGTAATATCCTGTTTGATGTGCTGGTGCACCGGGTTGAACCCCTGGAGTTACACTGATGGATGTCCGCCTTGCCAACCCCCGGGGCTTCTGCGCCGGCGTTGATCGCGCTATCGATATCGTCAATCGCGCGCTGGAGGTATTCGGCGCGCCGATCTACGTGCGCCACGAGGTGGTCCACAATAAATTCGTGGTCGAGGACCTGCGCGCCCGCGGCGCCCTGTTCGTCGATGAGCTGGATGAGGTGCCCGACGGCTGCATCGTGATCTTCAGCGCCCACGGCGTGCCGCAGGCGGTGCGCAGGGAGGCGGATCGCCGCGGCTTGAAGGTGTTCGACGCCACCTGCCCGCTGGTGACCAAGGTGCACATCGAAGTGGCGCGCTACAGTGCCCAGGGGCGTGAATGCGTGCTGATCGGCCACCGCGGCCATCCCGAGGTCGAGGGCACGATGGGGCAGTACGACCAGCGGGCGGGAGGCCAGATCTACCTGGTGGAGGATGAGCAGCAGGTCGCAAGCCTTGAGGTGCACAACCCCGACAAGCTCTCCTATGTCACCCAGACCACGCTGTCCATGGACGATACCGCCAGGGTCATCGACGCCCTGCGCCAGCGCTTCCCGCGGATCAGGGGCCCGCGCAAGGATGATATCTGCTACGCCACCCAGAACCGCCAGGACGCGGTGAAGCATCTGGCGGCAGATTGCGACCTGGTGCTGGTGGTGGGCTCGCCCAACAGTTCCAATTCCAACCGCCTGCGGGAGCTCGCCGAGCGCATGGGCGCTGAGGCCCACCTGCTCGACGGCGCCGCCGATATCGACCCGGCCTGGCTCGAGGGCAAGACCCGCATCGGCGTTACCGCCGGCGCCTCTGCGCCGGAAGTGCTGGTGCGCGAAGTGCTGGAGGGCCTGCGCGCCCTGGGCGCGAGCGCGCCGGTGGAACTCGCCGGGCGCCCTGAAAACGTCACCTTCTCGCTGCCGCGCGAATTGCGCATCGAGGCGAAAAACCTCTAGTTTCCGCCCTGCGCCAATCCCTTTCGTTCATCTTCCACCAACTCGGGCCAGTGGCTGGCGTGTTACTGCGCCCGCGCATACCTTTGTCCGCAGGAGGTATGTGCCGTGGACAGGATGTCGCGCCAATTCAGCCACCGGGGCCTGACGCTGATCGAGCTGATGATCACCCTGGTGATACTCGGGGTCACCGCGACCGTGGCGGCCCCGGCGATGCAGCAGATGGTGCAGGGCAGCCGGCTGCGCACTGAAACCAGCCGCTTGCTGGATGCCATAAACCTGGCCCGCAGCGAGGCGGTGCTGCGCAATATCCCGGTCACCCTGTGCCCGTCGGCGATGGCTGCGACGGGCGTTGCCAGCTGCGGCGACCGCCTTGCCGATGGCTGGATCGTGTTCACCGATCGCGACCGGGACCAGGTAGTGGACGCGGGGGCCGACGAGGTCATCAGGGTCTTCGAGCAGGTGCCGGCCGGCTACAGCCTGAGCAACTTCGCCGGCACTGTCGCGGCCGGGGATGCCGTCACCTACCTGCCCGACGGCAGCTCCCGTCGCAACCTGTCCCTGCTGGTGTGCCCGCCCGCCGGCTACCGGGCGGAGCCCTGGGCCGTGGTGCTCAATACCGTGGGTCGGGCGCGGGCCGCCCGGGGGGAGGGGCAGTGTCCCGCGGCCCTTATCTGATGCGCTGTCGCCAGCGCGGTGCCGGGCTGGTCGAGGTCGCCGTTGCATTGCTGGTGCTCGCCATCGGCGCCCTCGGCCTGGGCAGTCTCCAGATCGCCGCCAAGCGCATGGGCCATGAGGCGATACAGCGCACCGAGGCGGCTGCCCTTGCAGCGGACCTGCTCGCGCGGCTGCGTGCCAACCCGCTGGCGCTGCCGGCCTACGCCAGCACCGGCATCGGTGAGGCCAGTGGTGCGCAACTGCCAGCGCCCACCGCCGATTGTGACATGGGTGGCTGCTCGCCCGCCGCCAGGGCCGCCTGGGACCTGTGGCAGTGGCAGCAGGCGCTGGACGGCGTCGCGACCGGTGGCGGTGCCGGCGGGCTGGTCAGGCCGACCGGTTGCGTGATGGTCAACGGGCGCCAGGTGGCGGTGGAGATTGCCTGGCAGGGCTTCCGGCCGCTTTCGGCCCCGCCCGGGGAGGCCGCCTGCGGGGCCGGCAGTTACGGCCCTGCGGATGCCGATCGCCAGTGGCTGCGGATGAGCACATGGATCGGTGCCCAGTGATGGCGCGTGTAGCGAGGATGCGCGGCGCGCGCTGGTCAGGCCGGTGCCGTGGGCTCTCCCTGGTGGAATTGCTGGTGGCGCTCGCGATTGGCGTGGTGCTGTGCTTCGGCGCGATGAACCTGTTGCTGCACAGCAAGCTGAGCTATCTGGAGGCCGAGGAACTGGCGCGCCTGCAGGAGAACGGGCGCCATGCCCTGCGCTACATCACCTATGAACTCGTCATGGCAGGCCATCTCGCCGCGCTGCTCCCCGCCACCCGCGTCCCGCCGGTCGAATCCGGCAGCCCCTGTTTTGATCGCCTGATGCAAACGCAACGGGCGGTGGAGCACCTCGACGATGTGAACACTGCCGGCGAGCCGGGTGCTGGCGGGCCGGGATTGCCGGCGGACTGCCTGCTGGCGGGGCGGCACGTCCCCGGCACGGATATCCTGCTGACCCGCCGCAGCGCCAGCGCCCCGGCCGCGGTGGGGGCGGTGCCGGGCGTCGAGGTGCCAGGCGTCGGCGTCGACGCGGATGATCTCTACTTGCTGGCGGGGCCCGATTACGCGAGTTACCAGCTGCAGCGCGGCGGCGCCGGCCTGCAGGCGCGGGGGGAACTCTGGGAGTACCTGCCGCAGGTGCTGTTCCTGCGCAATTATTCCCGCTCGGTCGGGGACGGCGTGCCCACCCTGTGCCGCAAGCGCCTGGGCTTGTTATCCAATGGCATGGCGACCACCGAGAGCCTGGTCGAGGGGGTCGAGAACCTGCAGCTGGAATTCGGCATCGATGACGATG
>Ga0105097_10001465_pt1 | contig 11286 bp, 4 predicted proteins | sample PPLLak12cMay2015_FD_87035 | JGI IMG/M metagenome (GOLD analysis project Ga0105097, IMG submission 87035) | Freshwater sediment microbial communities from Prairie Pothole Lake near Jamestown, North Dakota, USA - PPLs Lake P7 Core (1) Depth... | ecosystem: Environmental > Aquatic > Freshwater >... | reverse complement strand
TTAAGCGTCAGGTTCGTCAGAGTGAAGAGGTTCCCATTAAGCGTCAGGTTCGTCAGAGTGAAGAGGTTCCCATTAAGCGTCAGACTCGTCAAACAGTTGAGGTCCCCAGTAAGCGTCAGGTTCGTCAGAGTGAAGAGGTTCCCGTTAAGCGTCAGACTCGTCAAACAGTTGAGGTCCCCAGTAAGCGTCAGACGGAGCAAATGGTGGAATATTTAAGTAAATCTTTGGAATCTGATGTTGTAATAAATGATCAAGAAAAGATTCAATCAGAGGTATATAAATCATTAGATAATATACCGATGTGGAAGTTAATAACAAGATCATCTGATAATTCCAAACAAGTGGGTGGATCTGTACAAAATAGCGGTAAAATAGAAATGTTAAAAGAAGCATACGAAATCTATAACAGTTCAATAATGTTGAAAATATTAGGTCTAATGTCTGATAAAGAATTGTTTACTAAAATGTATGAACGGTGTTTCGCGAAAAGCGGTGATATACATAAATTTATAAGTATTTTCTTTATTGATATGAGTGATAAGCAATATGTCCTTACGGTATTGAGTGAGAAATTTGACTCAATACCAGAAAAGATGAAGAGAGATAGTGCGATCTACAACATATATTCACCATCAGCAAATAATAATATGATATTATCATACACGTTAGTGGATCTATTATCTAAAGTATCACAGGATGAATTTTTTGCGAATAAAAATATTGCTCTCAATATGTTCAGTATTCTTAGTTATGCCGTTGAAACATATTCAATACTTGTTAAATATTATAACACTCTAAGATCACAATACATTGTTATTTCTAAAATATATGATCAGTTAATAACTAAAAAGAAGAGAGTGTTTGGTTATATTAAGGAACGGTGTGATACTAATACAAGAAACCCGCGATATATTATTGGGAAGACAGATGATAATTATCTGTTAATGGAGTATCATAACATTGATACTGTTGCTGGAACGGATATAGTTAAGCTGAATAATCAACAGGATTATTTAGATAGATACCATAAAATAGAGGCAGCCTCAAAGGATAGTACAGAATACTATTACATGGGTCGTTTTGATGGTATCTATTTGAAAACCGATATGGATTTTCAGAGTAATAATACGATAGCATTAGATGTTTCAAATAAAGTTTTGAATAAATTGATTGATCAAGATCAGGATATATGTATTATCGGGTATGGTCAATCGGGTAGTGGTAAGACTAGTTCCCTAATATATTTCGCAAGAAATAAGGAGGATGGTATATTGATGGAACTTTGTAAATTGAAAAAATTCACCTATAATTTTAACAAGATAACCGTATCAATGATGAATATTTATGTGTATTTAGGTACTGGTAAAAATGGAATGAATCAAATAACTAGAAATGATTATAAATTAGAACCGATAAAAACTGATAGTGATTCCAGTGGTGATCCTGTTTTTATCTATCAGTTTCCAATTGGTTGGATACGTGAGGAAGATAAAGATTTACCTAACCCGAATGATAAGAGAAGGTTAGGTGAGGCAATTAATCAGGCGTTTGAAATGAGGCAAGTCGAACCTACACCTAACAATCCTAACAGTTCCAGAAGTCATGTTGTTGTGTGTATGAGCCTATATAAAACAGGAAGCTCTTCAATTAGGAAAATGGTTATATGTGATTTGGCAGGTGTTGAAAATGTTTTTAAATGTGATAACCATGCAGAGATCATGAAGTTTGATCAGAGATATAATGACAGTGATAAATATAAGACCACACCGATTAAGTATGATCGTTATTTCTGTAATCAAAAGGAAACAGAAACGGCTGTTGTTGTAGATAAAGATAAATTTAAGCATGAATACAATGTTAAAATAGACCAATTATTGATGTCTAATAAAGACATTGATGCCTATGTCAAACAGTTTAAAGATGTAGATAAGTCTATTTTACCTAACTTCAAGATCAATACAACTACAACAACCGATGTCACAAATCATAATGGATGTGTAGAACCAGTTGATTTGTTACAACCATCAGCGTGTCAGAGGGGTGTATTGGGGTCAAATTTTGAAGAGTTTAGTGATCAAAAAGATGGGGAAAAAGTCCTTGCTTTATTATTTGAAAAAATCAAAAAGCAAAAAAATACATTAGATTCTTTAAAAACTGATTTTGAAATATCGCAATTTTTCATGAGGGCAACTTCAGATGAATTCAAAACACTTGTTGAACCAGTGGCGCCAGTAGGTGTCAAACCAGTATTAACTAAAAAGACTCCTTCACAAACACAGACTAAGGTGCAAGTAAAGAAGAAATACTCTTTGAGTGAGGCTGTTAACTGGAATAAAATAGTGTTATATATAAAACAGATTAACGTCCCAGCTAAACTAGATTTAAAGATTGATAAAAATTTTAGATATTCACAGATTACGTCAAAGAAATATATTGAAATTCAAAAATATGTGAAAGATAGTCAATACCCGATTATCAAGAAGATCATTGAAGAAAATCTAATGTTGTTAGTCAATCTGCTATGCCAATATTTCAGATACGATAAGCTGATGTATAATTGTAATTTGCGTAAATATGAAGGTTATATGATTAACCGTTCTCTGACTGATATGAGGAAAGATATTAAGGATTTAATTCTCATGACATTGAAAGATGAAAATGGTCTATCTCCTATCTACTATGATAAGGATATATTTCCGTACTGTTTGAATATCAACCGAGATGATAACTATCTATCTAAATACTATGATATTAAATCTGATAATAGTTTATCCAGTATTATCATAGAAATTATGAAGGATAAATTCGCGATTGAATTAAGTAAACTAAATTTTGTTGTATTCACAGTCATTAATACATCAGATAATGGTCGTACAAACAATCCACCAAATCCTCCATATATTAATATAAATAACCTGATTTATTACTCCAAAATAAATTTAAATACTCGTAAATTATACCATGAAAATGAGAAAATATATCAGTTGTTATTCAGTTATAATTTTTATAAAGATGATATTTCTGAGATCGGTGATCAGAGTACAATTAATCCGAAAGATACCGCAGGAGTTCAAGCGTATGCAAATAAACTAATCAAGCTTATTCAATCAAATAATCCAGCGACACTAATAGGTAGTCTTGAATCAACTGAAATATTACAAAACATTACATATGATCAGTTAGTGTGTTCTTACAATGAGGAACTAAGTGATGAACTCGAAGAATATGAGAAATATGGGTTCCAAAAGCTCCCTGTATATGTCGGTCCTAACGGTACAGTTTATAATGATATTCATGTGTTTAATTCTGATAAGTTTCTAACAGTCTCTTAGTAATCCTGCTTCTGTTTTAGTGTAGGAATGGTTTGGGATGATACGTATCATTTTTTTAGATTACGATATTATATACAATATCGTAATGTCATTAAAAACAATCCCTATTGGTCAATCTATTGGGATAATGGACATCTCAATGAGAGGATCCAAACCACTTACACCAGGTCCTATGGACATCTCAATGAGAGGATCCAAACCACTTACATCAGGTCCTATGGACATCTCAATGAGAGAGTCCAAACCACTTACATCAGGTCCTATGGATATATCCCAGAACAATGGTCGACGAACACCACTTGAGCGTCAACAACTCGTGCGTCAACAACTTGAGCGTCAACAACTCGTGCGTCAACAACTCGTGCGTCAACAACTTGAGCGTCAACAACTCGTGCGTCAACCAGTCAAAGTCTCACAAGATGTGGAAAAATTTAAACATGTTTCAGATAAAATAAGATTGAATCAAGTCACTAGTCTATGTTTAGATCCAGATTACTGTATTATGTTGGGTATCCATACTAATTCGATTAAGAATATCTTTAATGATTATCATAGTTTTGATTATGCGACAAAAATTCGCCCGTTAGGTGTTCCATCAGTCAATGGTTTTATAAGGCAAATATTTTACAATAGATCAGTAGATGGTAAACAATATACATCAACAGCGATTCTCAAGTCGGCACGTGACAATCCCAATGTCGATAATTTATACTATGAATATCAAGTTGGTATATTTATCAATTACATATCCAAACTGTTTCCGATTTTTGTTGATACTTATGGTTTATTGGTTTATAAAAATGAGGCGGCCTATAACAATATCCTAGGTGAGAAATGGTATCCACCATTGAATAAGTATTTATCAGAGCGGTTACATTTTATTGCATCCAATGATCAGAGTATGTCTTATTCATGTCAACATGCGAATTATATTGCCTTATTAGTAGAAACGGTTAAAGATTCAGTTACTTTAGATAAACTGATACCTAATCAACTGTTTCAACAATATGATTTATTTCCAACATGTTTTCTAATTTATAGTATTTTGAGTATTCTTAAGAATAAATTTACCCATTATGATTTACATCATCAGAATGTCATGATGATTCCTTGTCTTGATCAGAAGGGGTATTTTCAATATAACCTTCATCTGATGAGCGGGATTGTAGTGGTCATCAAGAGTCGGTATCTCCCCAAAATCATTGATTATGGTCGTTGTTTCTACTATATGGATCAGACCACGAATTCAATGGTATTTAGTCAACAAGTGTGTCAGAATTGTCAGAACTGTGGAAAAAGTAGTGGTTTTGGTTGGTTAAACTCTATAAATAGTTCATATATTAATTCGAGTGTCAGGAACATCAGTCATGATTTGAGGCTTATTAAAATGATTAGTAGTCTTGTAAAGAATAATGTATTTATGAAAGATATTTCTGAAAAAATAGTCTATGATAATCAGTATGGTACTGCTGAAAATACCATGTCAATTGGTGATAACAACCGTATTAATAATGTCACTGATATGGCTTTTTATTTATATGATTTATGGAAGAACCATAAGAGTAATTGTTTTCCTGAGTTTCCATCAGATTTTAAAATGTACGCTAAATTTGATATATATTTAGATGATGTTAAGCCATCTGCTTACACTATTATGAGTTCCAAAGGTGAGATTGGTCTGCCTAGTGATCGAATCTAAAAAATGGTTTCATGTGCATCAGAAAAAATTGATTTCATTTCTTTGGCTCTTACTTAGTTCTATAAGTAAGAACAATGGTTCATATTATTGGTATTAACGGAGCAAGTGGATCAGGTAAGTCTAGTTTTACAACAAAGATTGTTGAGAAACTTCAGAATGATAATTTTAAGGTTTGTTTTATCTCGAGTGATTGGTTCTATAGAACTCAATCAGTTGTTGAGGAGAATCACAATTATGATACTCCTACAGCATTTGATTTCAAGCCGTTGATTGATGCAATCAGTGGTGGAGTTATGGTTAAACTTCCAGGTTATGATTATGTTAATCACTGTAGTATTGAAGGGTGTCACACATATGATCCAAATGCGGATTTTATCATCATTGAAGGGATTATGTTGTATAATGATGTGACCTTGTGTCAGTTGATTGATACGAAAGTGTTTGTCCATACCGATTTGGATGCGTGTTTAGCTCGTCGGATATTACGTGATATTAAAGACCGTGGTAGAACAGTTGATAGTGTTATTAAACAGTGGTTTGAAACAGTTAAGCCTGGATATGAGTCATTTATATTTCCAACCATGAAATATGCTGATTACATTTTTAATAATACGAAAGAGAATATTGACCATAATATTCATCAAGATGTCAAACTGGTTAGGTTGTTTGATAACTTGAAAAATTGTAGTTCATCTCCAAAGCCAGTTGCCATATAAATTATTTCATTGAAGAAAACATCAAAAACAATTTCTGGAAGAAAATATCAAAAACGATTTCTTCACAAAAACACCAAAAATAATTTCTGGAAGAAAATATCAAAACGATTTCTTCACAAAAACACCAAAAATAATTTCCAAACACCCTTTGTGTAAACACATAACAATTTTTGTCTTATTGAAGATAACCACCTACCACTATAAGAGAATCGTCGTAAATAGCCCCGATTTGTCCTGATGTAGAGGCATAAACTGGAACCGCTGTTTCTACTGTGATGCTTTGTTGTGACCATGATATAATCTGACATTCAATTGGATCAGCATTATAACGAATCATAATGAGATATGTCTTGGTTGGATTAAACGTTTGTATATCTGTGTGCCAATTCAATTGGTAGATCGTAACACGTGATTGATACAGTTTATCACGTGTTACTAGTGAAATATCACCGTTTTCTAATTTATGGTCGACATAATAGCCCTTATTATTAATATTGACTTTCTGTCCACGGGTATACAGTTGTTGCCCTTGATGCGAAGACATTATGTTTTCGCATTTAAAATTACCATTCATTAATGGATATTTAGTTTTATGTGAATAAAATTGGTTAAAAGGTAGTTGGGTAAAACATAGCCCATGTGATTCCTTTTGTATGAATGGTAAACCTATTTTCAGAGCGTGTTCACGGATCTCTTTTTTTAGAAGACCACCCAACGGTGTTATAGCGTGACGTAATTGGATATTAGGGATCACGGAAAAACCATATGATTGGTCACGTGTCTCATCAACCGCCATATTGACTTGAATTGGTCCCGTTTCATTCTCAGTGATTTTAACATAATGTCCAGTTGCGAGATAATCAAATCCATGTGAGAGTGCATAATTTAAGACATAACCGAATTTAATATCTTTGGCGCACATCACACAGATATTTGGTGTTTTTCGGTGACACATTTCAATATCCACTTTCTCTAAGAGCGATTCAAATTGGTCCTTGAGATTAAGATGAAGTAGAGGAATTTTGAGGAATTCGGCAACTAAGTCAACGGTTGGCCTGGAGGTATCTTCCTTTAAGCCGTTTTCGAAGTGAATACCCGTGACATCATATCCTTGCTCTTTTAAGATGTATGCGGTATAAGATGAATCTAATCCACCACTTATTCCGACTAGCACACGCTTTGTATTCATTCGTTAGTTGTCTAAATTGATACGGTTAGATTCATCTAACCATATCAATTTTTGTTATACATAAAACGAAAGTTAGTTATAACTTTTATAGAATATATATTCTTAATGAGCATTACCGATTTGATTACAGAGCGAATATTAGTACTTGATGGGGCAATGGGGACACTTATCCAGAGAGAGCATTTAACTGAGGAAGATTTTCGAGGTCAGAGATTTGCTAATCATAGTAGGAATTTGAAGGGTAATAATGATCTCTTATCAATTACGAAACCCGATATTATTACAAATATTCATCGTCAGTATTGTGAAGCGGGTACGGATATTATATCAACGAATACTTTTAACGCTAATCGAATTTCTCAAGCAGATTATGGATTGGAGGATCTATGTTATGAATTATGTTTTACATCAGCCCAAATAGCTAGGTCTGTGGCAGATCAATATAGTGATAAGAGGTATTTTGTTGCGGGTTCTATTGGCCCAACGAATAGAACCGCTTCAATGTCACCTGATGTCAATGACCCAAGTTTTAGAAACGTAACTTTTGATGAATTAGTTGAGGCATATACTGAGCAGATTCGGGGATTAATTGATGGTGGTGTGGATATTTTGTTGATTGAGACGGTATTTGATACCATCAATTGTAAATCTGCGTTATTTGTTGCTCAAGAATATTTTGATAAGATAGGTAAGCGGTACCCTTTACTTGTTTCATGTACTATTGAGAAAAGTGGTCGTACTTTATCGGGTCAGACATTAGAGGCATTTTATAATTCAATAGAGCAATCTGGCATATTAAGTGTTGGTTTGAACTGTGCTATGGGTGCGGAGCAATTGCGTCCTTATTTACAGAGATTATCACATGTAGCTAATTGCTTTGTCAGTGCTCATCCGAATGCTGGTTTACCGAATCAGTTTGGTGACTATGATCAGAGTCCAGACAAGTTTGTGGCTGCGATTGAGGATATTTTGAGCGATGGAACCGTTAATATTATTGGTGGTTGTTGTGGTACAACACCCAAACATATTCGTGAAATAGTGTCAATTATATCAAAGTATGAACCGCGTCAGATTCCTCATTTGGCAGTTTTACCATGTTTTAGTGGTCTTGAGTCATTAATTATTTTTCCTAAAAGTAATCTTGTTCATGTTGGTGAGCGAACTAATTTTGCTGGTTCGGCGATTTTTAAGAAGATGATTATTGAGCAGCGATATAATGATGCTTTAAAAATTGCTCGTCAACAGATTGAGAACGGGGCAAATATTATTGATATTAATATGGATGATGCCATGATTAATTCTGAGAAGGAGATGGTTCATTTTTTGAATTTGGTTGGTTCAGAACCAGAGATTGCTAAAGTACCAATTATGATAGATTCTTCTAATTGGTCGGTGGTGGAATCAAGTTTGAAATGTTTGCAGGGAAAAGGAATAGTTAACTCTATTAGTTTGAAGGATGGTGTAGATATGTTTAAGCAAAAAGCTATGAAAATCAAAAAGTATGGTGCATCAATGGTTGTTATGGCTTTTGATGAGTTGGGTCAGGCCGATACATTTGAGAGGAGAATTGCTGTTTGTCAGCGATCTTATCATATATTGACAGATGAGGTGGGTATTTTACCTCACAATATCATATTTGACCCGAATGTATTAGCGATAGCAACAGGAATAGAAGAGCATAATACGTATGCGTTAGATTTTATTAAAACGGTTCAATGGATTAAGGAGAATCTACCCCATGCTAGTGTTAGTGGCGGTATTAGTAATTTATCATTTTCTTTTAGGGGTAATAATGAGATACGTGAGATTTTACATGTTGTATTTTTACACCATGCCGTTAAGGTAGGGTTAGATATGGCTATCTTAAATGTAGGAATGAGTAAAACGTATAATGATATTCCAGATGATTTATTGGAGGTTGTAGAGGATGTTTTACTGTATCGGAATGGGGATCAAACGGATAAATTGATTGATTTTGTTGGGAAACTAAAAACAAACCAGTCAAAAATCAAGGAAGTAGACACTTGGAGAACATATTCACTGGACAAGCGTATTGATCATGCATTAATTAAAGGGATAAGTGATTTTATTGAGGAGGATATGATTCAAGCACTCCAAGAGTATGAGAGCCCGATTCAGATCATAGAAGGTCCGTTAATGAATACCATGAATACCATAGGTGAATTATTTGGTGCAGGTAAGATGTTTTTGCCTCAGATTGTCAAGAGTGCAAGAGTTATGAAAGTGGCTGTTAGTGTGCTTCAACCGTACATAGATATTGAAAAAGGTTGTAAATCAAGTGGTGTGCGTGGTAAAATTCTAATGTTAACGGTTAAGGGTGATGTTCATGATATTGGTAAGAATATCGTCAGTGTGGTGTTGGGTTGTAATAATTATGAAATAGTTGATTTGGGCGTTATGACACCGTGTGATAAAATTATTGATTATGTGAAAACACATAGTGTTGATATTATTGGATTAAGTGGATTAATAACGCCATCACTAGAGGAGATGATCTATGTTATCAAAGAACTTGAGAAAAACGGTATTAATATTCCTGTATTGATAGGTGGTGCGACCACGTCATTGGTTCATACCGCAGTGAAGATGGCGCCCCTTTATAGTGGACCCGTTATTCATGTCTTAGATGCTTCCAGGTGTGTATCTATTTGTAATAGTTTGCTCAATCCAGAGACGAGGGACAGTTACGTAACTCAATTAGTGTCACAATACACTCATATTAGACAGCAATATGTTAGTCATTTAAAGAAGACCTATATCTCCTTATCAGAAGCAAGGAGAAATAAACCGCGGACAAATTGGTTGGATTTTAAGATAACGAAACCGTTGTTTTTAGGGAATAAAGTTTTTCAAGATTATCCTATTTCAGAGATAGTCCAGTATATTGATTGGAGTCTATTATTTTTACAGCTGGGTATTTGGGGAAGGTATCCAGAGATACTTGAGAATCAAGAAGCTAAGAAAATATATGAAACCGCTCAGTGTTTGTTGAAAGATATTTGTGAGCAACACTTATTGATGGCTAATGGTGTGATTGGTTTTTATCCCGTTAATTCAAATGATAATGATGACATTGAAGTTTATCACCCTACGAATGACCGTGAAATCTTAACAGTTATTCATACACTTCGTCAACAAGAGGATATAGGTACTAACTTGTCATTATCTGATTTTATTGCCCCTAAAGGTGGTAACCGTGTTGATTATCTGGGTTTATTTGCTGTTACATGTGGTTTAAATCTTGAAGAAGCTATTAAACAGTATGAGAGCGATGAGTGTAATGTTTTACTTATTAAAACATTATCTTGTCGTTTAGCGGAAGCTTTTGTAGAATTACTTCATGAGAGGGTTCGTAAAACCTATTGGGGATATTCGCCAGTAGAAAAATCAACGGTTTCAGAATTACTGAAGAAACAGTATGTTGGTATTCGTCCCGCTCCAGGTTATCCGATGTCACCAGACCATACTGAAAAAGGTATAATTTTTGATTTATTGGATGTTGAGAAGAATACGGGTATTAGATTAACAGAGAGTTACGCGATGAGCCCTTTGGCTTCAATTTGCGGTTATTATTTTAGCCACCCATTTTCAAAGTATTTTTCATTGGGTCAAATTAGTAGAGATCAGATAGGAGATTACTCAAAGAGGAAAGGGATGACTGTTACAGAAGTAGAGAAGTGGCTTAATATGAGCCTGAATTCAAACTCCAGTGACTCAAAGGATAATTAGAGGGTTACCCTCTAAAAGAATCTTTGTTCTCAAGGGAAAAATTGATGTCTCTTTATCTTTAGTGTTCAAAGATATATACTAGACTTAAAAATGGCAGATGACCGTTTCAGTTCTTTTTGTGAAGACCTTAAAGGTGCTCTGTTAGAGTTAGACCAAGAAAATAAGGAAATTTTTCAACATGGGTTGACTAAAGTTTATGAAAATCAAGAGGTTAAAACGTCTCCAGAAGCGACTCAAGAAGCAACTCCAGAAGCGACTCCAGAAGCAACTCAAGTCAAGAAACGTGTGACTATAAAGAAACGTGTGACTATAAAGAAGCCTATTCCTAGTGATAAGGTATCAACATGTAATTATAATTGCAATGATGAATGGACGCATATCATTAAGACGCTCCAAATTGATGTGTCTGATGATCAATTGTCATATGTAGTGACAGCCGAGTCTTTAAAAGAATGTAATAGAACATACACTGGCTGCTCACAATTTGAACCGCGTTTGTTATGCTACCAAACTACTATTGATCAGCGTCCAGAAATATTCAAAACGAACAACATTTGTCTATTACCGATTAAAAATGGTACATATGTTCTTACAAAGGCG
>Ga0105097_10001462_pt1 | contig 11302 bp, 10 predicted proteins | sample PPLLak12cMay2015_FD_87035 | JGI IMG/M metagenome (GOLD analysis project Ga0105097, IMG submission 87035) | Freshwater sediment microbial communities from Prairie Pothole Lake near Jamestown, North Dakota, USA - PPLs Lake P7 Core (1) Depth... | ecosystem: Environmental > Aquatic > Freshwater >... | reverse complement strand
TCCACTCGTTTGACAGATGGGAGCCATCAACAATCTCAGCCATCGCAAGATAACGATCGATCATATCAACGGTAAAATATCTTTTTGCCAAAAATTCATAAAAGAGATTGTCAGGCTGTCGCTCGTAGCAAATTTCGCCAACTTTGACAGAATACTCACGGCTTTGACCCATCATGTATTTGAGATAAGCCTGTACTGCCTTAAGGTGTAGCCTGTAACCCAGTTCGCTATCTTTGGCCTCCTGGACAGACCAGTCACCATCAGCACCTTCATAGGTTTTCATCTCGGAGTGACGACGCCAACCACGAAATGACCACACTCGGTTCATCATTGCCCACATTGTTGGGGTGATGTTTGCCCGATCATCATCATCAGCATATTTGTAGATTGGGGATCTCACCGCACAACCACCGCCTGCCCACTTGGGTTTTTTCATCAGGCATGGCCGTGATCTATCGATGAAGTCAAGCCACTTCTGCCCGATCTCTTGCGGAAAGTCACTGTCGATCATTCCCAGTAGAACACCCAAGGCCATATCACGGCTGAAACCCTTGCGGCCTGATTCCCTACGAGCGGGAGACCTGTAGAACTGACCGTCGTTTCCTTGGCTCTCAAGTATTGCCTTGAGTGACCACTTCTGGTCAGCAGGAAACAAAACGGTGTTCATCAGTCCAAGCCAGAGGATGGAATCACCGTCGCTGTCAGCCAGTTTGATATACTTTGCTCCCGTCGTGGTCACCCCTGACGAGAGTAAAGGCTCCAAAAACTCACAGTAGTCTCTAATCTTTTGTAATTTTGGATTGCTCATAAGAACAAGTTTACTGCTTTGCAGGATTTTGCTCAAGCTCATAAAGTTTTTCATCTGAACGGTGCTTAGGACGACGTCGTGCTCCATTTGGTCTTGGCTCCATACTGCGATGATGAAACACACTCAGATCAGCGTCATCAAACGATGATGATCGCTTTTCTTTTTTGTCGTTGTTTCTGTTTTCCCAAAACGTAGATCTTATGACACTGAAGTGATACCAGAGAAACATAAATAAAAACATGAACACCAGATAAATACTCGCTCCGAGGATCCATATCATCTTTGTGATTTCTTCCATGATTGCTCCATAAATTGATTTTTGGTTATCGAAACGAGATTGGCGTCAATGAATTTTCCTTCTTTGTAATAAAAATCTTGTCGGCATCCCTCGTGTGTCATGCCAAGACACAGGAACATTTCAAAAGCATGATTGCCCTCGAATGTCTCACCCCAGATTACATTTAGGTTATGATTCAAAAAGCCATGGGACAGTAGTGTTTTAAGTGCTGCCTTGGCATGTCCTAATCTCTGATACTCAGGTCCGATGTATAGTGAAAATTCTGCCCGTTGGTTTACACGATCAATGTCAGTCAATCCGCAGATACCCACACATGTGCCTTTGAAGTCAATTATCGAATACATCTTGATTGTGGGATCATCCCCGATCTTATCAAACCATGCAGCATGGCTTTTATATGACAGTAGATCATTCTGACGGCACCACTTCCATATTGAATAGTCATTTCTCCACTTCCATGTCACTGATCCAAATTCCTGATAGCTGATAGGTGCTAATTTTATATCATGTCCAAAATTAATCATTGCCGCTCCCTCACTATCTGAGCCACGGCCTTGCGAGGCATTGGGCCCTTAAGACCAACCTTACCAGACTTGATCGCATCAATGGCAAACTTGGTTACCATCATGAATTCAGAGATATGGTTTTTGGTAGCATGATTCATGAAAAACGTGTTTTTGGTAAAGATCCTATTTTCTGCCATAATCTGCCTGAAAAGAGCAATGTTGAGATCACTCCCTACAAAGTTCATTCTGGCACCCCAACCCACCAGCTTTATGATGCTCGGTTCAATTAAATTGAATTCTTCTCTCATGGCAATTGCTCGCTCATTGAGATCAATGACATCATACTTGCTGTCATGCTTAGTTAGTTGCAAGCAAGCCTCAGTCGCCTTGAGGGTAGGGATATGCCCGAAGTAGGTCCCACTGACAAAGTAATTGCCGTCCATGATCTTGGCATCACCTGCTACTATTCCGATCTTGTAGCCGTTGGCACATGCTTTACCGAGACACAGCAGGTCAGGGTATATGCTCCAGTGCTTCGATACGCTAAGAGATGGATATCTCATCCCGGTAATAACTTCATCGAATATGAGCACAAACCCCTGCTTGGTAGCGGCTTCACGCAGTCGTTTCAGATACTCGATTCGCTCTTTGCTATCATCAAGCATGACAGGCTCAACAATGACTGCTGCAATGTCTTTAGCCTGCTCTATTTCAACGATATTAAGTGGGATTGTCATGTGTCCGAGGGGTGTACCTTGAGCATCAGGATTGATCGCTGTCGCTTCGTCATACCAACCATGGTAGCCTTCCCACAGAACTATGGACTTTCCGGTGTATGCTCTGGCCATGCGAATAGCTGCCATACAAGCCTCAGTCCCATCATTGACAAACTTCACCCTCTCGGTCCAGTGAAATACTGATTTAACCTTCTCAGCAGTAATCACTTCTTGATGAGTGTTACCTGATAGGCATCCACCAAAGCCCGATACTTTTGAAACTTCATTCTCAAGCTGCTCATTGGCATAACCGAGATTTATTGCACCCAGTCCTGAAACAAAGTCAAGGTATCTGTCCTGCTCATCGATATACAAAAATGGACCGTGACCACGCTTGAAGTGAGTAGGAAACACCCCAAGAACATCGGTGTCGGGATGCTTGCTGTTAGTCAAGGCTCCCTGTGCTATGCAAAGTCTCGAACGATCGTACCAAACTTTAGTATTCATAAACGTAAAGCCCTTCCTTCGATGCTCGTTTGCGTTTATGGTATGCCGATCTAAAACGCTCGCAAGCCTGGTTATATTCTACCTCTGTGTCGATACAGAGTTTAATATGCGACAAATCTTCTTTTGTCACTAAACACCCTTTTTTGAGTGTTCTTGGCATTATCTCTCTGATAGCAAGGGTAACATGCTCTTTGTATTTCTCAAGATCACTGGCACCACCAAGCCACTCCATCGCTTTCCTGCTCATGACTTCGATATCGTGACCGTCTGGACAGGTGCGGTAGTTCTCCCAAACATTGGAGCAGTAGTCCATGTCATGATAAAGCGCAGTCCATATTGCCTTGTTCATGGCAAGGTTCGGCACATTAGGGCAGTCGCTCGTGAGCCTCATGATATAGTCATAATCGTATTGCAATAGATCAGTGTAGCGCGACAGAACATTGGTAGGTGATCCACCGTGAATATTGACAGGTTTGTGGCCTAAAAAGTCATTCCAGAATTCCAGTTCAACATCAGGGACAAGCACCCACAGGTCAACTGTTACTTCAAGATTTGGATCTCGCTTACTTGTGACATGGTCTGCGCATGTTCTACAGTTTTGAATCAGTGAAGTGATCGGAGTAAGTCCAGTCTCTGTCAGTTGCATCACGCTTTTACGGGGAAATCTCGTTGATGCAAGCCTTGCCTGAATAGCAATAGCTACCTTTTTTTTGATTTTATCTTTCATTCAGTGCTCCCAGCACCTTAGAGTGTGCCTGAAGGATATAACCCTTATTTCTCCATCCGTTTACCCATGCCTTGATATTATCAATGTAGGATTTATCAATATCTGCAAAGTTAATTGTGTCACCATTGAGCACACAAGACCAAATTAGGCTCGATTTTTTGATATCGTAGGACTTTCGGGCATTACCTATGATGTTGATGCAGTCCCATACCAGACCATCTTTTCCAGTTTTAAAATAGTTGTATTCTGTTGCGCCCTCATTGCCTCGATCAAGGAATGAATATTGATTTATCATGCTAAGATCGATGTCAGTGATGCAGATATCAACAAGTTTATAATAATCATCTTTATTTTTGACGATAGGCTTTTCACAGAGAATAGGTTTTTTCCACTGAGAATAGAGCAAGATGTCGTTGAGATGTTCATCCGTTGGAGTTGCGATGATATATCCGTCGCAGTCGGTATGATCACACGATATATAGTTGTGCAAATCTATCTCGACAACCTCAACATCACAGTATTCTCTCAGGATCATTGCATAGCGTATGCCCATGTTGCCACGAGCTCCAATAACTGCTACTTTTTTCATCGGTAAAGCCCACCATTATGGAAGAATATGTCGTTGCGGTCTACTCGTGTCACTTCGAGCAAAGCACCGCCTTTTTTGAGATCATTCAAGATTTCAAGAACATCGTCTGACATCTTTGATTTCTTTTCTAGTTCCATGTTTTTAGATAAAACATGCTGGCACTGCTCTTTTTCTTTTTCAAAAGCGTATTTCCAGTCCTCTGATTTTGTTTTCCATGTATCTTTTTCAATTGTAATAAGTCGAATATGCCGATTCACAAAATAGATTGTCACTAATACCAGCGCAGTATACGCCGAAAATCCAATTTCCAAAGTACTCATACATTATGCTCCGCTAAATATTTAATAACTGTAGGTCTCACCAATTCGGTCAATTCATCCATGGAGTATTTAGGTGCTCGGTCTGACCTAATACAAGCCACATGATCACTCTTGATATGCTCATGGATCTTCTCACCTGCTCTAATTCCAATCTCTCTCACTTTGTAGTCTGATACACCAAGTACATTAGCAATAGCCTCGACAACATCAAGAACATAAGCCGCCTTGATATCAGGATGGATATATAGGCCATCTTCACCAACTGAATCATCGCTTACAACGTAGTCAATGACATCCTCAATCTTAAGCCAAAACCTCGTCATGTACTTGTCAGTGACATTTATAAAAGGCTCAACACTTCGCAGCTGCCTGATAAACGTGCTGACAACTGAGCCTTGAGATCCGATGATGTTACCCCAACGAAACACCCGAATGTCCCGACCTGTTAGTTTGCGAATAGCCAGAAGGTGCTTTTCTGCAAGTGCCTTGGCCATGCCGTAGAAGTTGATTGGTAGAACCGCCTTGTCAGTGCTGAAAAATACAAACTTTTTGCAGTCTACGTGATGAAACACATTTAGCGTCCCAGAGTAGTTGACATCATGATACTGCGAGGGATATATCTCACCCATGTGAACATGCTTGAGCGCAGCACAATGGTAAACAATGTCTGCTTTGGGTGGAAGTACACCCGTTAAGTCGTTGCGAATATCACCGAGACACCATATCGCTTTATCGTGATATTTAGACTGTGATATTTTGTGGTCACACCGTGACATTGCATAGACGATGTCGTTTTTTTCTATATGATGCTTGAGAAGTTGGGAGCCAAGGGTGCCAGTTGCACCCGTGATAATAACTGTTTTCTGCATTTTAGAACCTCAAATATTTGTTGAATAAGTGTTCAATATATTATTTTATTGTTTGCATTTCAATTAGTTTTATGTTGTTTACGTCGTCGCTATATAACTAAAGGATAAATCCACAGCTGTGTTAGTGTTCCATGGATAACCTGAAGTCGTTGGATCGTATGCCAATATCTGAGTTGAATTATTGATACAATAATGAACTATACCCAAACCTGAAGATCCTCTATCTCTTGATTGAGTTGATGCCCCTAATGAAACATTAAAAGGTAAACCAGATATGATGCCATAAGTCGCACCTGTACCTTTGTTTGTTATATTATAGGTCAATGACACGGTTACTAATTTACCTACTTTTACATATGATCCTGATGCTGTGTAAGTTGTTATTGAACCTGTTGCTGCTGTTAATATGGGATTCCAAGTACCCTCATCATAAACGCTCATGGTTTCGTTTCCGATTATTAGACCACCAGTTGCCGTTATCGTATTATCTTTACAGAGTACTCCGTCAATTGTTACCCCTGCTGCTCCGGTCTTTTCAGCGATAGTATCAACCTTAGGAGTTGCTGCAAATGTCATAACAGCATTGACTGTAGCTGCATCACCTGATGCATTACCGATAACCGTATCACCGTTAAATGTCGCAGTCCCTGCCGCTGTAATCGCATCAATATTGAGCGACTTGGATCCGTCTGTTAGTCCGTTTATCAAGTCAGTGAAATTCTGGTTGACCTGTGTAGCATCAGCTACAGTGCCGTTGGTAAAAGTGTAAGTTACGCTTGGATTTGCCATGTTATTGTTCCTCTCTGTTAGGAGTTATTAACGCTGATCTTGTTGCCTCAGTAGCACCAAATGTTTTAGGTGATGCTAATCTCTTTCCGGTTTTTATCATCTTATCACCTGCTTTTGCAGGTTCAATAACTGATTCCTTATATTTATTTATCCTTTTTGCCTCTGCTCTTATTTCCTTGAATGGCTCAACCCATGTTGAAGGTTTAAATAGTTCAAAATTCCTTGCCGTACTTGATGGGTTTGCCATCGATCTTTTAAAACTACCAACGTCAACAATTGCATTGATCTTATTCACATGATCCGGTCCAAAAATAGCCATCAGTTCATCTTTAGATTTGGTTTTAAGCTTGTTGACAACAGCAGCACCGAATTCTTCAGAAGGTCCAACCTTTTTGTAAATAGAATCAAGGAAATTACCAAGCTCGATCTTATCCGCTGCATTGTTGACGATATCAGCAACATTGGTAATTTTTTCGTTAGCTTTATCACCAAGAAGTGCGATTTTCTGGCTATCGCTTAGATTTTTAAATTCCTTTAAAACTACTTCCCTGACATCTTTTCTAGTCTGTGCGACTTCAAGCCATACCTTGCCAAGCTTTTGACTGACCATTTGCTGGTATTCTTCACCGTAGTTTTTCATCAGCCATTTAGCTTTTTCAACATCATTTTCTGATGCTATTTTTGCAAAAATGGTTTCCGGTGAAGTTTTAGCCAGTTCATCAAGCTTTTCTTTGGCGCTAAATGCTCGGCTTGAAGATACACCAGGCCTCTTGATGATTGAGGTGATATCTTCGTTTAAGCTTTTATAAAGTGAATCTGCTTTTTTAAGACTCTTGAAAATATCTTCATAATAGGCAACTGACTTCTTTGCCATCGGATCCAAACTACCTTTAGATTTATTGATGATACCCATGATGGTATCTGAGAATGTTTGTGATTTGGCATCTAGTACCGACGATCTGATAGCTTTACCTGCTGACCTAACACTTTTGTCACCCTGCTCAATGTTGTCCAAAAGTATCCTGCTGAAATCTTGCAATCCTTCCATGGATTTTATTTCATCCACGTTGTTTTTCATCTCATCAAGCCACAAGTCAAACTTGCCGCCAATTCCTACCTCTTTGGGACGCATTGATTTAATTGTGTCATAAATCTTTTTCTTGGATGGAACCAACTCTTTACCAGCAAAAGCAGCATCAACTTTTTGATATAACTCTGAAGCTTCCTTATATTTATCTGTCAACTTGCCCGTGATTGTTTTGCGGATATTCTCACCAACAACTGGCTCCAATTGTCCTGCTGGTGCTTGTTTTGCTCCCATGATGGTATTGAGTACCTGAATAGCTTTTTCATCGGCTTTTTTCCCGACTTCTTTTATGCCTTGCTCGATTTCACCAATTCCAACTCCAAAGGTCTGTTTACTCGCACTTTCAATAGCATCAGCTAATGATTTACCCCATGCCTTGGCATTTTGCTCTACCTGCGCTTTTAATTGCCTTGTGAAAGGGAAAAAGTTGGAGCTACTTCTAACGATAGCATCCTCAAGCTCCCTGACAGATTCATCAGCAAACTTTGAAGCTGCCGTTGCTGCACCGCCAAGGGTTTTCCAGCCTTTTTCAAGTACATCCGAGCCTTTTCTAAGTCCCAATTTCGCTGCTGCTGAGGCTTTCTGTTGTAAACCGTATTTAGTAGCTACTTCACCAGCGCCTTTTAACAAAGCACCAGTTCCACCGCCTATCAGTGCCTCTTGACCGATAAGACCAACATCAGGACGATCTCTCAGTCCTGCTGCGATACCTAACCCTTGTCGCACTGCTTCAGTACCTGCTCCAAGTGTTGCACCCAATCCTGCTGCTGTTGCTATACTTGCTCCACCAGTTACAGGCGCACCAACCAAACCAACGGCCTTGGCACCAGTTCCAACGGCCTCAGCGATACCCTTGACAACATCAAATCCAATATCACCGATCTCAAGAGCAAAGTCCGACCAGTCCATACCCTCAGGGTCAATTTCCTTGTACATAGCCTCATCAGGTTTTCTTACTTGAACTTTATTATTGACGATTCTCGTTTCATAGCCTTTATCATCGAGATACTTTTTTTGTAATCCGGGATTCTCATCAATAAAGTTTTTGATTGCAAAACGCTCTCTCGGTAGTACACCCCTCGTTTTTTCTGCCGGGATATTGTTTGCTACCTTTGAAAATATTATATTTCTAGTTTTGATTGATTCTGGCATGTCAGGTGTTTGACTTGCATTTCTGTAGCCAATAACATCTTTTTGATTCAAGCCAAGTTGACCAGCATAGGTTACTGCTTTTTTCTTTTTGACAGGATCTTCCTCGTTGTCAAAATTATCAGTTATGAAATTCAGTGTTTTAACTGCACTTGATAGTTCTGGCATTATCTAATGCTCCCCATAAGTAAATCAGCAGTATCTTCATCAGTCAAATCCTGCTTAGTTTTGAAAATGGGAGAATATGGACTTGGTACACTTGGATTATTCTTAAGTATTTCCTTTAACGACTTTGGAAGTGATAACGATTTAGTCTCGTAGTAGGCTCTTGCTTTTTCTCGGATCTCAGCCATCACTCGCCTTACACCCTCAGCATCATTATTACCAGCAGCAGTGTTTAATTCTGTTGCAAGTCTTGCTGCTTCACTTTCGCTGATAGCTGCACCGGATCTTTTTTGGAGAAGTAAGTTGATAACACCAGCGATTGTACCTTGATTTCTTGTCGATTCTGGACTGAGCATTCTACGGCCAACGAGACCGGATATACCTGTTGTTGGTATCATTGATGATGAATCTGTGACACCAGCAATATTTTGTGTTTTATCTTTTACAATATTGCCATCTTTAACCGCATAATCTATGCCTATTTCTCTGTCAAAACGCTCCAGAGCACCGATAAAGTTTACGTCTTCTTCTTTAATCGCATTTTGATATTCAGTAAGCTTTTTATTCAAAAACTTTGGAGAATTCTCAAGTGCTTGTTGAGGTGAAGGATTTTCAACACCATTTGATACTGCTGTACTCCATCCTGATAATAAATCAGAATCCTTTTTTGCCCAATCCGGTGGAGCGATTTTACCAAGTGCATCACCTGATTTTATCGCCTTGGCTGTATCTGCTGAGATCCAAATTGGAACTTCTTGCTGACTTGTTGGATCATTGTAAAACGATTGTACTGTGTTCGGTTTTGGTTGTAATGACCAGTTTTTTACTTTACCTGTAGTGATATCAGTCAAAGGAACACCGCCACGAGCACGAATATTCATTTCATTTATCTTTGCTGTGGATTCTGTTTGCTTATCCAAATAGGACTGAATCTGTGCAGCTTCTTTGCCAATGTAATGGAATGGCTTTAAGGTTGTTTTTGGCTGACCAGTTTCTTCATCATATATCGTTTTACCTTGAGGTGTACGCTCCATTTTCTGAACATAACCTATGGACGCACCTTTAGTTCCAGGCTGAACCTGATATAGATTTGCTACTTCTGATTCGGTAAATTCACCAATTTGGCGTCTTTTTTCTGCTTCTTTTTCTGCCTCATATTCCTTCATCTTTAGTTCATTGATTTTAGATTGTTCATACTGAGACTTGATGCCCATGATTGAACTGGCTACCGACAGCCCTTGAGCAATCTTCTCAAGTGCTGACCTTCTCTCAGGAATACGTACTTCTTGGACCACGACTTCTCCCTTCCATCTGTTGACGAGCTATTTCAAGTTTTTGGCCTATTCTTACTCGCTCTTGTTCGGGTATTCCAGAGTTGACCAACTCTTTTTGTGCGGCTTGGATATCCTGCATTGCTGTTTGCTGGTTTGAATATCTTCGCTCCATAGCTCCCAGTTTGTTGGGATTGCCACTGGTCAAAGATAAGCCCTCGGGAGTTGCTCCGCTTGGCCTATATACATCGTCAATTTTTGTTCCAGCACTCATAGGACTTGCTCTGAATTCCGCATTGGCACGCTCATTTTGTTTATTTACCTTAGCTTCGTTAGCCTCACCGATACGATACTGAGCATAATATCCAGCACCTATTGCAGCAGCAGGTCCCATGATTGAAGATCCCATTGCTGCGGCAGTTCCACCGCCTGAACCTGCGGAAGTTGCAGGTGCAACTGCACCACCGCCGAGGGTAGGAGACATTCCAGTGGTCACAGGAGTTACGTTGCCAACCCCAAGTCCCATTCCACCAGCTGCTCCACCGCCTACACCAGCACCACCACCAGCACCACCACCGCCAAACAGTCCCTTGATGCTACTTACACCTTGAGCACCTTGAGCAACTTGGCCAAAGGCACCTGTTACCTTGTCCATGAATGATTTTCGTTCTGGTATCAATACTTGTACTGCCATGTTATTTCCTGCCTGTTATTGAGCCAAAAGATAGGGGTTTACCAATAAGATCAGTAAACAGCTGACCAATCATGCCTTGCTCGTTATATCGCTGCATGCTTCGAGCTATTTTCTGATTTTCTGCTGTTATTGACTTATCCAGTTCAAACTGAGCAGCTTGCTGTTGTGCTTGTCGCTCTGCTTGTTGTACCGCAAATTCTCTACCTGATGCAGATTCAGCAGCGCCAACTCTCATTTGTTCTCGCTGCATGTTGCGACCTATTGCTGCCTCTTGCATCCCTGCCTCTTGACCTGCTTGTTGTGCTGCAAGTCCCAAGCCTGTTTCAGCAGACCTTCGTGCGCTCTCACCCTGTGCTTGTTGAGCCATTCTCATGCCTGCACCGCTTCCACCCATGCCCGAAGATGCAAGCCTACGCTGTATAGCGTTCTGCTCAGTTCTCGATTGTGCTCCCTCCCTCATTTTAGCCAAGCTACCAAGCGAAGCAAATTGAGACCGGACACCTTGAGAAATAGCATTGGGATCTTCATTGGCACCGATCATGCTGCCATAGTCAGTCGTCAAGTTGTTGCCAAAAGCAGTAAGTGCCAGCTTGTTTTGTGAGTAGTCTGGTCCCTCTGCTGCTGCTGACATTGGTCCTGCGGTATTCTGCTTAGGAGTGATGCCAGTCATTTCACCGATCTTTTTAATAGGGTTTTTCACACCACCTGCCCACATTCTTCCAGCATAAGACTTCATAGGTTGAGCATTACCAGTTGCAATAGATTGTCCTATCGCTGCCGTTGGCTGCTTTAATGATGCCGACCATG
>Ga0105097_10001461_pt1 | contig 11310 bp, 9 predicted proteins | sample PPLLak12cMay2015_FD_87035 | JGI IMG/M metagenome (GOLD analysis project Ga0105097, IMG submission 87035) | Freshwater sediment microbial communities from Prairie Pothole Lake near Jamestown, North Dakota, USA - PPLs Lake P7 Core (1) Depth... | ecosystem: Environmental > Aquatic > Freshwater >... | reverse complement strand
GGCGCGCAGCAGCTTGGCCTGCGCCCGCGGCGACAGTTCGCCGACTTCGTCGAGGAAGAGCGTTCCGCCGTCCGCCTCCTCGAACAGGCCGGGACGATCCGATGCGGCGCCCGTGAAGGAGCCGCGTGCGTGACCGAACAACTCCGACTCGAACAGGTCGTCGCCGAGCGCGGCGCAATTGACGGCGCAGAAGCGGCGGCTCCTCCTGGCAGAGCCCGCGTGGATGGCCCGGGCGATCAGCTCCTTGCCCGTTCCGCTTTCTCCCAGGATGAGTACCGGGTAAGGCGCGGCGGCCGCTCGTCCGACCTGGCGCCGCAGCTCGGCTACGGCGGCGCTGGGGCCGCCGAGGTCCCCCGCGCCGGTTTCCCCGTCCGGCTTCGGGGAACGTGCCGAGCTCAGGGCTGCCAGTGCCGGCCCGATCGCCGCGGCCGCCGCCGACGCGATGCCCCGAGCGCGCGGCTCGCCGCCGCCCGCGCCCGGCGCCCAACGCACCGCCAGCGCACCGATGGCCGCGCCCCCGTAGCGGACCGGGGCGGCAAGTTCCCGTCCCGCTGCCGATTCTTCCGGTCCGACGACCAGGATCGCGTGCGCCGACCGTTCGGCGATCTCGGGCCTGCACGCACGCGGACCCGCGCTGGCGACCAGATGCAGTGCGCCCTCGGCCAGCCCGAAGACGCTGACGGCGCCGGCCCCGAGCGCCGTCCTGACGGTCTGGCACACGCCGGCGACCGCGTCCGATTCGCTCTGCGCCTCGTGGCAGTGCTCCAGGATCCTGAGGACCGCGCCTGTGTCGATCGCGGTGTTGTCGGCGAGGCCCAGGCCGGCGCCATCGCGCTCGAGGTTCCCGAGCCGCGCCGCGAGCGCCTCCAGGCGCATGCGCGCGAGGCCGGGCAGAGCCGCCGGCGGCCGGCTCGACAGCCGCCGCAGGCATGCGGAGGCCTGCTGGCGGGCGCCAGCCTCGATGTAGGCCTCGAGCTGGCCGAGGCGGACCTCCTGTGCGGCAAGCGGGGCGTGGAGGCGGCGCATCAGCTCGAGCCCGGAGATCGCCATCCGGCCGACGTCCCCGACCTCGCCGAGCGCGCCCCGCACGAGAAGGCGCAGCGCGATGAGCAGACCGGCGTGCATGGGCTCCTCGCCGTCGCGGCCGCCGGCGGCGGCGGCAAGCCGTCGCGCGGCGAGTCCCGCATCGTGCCGGCCGAGCGCCAGCCGCACGCCGATCTCGGCAGCCGCGATCGACAGCCCGGGCGGGTACCCGTCCGCCTCGCCCGTCGCGCCCCAGGCGGTCCCGCGCGGGCCGGCATCGGCGCGCTCCGCGACCGCCGCCGCCCTGTCGAGACGGGCGGCCGACTCGCCGCCCGATCCTTCGACGAGGCGCCAGGCGTCCTCGTGCCGACCCTGCCAGAACAGGCACCTGGCCAGCAGGAGCCCCGCCGCGCGGCGGAGTTCGGCGAGCGATGCGCGCGCGGCCCCGGTCTCCGCCGTTCTCAGCACCGATTCGGCCGCCGGCAGCACGCCGTCCTGGATGTGCGCCGCCCCCAGATGCAGCAGCGCTCGCACGACTCCGGCCGCGTCGCGTGCATCGTCGGCGAGGCGGCGGCTGTCGTCGAACGCTGCGCGGGCGCCGGCCAGCCGGCCCCTGTCCATCAGCAGGCGGCCCAGCGCGAGTTGCGCCCTGGCCTCGTCGGCCAACCGCTGCCGGCGATGGAGGCGTCCGACGCTCCGGCGGAGCAGCCGCTCGGCGGCGGCGTGCCTGCCGCGTTCGACCAGCCGTGCAGCCTGGGGCAGGACGGCCAGGGCCTGGCCGTGCGTGGCATCCAGGGCCGCACCGGCCTCGCGCGGGCCCGGAGCGGCTTCGCAGACGGAACTCGACCCGGCGCCGGGCGCCGGGAATCGATACGGCGGCTCATCGGCGCCAACGCCGAGCAGTCGCCTGAGCGTGACGGCAAACGGCCCGGGCCAGCCGCCCGAGAGCCGTATCGCCTCGTCGATTCCCAGCGCGGCCTGTCGAGGGTCGACGCCCGCGCAGAGCACGCTGCGGCGCAGCAGCTCGGGCCGCATGGGCCCGAGCACGACGCGCGCGGCGCCGACAATCGGCAGGCGCGCACACACGACGGCATGCGGGCGGCCTCCAGCCGTGTCGAGCCTCGAGAGGAAACGCGCGATGCCGGCCCCGTCCTGCGCCGGCGCTCTCGGACCGGCCGCATCGAGGATGACGACATGGCGGTCGCGCAGCGCGGCGCAGAGCGACGCGGCGTCGAGCCCCGGCGGGAAGGTGGCGCGCTCTGCGCAGAACGCGCTCGACACCGGGACGAACCCGGCGGTCCTCGCCTCACGCGCAATCGCCGCATACAGTGTCCGCAGGCCGGCCCCCCGCGGCGCGTCAATCCGCACCAACCTCGCGCCGGACTCCGACGGGTCGGTGACCGACTCCAGGATCGCCTCGAGTTCGTCGCGCCGGCAGATGAGCGCGCCCATCGCGGGCGCGCGGCAGCGGCCAACGGCGGGCGAGGCGATCGCCTCCGTCTCGGCGAGGATGACGCGGTCGAGCGGTTCCGGGATGAACGATGCGTCCGCCGCGGCCTCCCTCCCGCCGCCGCGCACCGGTTCTCTGACGATGCATCCGGCGCCAGCCAGCAGGGCCGGGACCGTGCCGGCGCGCGGACTGGAGGCCGCCAACCGGTACGCCTCCACCCATCCGCGGCGGCCGTCGGTCCCGAAGTCCACGAGCGTCGCCATGCCCGGGATGCGAAGCGCCGAGACGCGGGCCGCGGCCTGGGCCCGACGTCCGCAGTCCGGTTCACCGCCGGGCGCGAGCGTGCGGAGCAGGACCAGCCCGCCGGTCGCCAGGTCGATGGCCATGCCGCCGCCCCCTGACGGGATGAATCGATCCAGGACCAGCTCGATTCGCGTTGTCACGGCACCTCCCCGCAGCCTGCTGCGCGGCGGAGACAGTGCAAGATCGGCGCCGGAAGACGGTCCCGAGCAACACCCTGAAACCTTGACGTTTCCGCCGCTTCCCGATCGGGCCGCTGCAAAAACTTCGTATAGAATGGCTCCGCCATGCTGCGATTTCTCACAGCCGGCGAATCCCACGGCCCCAGCCTCGTCGTCATCGTCGATGGCCTCCCGGCCGGACTGCGCGTCGATGCCGCCGCGCTGACGCGCGACCTCCGCCGCCGGCAGCGCGGCCACGGTCGGGGCCGGAGGATGGCCATCGAAGCCGACGCGGCCGTGATGACCGGCGGCGTCCGCCGCGGCCTGACCACCGGCGCGCCTGTCGCCGTACGCATCGACAATCGCGACTGGGTGAACTGGGCGTTCACGATGCACCCCGACGAGCATCCTCCCGCCGACGCCGGCGGCGCGCATCGCCCGCCGCTCACGCGGCCGCGCCCCGGCCACGCGGACCTCGCCGGCGCGATGAAGTACGGGCACGCCGACCTGCGTGACGTCCTCGAGCGCGCGAGCGCCCGGGAGACGGCCGCGCGGGTGGCCGCCGGCGCGCTGGCGCGCCTGCTCCTGGCCGAGGCCGGCATCGTCGTGGCGAGCCACGTCACCGCAATCGGACCGGAGCGATCGGACGCCGGCGTCGTGGCCTTCGACGACATCCTGGCGATTGCCGACGAGAGTCCGACCCGCTGTGCGGACCAGGCAGCCTCCGCCCGCATGGTCGCCGCCATCGACCGTGCGCGCGAGGCGGGCGACACGCTCGGAGGCGTGTTCGAAGTGGCGGCCCGCGGGGTGCCAGCGGGCCTCGGCAGCTACGCCCAGTGGGATCGCCGTCTCGATGGGCGGCTCGCGCAGGCGCTGATGTCGATCCCGGCAATCAAGGCCGTCGGCATCGGCATCGGCGCGGAGGCCGCGGCGCTGCGCGGGTCGCAGGCGCACGACGAGATCCTGCCGCCCGCCATCGAGACGGCCGGCCCGCCGACTCCACTCCCGGCCGTGCGGCCGACGAACCGGGCCGGCGGGCTGGAAGGCGGCGTCACCAACGGCGAGGAGGTTCGCGCCAGCGCGTCGATGAAACCGATTGCGACGCTGATGGCGCCGCTGCGCTCGATCGACCTCGACACCGGGGCCGCCGCGCCTGCCGCCATCGAGCGCAGCGACGTCTGCGCCGTGCCGGCCGCGTCGGTGGTCGGCGAGGCGATGGTGGCGCTGGTCCTGGCCGACGCCTTCCTCGAGCGGTTCGGCGGCGACTCGGTCGAAGAGCTGCGCCGCCGCTACGCGGACTGGCAGCGCCTCGCCGGAGCACGCGTCGCACGCCCCCGGAAGTCAGGGACGTCATGATTCGCCCTATCGTGAAATTCGGCGAGCAGGTGCTGCATCGCGAAGCGGAGCCGGTCTCGGACATCAGCGCCGAGATTGCGGCCCTCGTGCAGGACATGATCGAGACCATGTACGCCGCGCCCGGTGTCGGGCTGGCCGCGCCCCAAATCGGGGTGCCGCTGCGGGTGTTCGTCGTCGATGTGAGCGGGGGACGGTCGAAAGAGAGCCTGATGACCTTCATCAACCCCGAGTTCGTCGAGCGCGAAGGCATGCAACTGGAGGAGGAGGGCTGCCTCTCGGTGCCGGGCTTCAACGCGACGGTGGCCCGCCCGTCGCGCGCGGCGATGAAGGGGCTCGACCTGGACGGCCGCGAGCGCACCGTCGAGGGCGCCGGGCTGCTGGCCAGGGCCTTCCAGCACGAAATGGATCACCTGGACGGCCGGGTCTTCGTCGACCGGCTGCGGGGCATCCAGCGGGACCTGATCGTCCGGCGGATCCGCAAGCTGAGCCGGACGGGCAAATGGTAGCGGTCCCCCGCCCGCTTCGCCTGGTGTTCTTCGGCACGCCCGACTTCGCCGTGCCATCGATCGAGGCCCTCTTCGGCTCGCACCATGCCGTCGTGGGCGTCGTCACGCAGCCGGACCGGCCCCGCGGCCGCGGCCAGCGCGTGAGCGACAGCCCGGTCAAGCGCGCCGCGCTCTCGAGGGGCGTGCCGGTGCTGCAGCCCGACAGGCTCAAAGACGAGTCGTTCCTCGCGGCCCTCCGGGCCTGGCAAGCCGACGCCGGCGTGGTGGCGGCCTATGGCAGGATTCTGCCCGCCGCCGTGCTCGACACGCCGCCGATGGGCCTCGTCAACGTGCACGCGTCGCTGCTCCCGCGGCACCGCGGTGCCGCGCCGGTGCATCGCAGCATCATCGCGGGCGATCGGGAAACCGGCGTGAGCATCATGCGGGTGGTCCAGGCGCTCGATGCCGGGGGTGTCTTCGCGACCGCCAGCCGCGCGATTGGCCCCGACGACACCAGCGCGGACGTCGAGCGCGACCTCGCGCGACTCGGCGCGTCCCTCCTGCTGGACGTGCTCGACCAGCTGGCCGCCGGCCGCGCGGTCGAGACCCCGCAAGACGAAGCCGGGGCCACCTATGCGCATCGCCTGCGCAAGGAGGAAGGCCTGATCGACTGGGGGGCCGCGGCCGCCGCGATACACAACCAGGTGCGCGGCCTGCAGCCGTGGCCGATGGCGTGGACCTTCTTCGGCGGGCGCCGCGTCATCCTCGTCCGGACGCGGGCCACGCCGGAGGCGCCGGATCGCGGGAACCCGCCGGGCTCGATTGTCGAGATCCCGAAGGATGCGCTTCGGGTCCAGACCGGCTGTGGCCTGATCGACGTGCTGACGGTCCAGCCTGAGGGGCGCCGGGCGATGGCGGCCCGGGACTTCGCCGCAGGTCATCATGCAGAGGCCGGCCTGCGATTCGACCCGCCGCCGGTCGAGCCCGCACCGGATCCTCCGGCCGGCCGCGCCTGACGCCCATGCCGGCGATCGCACGGGTGGTGGCGCTCGACACGCTCCGGCGGGTGCACGCGGGGCACGCCGATCTGGCCTCCGCCCTCGAGGCCGGCCGTGCCCGCCTCACCGACGAGCGCGATCAGGGCCTCGCCGCCGAAATCGCGCTCGGCACGCTTCGCTGGCGCGCGGCGCTCGATCACGCCATCGCGTGGGCCGGAGAGCGGGCCGTCGGGGATTTCGACCGCGACGTGCTCGACATCCTGCGACTCTCGGCATACCAACTGCTTCACCTCGATCGCGTCCCCGCCTCGGCCGCCGTCAACGACGCCGTCTCCCTCGCCCATCAGCGCGGGCACACGCGGGCGGCGGGTGCCATCAACGCGATCCTCCGGCGCATCAGCAGGAGCCGGACGCGTCTGCCCATGCCCGGTCCGTCCGACCCGATGGGATACCTCAGCACCACCTGGTCGCACCCGGCCTGGCTGGCCGCCCGGTGGCTCGGCAGGTACGGCTTCGACGTGGCGCTCGAATGGGTGCGCTTCAACAACGCGCCCGCGCCGGTCACGCTCCGGGCCAACACGCTGCTGGCGTCGCGCGACGAGCTGGCCGGACGCCTCGAGCGGGAGGGCGTGCGGACCCGGCCGTGCGGGTATGCGCCGGACGGACTCGTGGTCGAATCGGGGCGGCCCTTCGGCACCTCGGCCGCGAACGCCGGGCAGTTCCTCGCGCAGGACGAAGCGTCGCAGCTCGTCGGCGCCTTCGCGGCGCCGCCCCCGGGCGGGCGCGTCGCCGACGCCTGCGCGGCGCCGGGCGGCAAGACCGCGCAGCTCGCCGCGGCCGTCGGCGCGGGCGGGCTGCTCGTGGCGGGCGACCTCCGGAGCCGCCGCATCCGGCTGCTCCGCCGGACGCTCCGCGCCGCCCGCATCACCTCGGCGCACATCGTGGTCCACGACCTGGCGCACGGCGCGCCGTTCGGCCCTGTCTTCGACTGCGTCCTGGTCGATGCGCCCTGCTCGAGCCTCGGCACGATCCGGCGCGACCCCGACATTCGATGGTCGCGGCTGGAAGGCGACCTCCCCGCGCTCGCGGAACGCCAGGGCCGGATGCTCGACGAAGCCTCGCGAGTGGTCCGCCCCGGCGGCCTGCTCGTGTACGCCACGTGCTCGAGCGAGCCCGAAGAGAATGAAGCGGTGGTCGACGGGTTCCTCGGACGACATACGGGGTTCGCCCTCGAAGACCCGCGATCCGCCGGCGCGGCGCTTCCCGGCGGCGTGGCGGCCTGCCTCGACCCGCGGGGCTGCCTGCGGACGCTGCCCCACGAGCACGGGCTCGAAGCGTTCTTCGGCGCGCGCCTGAGACGGCGCCAATGACGGCCGGCCTCGCCGTCCGCTCCGATCGCGTCGTGTAGTACAGTTCTCACAGCCATGGCCAGGAAGCGGCGCATCCGGAACATCGGCCGACTCGCCGTGCTCATCGTCGCGCTGGCGGCCACCTACGGGCTCTTCGCGGTGGCGGCCATGCGCGTGGCGCTCCGCGCCCGCGAGGTCGGCGTGCCCAAGGTCGTGGGCCTCGAGGTCGACGAGGCCGGCCGCGCCATGGAGGCCGCCGGCCTGACGCTGCGCGTGGACGAGGGTCAGCCCTTCAGCGACACGGTGGCCGCGGGCCGGATTGCCATGCAGGACCCGGCGGAGGGACTCGTCGTCCGCCGCGGCCGGAGCGTCAGAATCTGGATGAGCGCCGGGTCGCGCTCGTCGGTGGTGCCCGGCCTCGCCGGCGAGTCGGAGCGCTCCGCGCAGGCCCGGTCCAGCCAGGGCGGGCTGGAGGTGGCGGTGGTGGCGGACATCCGGTCGTCCGAGTTCCCGCCCGATGCCATCGTCGCGCAGGATCAGCCGCCGGGGAGCCGCGCCGCGCGGGTCGGCGTGGTCGTCAACCGCGGCGAGCGCGCCGCGGGTTACGTGATGCCCGATCTGATCGGCGCCGCGAGCGACGCCGCCCTCGACGTGCTGCGCAGCCGCGGCCTGCGCGTGTCGGTGGTGGCGCAGCAGCCCTACCCGGGGGTCCCGTCGGGCATCATCCTGCGGCAGTCCCCGGCCGCCGGGTTCCAGGTGATGCCTGATGAGCCCATCTCGCTGGAGGTCAGCCGATGAGCGTGCGCATTGCGCCATCCATCCTGGCGGCGGACTTCGCCGCGCTCGGCGAGTGCATCGCCGCCGCGGAGCGCGGAGGCGCCGACCTCGTGCACGTGGACGTCATGGACGGGCACTTCGTCCCGAATCTCACCGTGGGCCCTGCGGTGGTCCGCTCAATCAAGCGGGTGGCACGCGTGCCGCTGGACGTGCACCTGATGATCGAGGAGCCGGATCGTTACATCCCGGTCTTCGCGGAAGCCGGCGCCGACCTGATCTCGGTGCACGTGGAGGTGCTGCCCCACCTGCATCGGACCATCGAGTTCATCAAGAGCGTCGGCGCGAAGGCCGGGGTCGTGCTGAACCCGTCGACGCCGGTCGGCTGCCTCGAGGAGGTGGCGGCCGACGTCGACTTCGTGCTCCTCATGACGGTGAACCCCGGCTTCGGCGGGCAGGCTTTTATTCCCCGCAGCACGTCCAAAGTGCAGGCGATGCGCGCGCTGCTCGACGAGGCCGGCAACGCGGCGCCGATCGAGGTCGACGGCGGGATCGACGAGCACAACGTCGCGGGCATCGTCGCGGCGGGCGCCGACTGGATCGTCGCGGGCTCGTCGGTCTTCGGGTCGGAGGACGCCGAGGCGGCCACGAGGCGCCTGAAGGCCCTGGCCGTGGCGGCGGCGCAGGAGCGGCTGGCGGCGCACCGGGGCCCGCGATGAGCGGTCATGTGTCGGAGGCGGCCGTGCGCGTGCGGTACGCCGAGACCGACCAGATGGGGTTCGCGTACTACGCCAACTACCTGGCGTGGTTCGAGGTCGGGCGCTGCGAGTGGCTGCGGAGCCTGGGGTGGTCGTACCGCGACCTCGAGGTACGGGACGCGATCATGCTGCCCGTCATCGAAGCGCACTGCGAGTACCGCCAGCCCGCCCGGTACGACGACGAGCTGCTGATCCGGGTGCGGGGTGAACTCGCCTCGCCCGTGCGGATGCGCTTCACCTATGAGGTGGTCCGGGCGGCCGGCGGCGCGGTGCTGGCCGTCGGGCACACCGAGCACGCGGCGACCGATCTCACCGGGCGTCCGAAGCGCCTGCCGGCCCGTGTGCGGGCGTTCTTCGCGTAGTCCGGCCGCAGCGCCGGCAGATCCTCCCGGACCTCGGCGCGTTGGCGTTATAGAATGGGAGAGGGGATCGTCACCCGTGCGGGGCGCGAAGCGTCCGGCCCGGGGCGGCAGTGATGGGGCGCCCGGGAGGGTGCCCGGGTTTCGCGCAGCCGGGACGTTCGGCACCGGCGGCGCCCAGAAGCTGGATAGTGTGCATGACTTGTCGCGTGTGTCCGGCCCTTGCGGCCGCCGGTGTGCTGGTGCTCCACGCACTCTCGAGCGGCTGCTACAGAGAGAAGAACATCGTTCCCACGGGGATCCTCGAGGGGGACAAGTACCTCATGGAGCGCGGGAACGAACTCATCGCGAAAAAGAAGTGGTTCCAGGCGCGCGAGTACTACCGGCAGCTCGTCGACAACTACCCCCAGAGCAACTACCGCCCGGACGCGAAGCTCGGGCTCGGCGACACCTACCTCGGCGAGAAGTCGTCCGAGTCGCTCGTCATGGCCCAGAACGAGTACCGCGAGTTCCTCACCTTCTACCCGACCCACCCGCGGGCCGACTACGCGCAGTTCAAGCTCGGGATGTGCCACTTCCAGCAGATGCTCGCGCCCGATCGTGACCAGACCGCGACGAAGGAAGCCATCGCGGAACTGACGCTCTTCGTGCAGCGGTACCCCCAGAGCGGGATGCTCGAGGAAGGCCGCGGGAAGCTGCGGGACGCCCGCAACCGCCTGACCGAGTCGGAGTACAAGGTCGGCTACTTCTACTGGCGGAACAAGTGGTACCCGGGCGCCATCGAGCGCTTCAAGGCCGTGCTGAAGAACGACCCCGAGTATCCGAAGCGCGACGCCGTCTACTACTATCTCGGCGACTCGATGGCGAAGATGGGCCGGCGCCCGGAGGCGGTCCCCTATTTCGATCGTCTGGTGAAGGAGTTCGAGGAGAGCGAGTTCCTGGCCAAAGCGCAGGCGGCGCTGAAAGACGTGCCCGAGGAGCCCCCCCCGCCGCCGATCAAGAAGGCCGGGTAGGCGGCGCGATCAGGACGCCGTCGCTCTCGCGTACTTCCGGTAGTAGTCGACCGCCGACACGACCGACAGCGCCACCACCACCCACAGCGCGGCCTGCCCCATCAGGTAGAAGGGCCGGTACCCCTCGTGGCCCAGGATGAGGAGCAGGATGGCGACCACCTGGCTGGTCATCTTGGCCTTTCCCATCGAGGAGGAAGAGATCACCACGCCCCGCGAGAAGGCGATGCTGCGCAGGCCGGTCACGGCGAATTCGCGCCCGATGATGACGGCGACCATCCAGGCCGGCGCGGCGCCCATCTGCACGAGCGAGATGAAGGCCGCCGCGGTGAGCAGCTTGTCGGCGACCGGGTCCAGCAGCTGGCCGAGGGTGGTCACCTGCTTCCGCCGGCGGGCCACGTAGCCGTCGAGCCAGTCGGTGAACGAGGCGATGCCGAAGATGGCGGCGCCCAGCACCTGGCTCGAGACGCCCATGACGGGCCACTCCACCTTGGTCAGGAGCACCACCACCAGGAGCGGAACCAGGAATATCCTGACCAGCGTGAGACTGTTCGGCAGGTTCATTCCCGCCCTATTGTAGCGCGCATGCGATAAGATGGCGGGGTTGTCATGAAGGCCATCCTCCTAGCCGGGGGCAAGGGCACGCGACTGCGCCCGCTGACCCTGCATACGCCAAAACCCATCGTGCCCGTGTTCGGGCGCGCGTTTGTCAACTACCAGATCGACCTCGTCCGCACCGTGCCCGAGATCGACGAGGTGATCCTGAGCCTCAACTACCAGCCCCGGCGCATCCAGGACGTGCTCGGGGACGGCCGGGACGCGGGCATCAGGATTTCGTACGTCGTCGAGCCCAGCCCCCTCGGGACCGGCGGCGCCATCAAGTTCGCGACCGGCGCCTACACGGGCACCGTGGTGGTGTTCAACGGCGACGTGATGACCCAGATCAACCTGGCCGAGGTGCTCCGCCTGCACCGGGAGCGGAACGCCAGGGCCACGATCGTGCTCACGCCCGTGGACAACCCGTCGGATTACGGCCTCGTGGAAACCGACGCCGACGGGAACGTGCGGCGGTTTCTCGAGAAGCCGAAGGCCGAGGAGATCACCTGCGACACGATCAACGCGGGCGTCTATGTGCTCGAGCCCGAGACGTTCGACCGGATCCCCGCGGACACGGCGTGGTCGATCGAGCGCAGCTTCTTCCCGTCGCTCGTGGAGCGCGGGGAGACGTTTGTCGCCTACGTCTATCGTTTTTTTTTTAATGATACCGGCACCACCGAGAAGTACATG
>Ga0105097_10001455_pt1 | contig 11332 bp, 28 predicted proteins | sample PPLLak12cMay2015_FD_87035 | JGI IMG/M metagenome (GOLD analysis project Ga0105097, IMG submission 87035) | Freshwater sediment microbial communities from Prairie Pothole Lake near Jamestown, North Dakota, USA - PPLs Lake P7 Core (1) Depth... | ecosystem: Environmental > Aquatic > Freshwater >... | reverse complement strand
TTATTTCTTTTTAAATTTTTCTTTTAGTGTCATAATTATTTTTTTGTAAATGTAATACTTTATTCTATTAATTAAAATTATTTAACATATTATTAACCTCAGCCAAAAGGTGTATTTATTTGGATTGTCCTTTTTATCTAAGTACCAAAAGTTATCGTTCTCACTTACTTCTTTTAAATCATCAAATGTATCTTCATCAATGTTGTGGATTTTATTGATTGGTTTTAATTACTTGGCAAATATAGGATAATTATTTTAATAAACCACGAAATGAAACGTTAAAGTTTTTCTCACGGTGTTTCCCATTGAATCCCTATCCAGATTCCAATCGGAACACTCATTGGATTGCATCTGGAATTCCACCGAGGACGGCGGTGTTCCGATTCTACTAGCACAATCTTTGGTATCACTTTTTTATATCTTTTTCCTGCCTTCAACTCCACCGAGGACGACTGTGATCGGATACATCATCCATTTACATGCCAAAACATGTCTGCATAAAAAAAGCCTGACTCTTTCGAATCAGGCTCATGGGATGCACCCCGGTTTTAGGTTAGCAATCTATACCTCTAGGAAGGGTGTGACCTCTGCGTTCTTATCCAGGAAGTTTTCATCAAAGGGCTTCGGTACCTTATGGTTCTTTGCCATGAGTCTTATTGCTCCTGGTGTAAGTCTTCTATGTGGCTCATGTCTTGCACCGTTGCCCCCGCGAGGATAGTATGTTACTAACATAGTATCTTTCTGGGTCTTGCTTTCTGCTGGGATATATTCCGGCGGCACAGGGTCTTTCTTAAATAAGACAAGGTAAATGCCATATCCAAATAATACTAACATCCAAAGTTTTATCATAATGATTGGTTTTTAATTACTAAGCAAATATAAGAAACATTTTCGAATCGATAATGATACCAAACGTTAAAGTTTCTCTCGCGGTGTTTCTCCACAGGACCCGTTTGAAAAAGTAAAATCTCCTGCGGATAAATCAATTTCTCCTACATAATCCTACCACACCGTTGACATCGGTGGGCAGTACGAAGCCCTCGTTTAATACCACAAAAAAAGAAGACCGAAGCCTTCCTTTCATCAAAACCAACCACATTTAAGGTATTATGGAAACCCTAACTCTTATCTATTTGCACCAAACCCCAAACCTCCTACTCCGAGCAGAAAACCAAAATCGTACCATCCACCGTTGTTGTTAACAGCATAGACTGATACGCCGTCCCAGATCAATGATCCTATAAAACTAAATGGTGTTATAAGACCATGCCAAAAACCGCTCCAAAATCCATACGTGTGTCCCTGCAAGCAAGCGTCAACAGTCTCAGTACCTGCGCAGCTGGATAGGCTTAGGATAAGTGCCAGTGTTAATATTGTGTATTTGAATTTTCTCATTTGTATATGTTTTAATTACCGAGCAAATATAAGAAATGCTTATGAGATATGCACGATATTAAACGTTAAAGTTTAATACTTCCAGCCTATTTCTAAATCTCTTAAAGATGTCATTGCTGAGGTGTACTCCTGATATCTGTGCCATTCACCGTTGCAGTTATATACAACTCTAACAGCAAGCTTGGTGTGCTCTGGTATTTCTTTGATGATACCATTCTTTGGTTTTCCGTGGTCAGGTACATAACAAACCTTATTCCCAACCTTTAATTCATCGATGTTTACTATTGCCATTTTTTAATTTTTAAATCCATTTAAAAGTTCATCCAACAGAATATAACCAACACCTATAAAGTAATGAGCACCATTTCCACCGTCGCTGGCATAGTCGTACTGTAAGCGTATTTTTATTTCCTGTGTTTTATCATCAAGCTTGAAGTTGGTAAAGCTACTAAAACCGTGGATTGATCTTTTCAATATTGATTCAATCTCGATAATTTTAGTTTTTTCCATTTCAGTTAGATTATTTTTTCCTATGTACTCATAGCCTTTATTTTGTAAAGTTAACTTGGGAAATTCTTTAAATATCCCAAGTAATTGACCATGCTCTTTTTCAGTGATTAGATTGATTGTCATAATGATTAGTTTTAATTATAGAGCAAATATATGGAATCTTTTCTTTATAACCATGATGTCAAACGTTAAAGTTTCTCTCACGGTGTTTACCACAAGGCAAGCATAAAGAATTCATGTATTAGGCATACCTGATGCATCATCCGGAACACCGTCGTCATCGGTGTAACAGCATCTTTCAGGATTGCTTAGCGTTTACCCACAAAAAAAGGACCTCGCTTACACGAGGCCCAAAAGTGATAATTCTTGCTATTTATAGGATACTTCCGCCAGTTAGATACTCAAATAATGTTACAAAAGCTGTTACTAATATTGCATCAGTGAATACGCTTCCTCTCTCATTTTCAGACCTTACCAGGGAAGATATGATATATGCAATCACAAAGGTTATTATTATTCCTATCATATTTTTATAATTTAGTTCTTATTAAATCTGTGAATGTTTTTCCTGTTCTTACCGGTTCTTTAAATCCATTGGATCTGGAGTACACCTCGGCCTGTCCACTATGTCCACTCTTGGCGGTCACATTGTACTGAACATCACCCTCCTGAATGTCACAAATTCTGAAATCATCATAGAGTGGTCCATTAGCAGGACAGTTGTTCTTGAAGAACACATAGTGCTTATCCTGGTCAATGTCAGGGTTTGCTGCTACGAATTTCTTAACCTGTTTGAAAAGAGTATCAGCTTTTCTTTTTAGAGATTCATCTTTACAGAACCAGTCATAGAAGTTGAAGCACCAGCTTTCTTTACCGTCGGAATCTAGGTACTTACCGCTATCGAATGCTTCCAATTGTTGTCTTAATGTTATCTTAGCCATAATGAGTTGATTTTAATTGCAGGGTAAAAGTAATAATAATCTTTTACCCTGCAATGATAAATTTCGTTAAAGTTTAGCCTATCTGAACTATTTTTTTACAATTATGACAACGCCAATGGTGCTTGTGGCATTCGTGGTGTTGACCGTCTGGTACATAGTAAGCACCGTGGTCAGTGTCTTCGCATTTGCACCATAGCTTATCCTCTTCGGCTTTTTCTTTTTTAGCGTTTTCTAAACTACCGTAGATCCCTATATCTACTGCATCGATTTGCTCTTGTGTTAGAGTAAAAGTTGTTATGTTCATAATGATTGGTTTTAATTACTTAGTAAAAGTAATAAATTATTTGTAATCACAACGATAAAAAGCGTTAAAGTTTAGTCCACGGTCTCGGCGATCAGACCGATTCGGATTATATGAATCATTTCTCCAGTGTGGTCAGCGAAGTCAGGTAGGCCTAATGAATACTTATCCACAGCTGAAGCAAATTCATGTAATTCTTCGATTATAGCCTTTCCTTTCTCTTCGGTAAGCACCCCGGATTTCTCTATCTTCTTGAATTCAGAAATCGCGAAGCCATCGCTGCATCCACCGTTGCTCCAAGCCACCGATACTCTAAGAACCCCGCATTCAGGCTGTGCTGAGTCTGTGTTATAAACAAATCCGATACCTGTGGAATTTTCCGTTTCCACGGTTACCATGTCTCCTGCTTTAAATTTTTCCATATCATTTATTTAATTCCTAAGTCTAAAATATTCCGCTGGGTTTCCGTTTGCTGCAGAGTTTCTTTTTGCGTTATTAAGATTCTTAACCAATGCTTCTCCAGATTTTGGATTTGTATTGATTTTTGAATTGCCTTTTTCGTGTTCCCATGATTGACCAACTTCCAAAGTGTATCTGAAGTAATCTATTAGATATCCAATGGTGCCAGTTACCTCGGTCTCGGTACCTCTTCTCTCTTTAATGATTGTGAGTTCTTTTGCCATGATTCTATATTATTTAAACGTGGGATTTAATTAGTGCGATCATAAAAAATACCCACATAATAATTAATCCTACCTTTGCAACATTAGCCGCTGTTTGAACTGAATCTTTTTTCATATCTGTTTGTTTTAATTACTTAGCAAATATAAGATATAATAATTGATAACAAACGATAGGAAACGTTAAAGTTTTCTCACGGTGTTTCTCATCATCCGATTCGGAATATACAATAATATACAATTGCTTGCTTCATCCTGAATCAAAATGCATGTGAATTCATATACACCGTTGTCGACGGTGGACAAGTATCCAGACCTAATTCATGCCACAAAAAAAGGGAGACTCTCAAATGTCTCCCCCTTGGCTATAACCTAACATAAGCAGATATGCTGGTTATAAAAATTTCATTCCTGTTTTTAGAATTTCTTCTCTTAATTCATCGGTTAATTTTTCTTCCATGGCTTCTCCCATTATCACCATTGGACCCTGTAAGCTTATGGTGTATTCCATATCATCGAATCCCGCGGAGTTTAACAGGATTCGTGTTTGGCTTATGATTACATGTTTATTCATTTAACATAATTATTTGATTACCACCTATTGCTCTCCAAGCATCCTTGTCCAAATCAAAATAGCAGGTTGCTCCTCTAGGACCGTCGCCACCTTTTGGGTGGGCTGACTGAGGAATTCTTGATAAGCTTGTTGTGCCATAGGCTTCCCTTAGTTCACCGTTGGTTTTGAAGAAGGAAAATCTTAAAGGTCCGTCCTTTAAGAGAGTCTTTAATTGGGTGTGTGTGATTTCTTGCATGATGTTTTGATTTTAATTACTTTGCAAATATAAGGCATAATAGTTTATTACAAACGATATAAAACGTTAAAATTTCAAGATTTACATCAATATTTTTCCATCTCCATCCGGCTCCATCGGCACACCTCGGCCAGCGGTGAAACTGGCCAGACATGTGATTTATTCGGTCACATCACAAAGGGATTGGGATAATAAATAATCATAAAGACAATCCATTCTTCTATCGAATGTTAATCTTTGGATATAGTCTCTCCCGAGGAGTTCGACTATAACAGAATCTTTTACCTGATTAATGTGCATGTGAGATAGGTGTTCTCCAAAATATGCTCTTGCTTCTCTAATTTGTTCTTCCATGTTTAATTGTTTTAATTACATGCAAATATAATAAAACCTTATTAGTTGCCACGATATAAACCGTTAAAATTCATGCGCGTAGATAGTATGTTACTAACATAGTATGTACCAGCGGTGGGCGGATACATGCATTAAGATATGCTTTCTTTATCATTGCATGTTCTTCCTCATCATCCGGATGTCTTTTCACATCTTCCACCGTCGACGGCGGTGCTTCTGAGAGGCATGTTGCCTTTGGTCACAAAAAAGGCTTTCTTATAAAGAAAGCCTAATTCTGAATTAAAACATAACCAATTATTATTCTATCTTGTACATGTCCACACCGGGGATTAGTGCTAATCCTCTTCCATTATCCCAATCAACATGAATATGTCCCATTCCATCTTCACCCCGGATAGTTCCCTGTTCGCCTGCCTTAATGGGATTTGGATCATCGCCCATTCTTATTAATGTGATTCTCTTGCCTTTTAATCTCTCATTCATAATGTTTTGATTTTAATTACATGCAAATATAAGACTTATTTCTTAGTTAAAAAAATTATTACTGGATTTGTTTAAACTTTAACGGTTGGGTAATCTTTAATATCTTTTTTATTTCTATATCACTCATAGGAAATCCCTGTGGTGTAGCCCGATCTTCATATACCCCTGATATGACATAATTGATAAGGAAGTTACCATAGATATATTTCCTGTTATCTTCAAACACCTCAAATATCTCATAGGTTTCACCGTCGATGAAATAAGCAGCCATAAGGAATTTGTTTATTTCCTTGAAATGATTATAATATATGAATGTGTTTGTTACCATGATGCAAATATATGGAATCTTTTTTAAATGCCGCGGATTAATCCGAATAATTTCCGAATTAATCCTGATTCATCTCACACACCGTCGCCGGCGGTGAAATCATGCATGTCCATGCTTTTTCCATATTCTTGCACACAAAAAAGGCTTTCTTAAAAAGAAAGCCCTCTTCAAAAAAGAAGTGTGTGTAATTAAAACCTCTTAAGCCTTAGCGAGTCTTTGATGAATTCAAAGTCTGCTCCAGTTACACCGTCGTTGTCAAACTCATCTGCGATTAGATTCTGTAACTCGTCCACTGTTTTTACTCCTCTATCCTTTGCTTTTGCTTTGATCCTTTTATAAAGATCTTTCTTCTCCTGTGTCATCTTTTTTATTTTTGATTGTTAAATATTCTGGTGCATCATCATAAAATATGGAAACGTATTTATTCTTACTTTGTGTTCCGCATGTTGCGAATTGATGACTATGGATAACGATACTAGGATGTTCTCCCAGGAAGTCATTAACCTTATCCCTTAGCTTTTGCATATCGTCTGATGTGGCAAGAAAAAACTTCATGTTCCATTTAATTATAAAGCAAATATAAGAAATCCTTTTCATATACGCACGAGGCCAAACGTTAAAGTACGCTCGCGGACATAGTATGTTACTAAGATAGTATGTTTTATCCAGAAAAAAAGGAGCCGGGTAGCTCCTTTAAAACATAACATGAATATCAAATTGAATCTTTAAATCCTACTTAACAAATATTATAGCAGGAATAATATCAAATGTTTCATTAACGTCTTGTGATGTCGATACTTTCCACCGTGGTGAAGGAAGTTAATAGACCATTGCAACAATTCCCATCTTCCCATGCCACTGCCACATAAAGTGACAGGTTGTTATTCTGATTGCGCCGGGCGTAGACGTGTCCTATACCAACCTTCGTTGGTTGCGGATTGAATTGAGATTTCGATACTTGCGTTACCCTTACTGGGTCTCCTGGTTTAAATTGTGTCATGATGTGATTGATTTTAATTACATAGCTAATATATGAAATCTATTTTAAATCATAATGATTTAAAACGTTAAAGTTTTCCATATTTTATTATGAATGTTTCATCCCTCATTGGGCTTATACCCATTCTCTTACACATCTTTGTGTATTCATCATAGGTGATTGAAGTCATCTTACCTAACTCCCTTGCCATCTCTAGGTTTAGTGCTTTGTCGTTGTTACCACCGTAGATGGCTTCATTGTGCCATTGTATTATTTTTTCCATATTAACAATTTATTTTATTACATATTAAATGACCAATTATTATCGAAACAAATGAACAAAATAATATCCATACTTGATGGTAGACAAATCCAACGCCGAAAAGCATTAGTGATATGTGAGGTATTGTCAGAATGCAAAACACCGCTGGCGTTATCACCATCGCTAGGAATAAACCTAGAAGTGGGTCCTTTCTTTTACCTGTTCCCATTATTCCTCCGTTGGTTGATAATCCTCCTCAATGACATCATCCACCTCGATAACAAGGTCATTGAAGCTACCTTCCTCCTTCACCGCCTCAGCTTCCTCTTCAGTAAATCCTATCTTCCTCAAAGCTGCGGAAAAAGCTTTGTCCCTGTCTGATGCATTAACAAATACTGCCTCTGGTGAATCCCAGTCATCCTGACTGGTGAACATCACACAAAATAATTTCTTTTCCATGTTGTTTTGATTTTAATTACACGCAAATATAAGAAATCTTTTCCAATTACCAACGATTATTATTGGATTTTATTTGCATAAAATTTCTAGAATCCATATCATTCTTTCTGTCTGTTATCACCCCGGTTTCTAATAATTCAATAAAAACCAATTGGATAAATTTAATTTCAAATAATGCTCCCTCCCAGCAAATTCTGTTATCAGAAACCCAATATTGCAATAATGGATTTTTCAATTCAATTTTCTTATCGTACAGCCAGCTCCAATTGATTATATCAATAGTTGACATAATATAAAGAAACGATTCAAAACTTGGTGTTCCAATACACATGAAGTTGTCACCGTCGTTGCCGGCTCTATATTCGATTCTTTGGAATGCCCTGAATAATTCACCAATTACGGTATCGCTCGGTCCCGCTGATTTTATATGCTTACTCTCGAAATTTGAGATCTTCTCTTCATCCTCCTTCGATATTTCGCATTTTAAAAATTCTCGTGGCCCTGACTTATCACCGTTGAAGATTGGTATTTCTTTTGGCCCTTCGAATGGGTTTCTTTTCTTTGAAAAGACTCTCTCAGGTTTTCCCCGATATTTAATATCATCGAGATATAAGCTGATATATTCGCCAATATCAACTTTACCACATTCCTGACCACCGTCCAATATTGGGATTTTAATATCCTTGAGTATTCTCTCATCGATCCCATCTAAATCTCGAAATCCCCATTTATCAATGTATAATTCACTAATGTCTTCTAATTTCTTAAGTTCCTCATTTAACTCAAGAATGAAATCTACTTCCTCTACCTCTGTTGTTTTTGTTTCTTTGTTCATAATGTTTTGATTTTAATTACATGCAAATATAAGATATACATTTTAAATAACCACGAATAAAATCGTTAAAATTTATCAGGATTGATTTTGACATATAAATGAATAGGCAGATATGATACACCGTTGCCGGCGGTGGAATTGGATACACATGCATTTTGATTCCATAAAAAAAGAGGCCGAAGCCTCTTTTAATACCGTTGGCAGTACTGATTACTCAGCAACTTCTGCAACAACCTCAGCTTTTTCTGCTTTTTGAGCTTTTGCTTTTGGAGCAGGAGCTGGTTTTTCTTCCTTAACGACTGGAGCCGTTACCACCGCTGTTGGTGCACCTTCTCCTACGATTAGGTTTTCCTCAGTTGTGTAGAAGATACGAGTTGAACCTGGTTTTTTAACTCTAATCAAGTTAGTACCAGTAGGACCTGCGATGGCCAACTTTTCCAAGATGATTGCAGCACATGGCTTCATTTGAGCCGGAGTACCTGTAGCTTCTTTCTTTCCGAAAACTTTTAGCGGAGAGATTAAAGAAGTTTCAATTCTTGAACCAACTTCGAATGCACCTTCAATGTGTGGTACAACCGGTACTGGCACCTCGGCTACTGAAGCCTCTGGACCTTCTACTTGAGCAGTTTCTTTGACAACCGCTTTTGCCATTTTTTCAACTTTTGCAACTGGAGTTGCTACTGTAGCGTTTCCGCCTTTTTTTTCATTCTTGTTCATGGTGATTGTATTTAAGTGTTTAATTAATTACTTCGTAAATGTATAAAATTCCGTTTAGATAAAAAAATAATTTTCTGGTTATTTTTCGTTAAAGTTTTTATCGTAATAATGCGACCAATCTCTGTGCTGATCTTTCCGATGTGTGTCGGCTATATGTTTCACCGTCGATTCTAACTGTGTGAGTGTACTGTGGCTTATCTGGTAATCCTTCCTCTCTTATTACCATTTCCGGTTGATGATACCTCGGATGCTGGTATAGAACTATTGATGATGCTGCCGGAGAGGTTGCTATCTTAACTATGGAGTCTTCCATAATTGAACCTCCACCGTGGCTATTAATAGTTCGGATAAGTAAAGGTATTTTGATAGGACCTGAGCTTCTGCCCGCCTTACCTATCTTTCCATCCTCCTCCATCCAATCCCGACCTGTCACTCTGTCACCAAGATAGATTTTGATTCTTTGATCGGTACTTCTAAGAGATTCTAAAACTCTAATAACCTCATCCGGTGTTTCTTCTGAGTAATAGGTACCGGACTCGGATACTTTGTATATCTTGTCCTTGTCTCCTATTTTGTGTGTTTCTGTTTTCATTTAATTTTGATTTTAATTACAGAGCAAATATACGGAATAGGTTTTAGATACAAACGATAAGAATCGTTAAAGTTTTAGCCACGGTGTTTACCATAAGGCAGGCATGAAGATGTCATATGGAAAAGAAAGGCATACATGATGCATCATACGAAACACCGTTGCCGACGGTGTAACTGTGCAGGCATGATGCACACCACAAAAAAAGAGGCCGAAGCCTCTTTATAATACTTTATGTAATAAAAAAATATTATGGTGCAAGATTAATGCCAAGATTATGAATCATCGTGACATAGAAAGCAATAGCACCTCTGTTGACTGAGTCCGCTCTATTGATTGCTTCATAAAGGTCGTTATCCAAAATTGCTCTGACGAATGATCCAGGATATGTTTCGATACCTAATTTATTTGCCATGATGGCCGTTCCGATGTTTACGATATGATTCTTCGCTTCATCATTAAATAATGATGTGATTGGTACATTACAGGATTCTGCATTTTTGATAAGATAAACTTCCACATTGGTTCTTATCTTTTCCATTTTTTGATCCATAGTTAATTCTGGCATGATTGTCTAGTTTAAGTGGTTGTGTAAATTGGTCCTGTTAATATTTGTTGGTCCCAATTCATAAGTGCCTTGTATTTTTGTGTTAACCTGGCTGAAGTTTTAATTTCGTTATTTGTTGGTATTCCTCTTCTTACAAATAAAAATCGAAGTGTCTCTTCTATTTCAAGTACCTCCTTTAGTTTTTCTGGATCAGCTGGATAAGATAGCATGGTTGTATTGGGGTTTTAATTACGGAGCAAATATAATAAATTCTTTTTGAATAAAAAAATTATTCCATCTCTAATATGGCATCACCAATTAAATAACCTTTATAGTTGGGATCCTTCGATGGTTTATTGTTTAACCATGCTGTTGCCATTTGCCAAGCTTCCTTCTCGGTAGGACCGAATCCCACAGTGTAGATTGAATCTACATTTTCTTTGATGATATAAACAGGTACACCCTTACCTCTAAATCCCTCTTCGAATTCAGTTTCAAATCTCTGTGCTATGGCATTTGGATACCTTGCTAGTACTCTCTTATTATTCATAATAATTATCGTTATCATCCCAATCATCGGAGCCATCATCATCCCAAGCATCCTCCTCTTCCTCTATATCAGGTAATCCATACTCGCTTCTAAATTCTGTATAAGGTATCAGGTCATCCTCATGAGCGCCATTTTGGTGTTTTTTCCAAGCTTCCTTACATTTTTCTTCTTCCTCGTGGGTTGTCTTTCCAATCATCATGTTATTTTTTAAAGACCGGTTTGTAATATTTTCTGGAGACATGACCCAATGTTCGAATCTCACAATCATTATTATCTAGAAATTGAAACCCAGAGTAACAATCTGTATCAAACATTATTCTTTCAATCATCACACAAACACCTTCTTTGAATTCCTTTGTGGCATCTGAATCTTTTCTTGCAAGTTGGCTGTTGGCATAATCGATCATCTCTATAACACCGATGGTTTTTCTCTTTGCCATATTATATGTTGTTATCTAACCAGTCCTTTAATTCCTTTTTGATGTACTCCATATCATCTTCATCATCGGGATCAGGAAATCCTCTTCCCATCATCTCTCCAATGTGAGCACCGTCGTCTGCTCTATAGATGTCTATTCCATCTTCTGATTGGT
>Ga0105097_10001454_pt1 | contig 11333 bp, 10 predicted proteins | sample PPLLak12cMay2015_FD_87035 | JGI IMG/M metagenome (GOLD analysis project Ga0105097, IMG submission 87035) | Freshwater sediment microbial communities from Prairie Pothole Lake near Jamestown, North Dakota, USA - PPLs Lake P7 Core (1) Depth... | ecosystem: Environmental > Aquatic > Freshwater >... | reverse complement strand
CCTCCACGCGCCGCACGCCGGTCGCGATCGCCCGCTCGATGAACTCGATCTTGGTTGCGGTCGGCAGCACGCCGGGTTCGCTCTGCAGCCCGTCGCGCGGACCGACCTCGACGATTTCGATGAGCCTGCTCGCCACCATGATCGCTTGCGCCTCCGCCGGCCGAGGATACAAGGGCTGCCCCGTCGGTCCAATCGGGCCCGGGCACCTGCGGTGCGCCGCGACGGCCGGTCACGCAGTCGGTCGCACCTCCATCCGTGTGAGACCGGCGGGTGAGCTGATCGAACTGAGCGAGTCCGGTGCGGCTCGAGCCGCGATAGAATAATGGATCGAGCGCCCTCAACCCGGCGCGTGAGGATGAACATGAAGAAGGCAAACCTGGTTCTGGCGGCCGCCCTGGCGGCTGCAGGCGTCACGAGTGTTGCGACGGGGCTGCTCATGCCGGCGACGGCGATCGCCCAGGCGGCGCCGCAGAAGATTGGCGCCAAGATGCTCAAGCCGCTCAAGGCCGCGCAGGAAGCGATCGGTGCAAAGAACTGGGAAGCGGCCATTGCCAGTCTCACCGAGGCCCAGGCCATCGAGCCCAAGACGCCTTACGAGGCGTTCATGGTGGACGAACTCGGCTGGTACGCCCGCCTCCAGACCAAGGACTACAAGGGTGCCGAAGAGGCGCTCGCGCGCGCGGTGGCCTCCGGCTTCGTGGCCGAGGCCGACGTGCCCCAGCGCAACAAGGCGCTGGCGCAGATCAATTACCAGCTTCAGGACTACGCCAAGGCCGTCGAGTACGGCGACAAGTACCTCGCCGCGGCGCCCGGCAGCGCCGACATCGGCGCGCTGGTAGCGCAAAGCAAGTTCCTTCAGAAGGACTACGCTGGCGCTCGCGCCACGGTGGACCAGATCACGGCCGGCGCGGCCAAGCCGGACGAGCAGTTGCTCCTGATCGGGCTGCGCAGCAACTACGAACTCAAGGACCGGCCGGGCACCGTGCGCAGCCTCGAAGCGCTCGTCCGTCATTACCCGGCCGCCAAGTACTGGGAAGACCTGCTGACCAACCAGTTGTACGAGACGAAGGCCGATCGCGACCTGCGCGCCCTCTACCGGCTGATCGTCGACACGAAGACCGTGAACCGGCCCGAGGAATATTCCGAAGCGGCTTCCACCCTCATGACGGGCGGATTTCCGTCGGAGGCCAAGCAGCTGCTCGAGCAAGGCGTCGCGGCCGGCGTGTTCCAGGGCGAGCCGCTCGCGCGCGCCCAGGCCGATCTTGCGCGGGCAAAATCCGCTGCGGACGCGGACCGCAAGGAACTGCCCGGCGCCGACCAGGCCCTCGCCGCCGCCAAGACGGGCAACGAGATGGTCGCGATGGGCAAGCTGTTCTTCAGTGTCGGCGAGTACGGCAAGGCCGCAAATGCAATCCAGAAGGGTCTCGCCAAGGGCGGCGTCGCGGACGTGGACGACGCCAACATGCTGGCGGGCATCGCGCATTCGCGCGCCGGCAAGTCGGCCGAGGCACTCGCCGCCTTCGACGCCGTCAAGGACGCTAAGCTCGCCGAAGTCGCCCGCCTGTGGAAGCTACACGTCGAGACGTCGGGGGCGCCGGCGAGCTGACCACGGGCCGCGTCCGCGGCGAGGCTGCGCAACGAACGAGGCCGCCGGGTGCAAGCCACGGCGGCCTCTTCTTTTGGGCGCAGCGCCCGGGAGGCCGGGACGTCAGCGGATGTGCAACTTCCAGAGGCGGGCGACTTCGGCGTACTTCGGATCCTTCACGGCATCGAATGCCTTGGCGGCCTCGGTTTTCTTGCCGAGGCGGACCAGCGCGATGCCCATCTCCATGTTCGCGTCGTCGATGTCGTTGAGGCCCGGCAGCGCGAGCGCCTTGCGCATCGCATCGGCAGCCTCGGCATATTTTCCGGCACTGAAATACAGCTGACCGACCTTGTACGCGGCATCACCTGTCTTCGCCGCGGCCAGCGCCTTGCTTGCGCCGGCGAGCCCCTTGCGGTCCTCGTCGGCCTTGCGCTTGGCGGTATCCCGCGTCCGCGTGGCGCGCGTCAGCTCCTCGCCGCTGAAGAGCCCCGCCGCGAGTCCCTTGTCCATGATGCGCTCGGACTCGATCGCGAAACCGCCGACGAAAAGCGCCTGCGCCATGTCGAGGTACTGGCGCGACTTGGTCAGTGAGCCGACGTCCTCCGAGAGCCGATAGAGCGCCAGCAGCTCGTGATCGTGGTTCGTCTGCCCGATGTAACCGTCGAGCAGCCTGTCCCAGGTGTCCGGGCTCGGGTAGTACGTGAGCAGTTGCTCGAGGGCGGCCGAGGTGCCGGCTGTGTCCTTGAGCTCGTAGTTCGACCTCAGCAGGAGCTGCAGCAGGTCCTCGCTGGGCCTCTGACCGGGCTTGATGAGGCGGTTGGCCGCTGCCACCGCCGACTTGTAGTCCTTCTGCTGGAAGTGAGACTGCGCAACCAGCAGTTGCACCTCCTGGTCGTTCGGCGCCGACTTCAGGTACTGGTTTGCAGCCTGAGCCGCCTTCGAGTAGTTGCCTGCCCGGAAGTAGAGCTGGGCCACGGTCTTGGTGCGCTGGACCCGCTCGCCCGCCGGCATCTGCCCGGAGGCGATCTGCTGCTCCAGCAGGCGGGCGGCATCGGCGTTGCGCCCCTGCTGCAGGTACACGTACCACAGCAGCTCGTTGATCTTGTAGTCCTCGAAGGACGTTCGCGGCTGGACCGCCTGGGCCTCCTTGATCTTCGCGAGTGCACCGTTCCAGTTCTTCTTCTGGACGGCTTCCTGCGCGGCCTTGAGTGGCACGCCCACCTTGGGGCCGATCTTCTGCTGGGCCTCAGCCACGGAGGGCGCGAGCAGTCCAGCCGTCATCCCGGCCGCCCCGGAGAACGCCAATGCTGCAGTCAGTACCCAGGTTGCCTTCATGGTCAATCTGCCTCGAATCGGGGCCGCGCGGCCCCTTTAACGTGTAAAAAGCTGCCGGGGCAGACGCCCCGGCAGCCTGGTCTGGTCGCCGGATGCGTGATCCGGCCCGGCGTTACATGAACTGTTCGTTGCCGACGAACCCGATCTTGCGCATGCCGTTTCGCTGTGCCGACGCGAGCACGCGGGCCACGACGTCGTACTTCGCGCGCTTGCTCGGCCGGATGTGCAGCTCAGGCTGCGGATCGATCGCCGCCTCGCGCCGGAAGTACCCTTCCAGCGCTTCGATCTCCACCGGCGTGCCGTTCCACAGCACCGTACCGTCGAAATCGATCTCGAGGTTGATGACGACCGGCTGGGCTGTCGATGGAGCATTGGTGGCCCGCGGCATGTCGAGCTTGACCGCGTGCGTCATCACCGGGATGGTGATGATGAACATGATGAGGAGTACGAGCATGACGTCGATCAGCGGCGTCATGTTGATGTCCATCATCGGCTCGTCTTCGCCGCCGCCAATACTCATTCCCATGCGAGTCTCTCCTCGATGCCTGGTAGGCGACGGTCAGCGGGCCAGCGCGCGATCGGGCTCGGTGATGAACCCGACCTTCTGTATGCCACCGCGCTGGCAGGTCACGATGACGCGCCCGATGTGCTCGTAGGCCGTGTTGCGGTCGCCGCGCACGTGCACCTCAGGCTGCGGGTCGAGTACCGCGATCTGCTTGATGCGCTCGAGCAGCGCTTCCTGCGAGGGCAGCAGCGCCGTGTTCCAGAAGATGTTGCCCTCGGCATCGACTGCGATGTTGATGTTCTCGGGCTTGGTCTGAGTCGGGATGTTGGCGGCCTGCGGCAGATCGACTTTCACCGACTGAGTGATCACGGGAATCGTGATCAGGAAGATGATCAGGAGCACCAGCATCACGTCGACGAGCGGCGTGACGTTGATCTCGGAGATCGCCTTGTCCTCGTCATCGCCGGCCGTGCTGATGGACATGCTCATCCTGAATGCCTCCCGCGCGACTCCGCGGTTACTTCTTGCTGCCCGAAATGACCGACGGGCTCGATCCCTCGACGCGCGAGCCGCTGACGATCACCTGCTCGAGGTCGTTGGCGAACAGCTTCACGCGCTCCATGATGAGCTTGTTGCGGCCGAGCAGGTAGTTGTAGCCGAGCACCGCCGGCACCGCGACCGCGAGGCCGATGGCGGTCATGATCAGCGCCTCGCCCACCGGGCCGGCAACCTTGTCGATGCTGGCCTGGCCGGCGACGCCGATCGCGACGAGCGCGTGGTAGATGCCCCACACCGTGCCGAACAGGCCGATGAACGGTGCGGTCGAACCCGTCGTGGCGAGGAACGGCAACTGAGTCTGCAGCGCGCTGCTGATGCGGGCCACGCCGCGGGCGATGACGTTGTCGATCCACTCGTGCAGCGGGACCTGCTGGGTCATGCGGGTATCGTGGTGGCCCGCTGCGTCGATCGCCTCGGACGCGATCGCCTTGAAGATGTTGCCCTTGCCCGTGAGCTTGGTAACGCCGTTCTTGATGTTGTCGGCCGCCCAGAAATTCTTCTCGGCCTCGACCGCCTGCTTCAGGAGGCGGCGCTGTTCCCACCACTTCGTGAAAATGATGAACCAGGAGTAGGCGGACATGATCGCCAGGAGGACCAGGACGCCCTTGGCGATGAAGTCACCCTGAGCCCACAGGGCCTGGAGTCCGTACGGGTTTTCGACAACGACGCTATCAGTGGCCATGGGGTTGTATTCCTCTCACGAAACGGTTGCGTATCTGGGTCGATCTTTGGGATTCGGTGCCGGCGCTGCGGTCGCAAGGTCAATCGGTCAGCCGGAACGTGACCGCGAATGTGTGCCACATGGAGACGGCCTTGCCGTCCTCCTTGCCTGGAACGAAGCGCCAGTTGCGCTGCACTTCCTTGACCGCGGCCTCGTCGAGTTTCGGGAATCCGCTGCTCTTGGCGACCTCGACCTGTCCGGCACGCCCGCCGTCGGTGACGAAGACCTTGAGCGTGACGGTGCCCTCCTCTCCCGCGCGCCGTGAGGCCGGCGGATACTCGGGCTGGGTGATGCGTGCACCGCGTCCCTGCGTGGACGGCGGCGTCCGCACGACCTGCCGCTCGACGGGCTTCGGCGCCGCGACGGGCGGTGGCGGCGCGGCCACCGGGCGCTCGCTCGTCACGTTGCTGATCGCGGTGCTCGGGCCGGAGTCGACCGGGATGTCGATCGAAATCTCTGGCGGCGGTACGTATGGGGGGGGCGTATCGAATTCCGGGGGCGGCGGCGGCGGTTCGTTCTCGTCCTCGGGGAGTTCCTCGATCAGCCGGGTCTCGACGGGTCCCAGCACGACCTCGACCACCTTCTTGCCCAGCCCTGAGGCCAGAACCCACACGAACAGCACGTGGATGATGACGACCAGCGCAAATGCCGCCATCCGCTTGCTGTTCTTGGACGGATCGTCGATCGAGTACGAGTACGCCACATCCCCTCCACTGCCGTGGGGTCGATTCGTTTTTCAGGGCCGCTGGACCACTGGCAAGCGCAGCACCTTGACCGACACTAGCAAGAGCCGCCCGCGACTCGCAACCCTTCCCCTGAGCCGGGCCGCGACTTTACCGACGTGGGCTCTGCAAGACAATAGCCGTGCGGTCCGCCGACGGGATCGCACGCGCGTCAATCGCCAGCCGCCAAGCGACGATCCGTGACTGCGCCCAGGGATGCACTGCTGACGAGGGCCGCGTATTTTGCAAGCACCCCGCGCGTTGCGTAGGGCGCGGGCGGGGACCAGCGGGTGCGGCGATCCGCCAGTTCCGCGTCGTCTATATGTAATGTAATCGTGCGGACGCGCGCATCGATGCTGATGCGGTCGCCGTCGCGGACCAGCGCCAGCGGGCCTCCGACCGCCGCCTCGGGAGCGACGTGTCCCACCACGAATCCGTGGCTGCCACCCGAAAATCGCCCGTCCGTGACGAGTGCGACCCGGTCGCCGAGCCCCTTGCCCATGATCGCGGCGGTCGGGCTCAGCATCTCGCGCATTCCGGGCCCGCCTCGTGGCCCCTCGTAGCGCACCACGAGCACGTCGCCGGCCACCACTGTTCCGTCGAGGATCGCCTGCAGCGTCGCCTCCTCGCCGTCGAAGACCCGGGCTCGCCCCTCGAACTCGAGGCCTTCCTTGCCGCTGATCTTGGCCACCGCGCCCTCCGGCGCGAGATTGCCGTACAGCACGATCAGATGGCTCTCTGCCTTGATCGGGTCCGCGAGCGGCCGAACGATCCGCTGAGCTGCCGGGTACGGCTTCACGCGCTGCAGGTTCTGCGCCAGCGTCCGGCCGGTGACCGTGAGGCAACCGCCGTGCAGCAGGCCCGCGTCGAGCAGCGACTTCATCAGCGGCTGGATGCCGCCGATGCGGATCAGCTCCGACATCGAGTAGCGTCCGCTCGGACGCAGATCCGCCAGCACGGGCACCCGGGCGCCGATGCGGGTGAAGTCGTCCAGCGCGAGGGGAACGTCGGCGGCGTGCGCCATGGCGAGCAGGTGCAGCACGGCATTGGTGGAGCCGGCGAGCGCGATGGTCGTCACGATCGCGTTTTCGAAGGATTCACGGCACAGGATGTCGGACGGCTTGATGCCGCGCCGGACCAGCTGCAGCACCGCCCGGCCGGCGCGCTCGGCGTCCAGCCGTTTGGTGCGCGACACGGCCTCCTGCGCCGAGCTGTTGGCGAGGCTCATGCCGAGCGCCTCGATCGCGGAGGCCATGGTGTTAGCGGTGTACATGCCGCCGCAGCTGCCGGGTCCGGGAATGGCGGTGCGTTCCACCTCGCGCAGTCCCCGCTCGGAGATCGCGCCGCGCGCGTGGGCGCCCACGGCCTCGAACACCGAGACGATGTCGCGGCGCTCGGCGCCCGGGCGGATCGTCCCGCCGTAGACGAACACGGCCGGACGATCGAGCCGCGCGATGGCCATCATGCAACCGGGCATGTTCTTGTCGCAGCCGCCGATCGCGACGAGACCGTCGAAGCCCTGCGCCCCGACGACGGTCTCGATGGAGTCGGCGATCACCTCTCTCGACACGAGCGAGTAACGCATTCCCGGCGTGCCCATGGAGATGCCGTCCGAGACGGTGATGGTTCCGAACACGGTGGCCTTGCCGCCGGCGCCCTCCACGCCCCGGACCGCGGCGTCTGCCAGGCGGTCGATGTGCATGTTGCAGGGCGTGAGCGTGCTCCAGGTCGAAGCGATGCCGATCTGCGAGCGCCGGAAGTCACGGTCGTCGAAGCCCGTGGCGCGCAGCATCGCGCGGCTCGGCGTCTGCTTGACCCCGTCGAACACGACGCGGGAATGCGGGCGCGGATCCACCTTGGGCTTGGGCATGCGGGTCACCTCCGGCAAACGTCCCATTGTGCCGGATTTCGGTGTCCGGATCCGGATGCGGCGGTCACGCGGCCTTGATCAGGAACGCGCCAGGGGACGGGCCACGATCCCGCGCATCGCGGTGAACTGCCCGGCCCCGAGGGCGATCAGTGCCACCGGCAGCAGCATGGCCCACGCCTCGAGTCCAGGCCAGGCGCGCTGCAGCCCGTAGTAGGCCAGGATCGCGAGCGGCGGCGCCACCAGCCCGCGCAGCCCGGTCAGCGTGACGTGCAGCGCCATGTAGCGGGTTTCCTCCCCGCGCGGCGCGAAGTCATTGTGGCCGAGCGACCAGCCGAGACTGCCCGCGGCCAGCGAGACTCCCATGAGCAGGGCCCCGGGCCAGAGCAGCACCGGTCGACCGGAAAGGATCGCGATCGCGAGCAGCACGGCGCCAGCCACCGCGATCCAGGCGTGCACCGAGCGATAGACGATGACGTGGCGCCGGTCGAGGAACCGCGCCCACGGCTGGATCGCGATCGGCATGACCAGGATCGGCAGCGCGGCGGTGACGGCGACCTGCACCATCTCCGAGGCGTGCAGGACGTCGTCGATGCAGACGACCAGCAACGGCGTCAGCATCAGGTGGCCCGCGCCGAACACCGACATGGCGAGCATGTAGCGACGGAAGGTCGCGTCGCGGGCCAGTAACTGCCGGATGCCGGCCAGGTCGAAGCGCACACCCTCGCGCAGCCTCGCGCGTTCGTCGGTCAGCAGCCGCTGCTCCTGACGGACGCGGAACCGGCCGAAGGCGACGCTGCCGGCGAGCCCCGAGCCACCCGCCGCCAGGATCGCCGCCCGATACCACGGGTCGTCGTGCTCGAGCAGCCAGCCGAGCAGCAGTCCCGAGCCGGCGAGCGCGATCGAGCCGTTCACCATGATCCGTCCGGTGACGCGCGCCCGCAGGTGGCGAGGGTAGTTCACGCTCCAGATCACCGAGCGGACCGTGTCCACGCCGGCCCAGAGCAGGCGCGCGGTCCCGTAGAGCAGCAGGAAGGCCAGCAGCCCCGCCCCGCCTACGGGCAGCAGGCCGAGCCCGGCGACGCACACGGCCATCGCCGCCAGAAGCGGCCGCAGGAACTGCACCTTCGGGCGACCCTGCGCCCGTCGCGCGTAGGCGAGGCTCACGACATTGGCCCACGCGGGGGCCGCGCTCACCACGGCCACCACGAGATCCACCGCCATGCCCCCGACGGCGTTGCCGAACAGCGAACGGACCATCACGGCCGCGGTGCCGCCCTCGATCACGCCGAGGCACAGGTAGACCAGCGTCCAGGTGCGACGCTCGAAGCGCAGGTCCATGCGGGATTGCGGGTGCGCGGGGGTCGTTCGGAGTCGTTCAGCCGTAACGCTCGACCAGCAGCGCGTGCAGCGCGCGCACGGCCTGCGGCTCGGCCCCCACGGGCCGCCCGGGTCGTTCCTTCGGGTTCCAGCCGTACAGGTCGAGGTGCAGCCAGTCGGGGGTCGCCGTGACGAAGCGCCGCAGGAACAGCCCGCCGATGATGGCGCCGGCGAAGGTCGAGCCGGAAACGTTGTTCACGTCCGCGATCTTGCTCGAAAACTCGTCGTCGTAGCCGCTCCACAAGGGCATCGGCCAGAGCGGATCGCCGAGCCGCTTGCCGTGGCGCCGGGCCGCCTCGACGGACTCCTCGCTCGTGCCGAACAGCGCGGGGAGCTCGGCGCCGAGCGCGACGCGGGCGGCACCGGTCAGCGTGGCGAAATCGACGAGCAGGTCCGGCCGCTCGGCGTCGGCCGCCGCGAGCGCATCGGCCAGCACCAGGCGTCCCTCGGCATCGGTGTTGCCGACCTCGACGGTGATGCCCTTGCGCGTGCGCAGGACGTCGCCGGGGCGGTAGGCATTGCCAGCAACGGCGTTCTCGACGGCCGGCACCAGCACGCGCAGGCGCACCGGCAGCTGGCTTTCCATGATCACACGGGCCAATGCGAGCGCGCAGGCGGCCCCGCCCATGTCTTTCTTCATTAACAGCATGCCCGCCGCGGGCTTGAGGTCGAGCCCGCCCGAATCGAAGCAGACGCCCTTGCCGACGAGGGTCACCTTTGGCGCGCCGGCATCCCCCCAGGTGAAGTCGAGCAGCCGTGGCGCCGAGGCCGAAGCCTGGCCCACCGCGTGGACGGCCGGGAAGCCCTCGCGCAAGGCGTCGCCCGTGATGACGTTGCCGCGCGCGCCCCGGCGGACCGCCATCGCGAGCGCGTCCTCCGCCAGCCGCTCCGGGGTCAGGTCGGCGGCCGGCAGGTTGATCAGGTCGCGCGCCATCGCGAGGGCCGCCGCCATCTGCCGCACGTGTGCCATGTCCGCGAGCTGCGGCGGCACGAGCAGCGCGCCGGCCGCCGGGCGCGGCTTGCTGCGATAGCGCTCAAAGCGGTAGCTGCCGTGGGCCCAACCGAGCGCTGCGGCCGTCGCCGCAGGCATCGCCAGTGGCGTTTCGATGCGCCAAGCGCCGGCAGGCAGGCGGTCCACCGCGCCGGCGAGATGCCAGGGCTCGAGATCCTGGAGCGAGCCGAGTGGGCCCAGCCCGAGCACGGCTGCACCCAAGGCGCCGCCTGCATCGGCGAGACACGCGACCTGGTGGCGCTCGGCGCGAAAGTTGAGCGAGGCAAGCCATGCCCTTTCCAGTGGGCTTCGCGAACCGAGCCAGGACCCGAGGTCGCCTTCGACGACCAGCCATAGCGGCCGTGCAGCCGCGACATCACGATCTTCGAACATGGTGCCGACAGCTTAGCCGAAGTTCTTTTTGCAGTGCGGTTGACAATGGGTTTGGCGCTATGTTGCTATCGCCCAGTCATGCCGACCTTATCAAGCAGGCTCACGATGGCGTTCGAAGCCCCGATGGCTCTCCGTGGTTCCACCGCCGCCCTTCGGGCGTGCCTGCTGCTCGACCTGCCCGCGCTGCTTCCCCCCGGGAGGTGCGGGGCCCCGGGCTGAAGGCGCAAAGGCGCAGACGGACACCAGGAACCCCGCACCGGACTCGCGCCGGGCGGGGTTCTTCGTTTTTCCAAGACCCATCATCGTTGACCGACTCGAGGAGTTTCCTACCAATGCGTGCCTACACGAAGAAAGACGTGGACAAGAAGGCCCTGAAGGGCGCCCGGATCGCAGTGCTTGGCTACGGCAGCCAGGGTCGCGCCCATGCGCTGAACCTGAAGGACTCCGGCTACGACGTGGTCGTCGGCAACCGCCGCGGCGGCGAGGGTTGGAAGAAGGCCAAGAAGGACGGCTTCGCGGTCGCCGAGCCCGTCAAGGCCGTCGAGGGCGCGACGCTGGTGGCGCTGCTCGCGCCCGACCTCGCCCAGCCCGGCCTCTACAAGGAGATCGAGAAGACGCTCGCCGAAGGCGCCGCGATCCTGTTCGCGCACGGCTTCAACATCCACTTCGGGCAGATCAAGCCTCGCAAGGACCTCGACGTCGTCCTGATTGCGCCGAAGGGCCCGGGCGACCTCGTGCGCCGGCAGTACCAGCAGGGCCGCGGCGTGCCGTGCCTGATCGCGGTCGCGCAGGACGCGACCGGCAAGGCGCAGGCGCGCGCCCTCGCCTACGCCGACGGCATCGGCGGCACGCGCGCCGGGGTCATCGAGACGACCTTCGCGGAGGAGACCGAGACCGACCTGTTCGGCGAGCAGGCCGTGCTCTGCGGCGGCGCCACCGAGCTGGTGCTGAAGGGCTTCGAGACGCTGGTGGAGGCCGGCTACCAGCCTGAGGTCGCCTATTACGAGTGCCTGCACGAACTGAAACTGATCGTGGACCTGCTGCACGAGGGTGGCATCGCCAAGATGCACCGCTTCATCTCCGAGACCGCCAAGTACGGCGATCTCACCCGCGGTCCCCGCGTGGTCAATGCCGCGACCAAGAAGGAGATGAAGAAGATCCTCAAGGAAGTTCAGGACGGCACGTTCGCGCGGCAGTGGATCCGCGAGAACAAGACCGGCCGCAGGAAGTACGACGCGCTCATGAAGAAGGATCTCACGCACCCCATCGAGAAGGT